>VFQP010000075.1_pt1 | contig 295524 bp, 238 predicted proteins | sample 3512351 | NCBI WGS metagenome assembly VFQP01 (sample SAMN10412372, study PRJNA504923) | tailings metagenome | isolation source: Relicate 1 Philex TSF1 revegetated site | place: Philippines: Tuba, Benguet | collected 2017-08-29
CGCTCCTGCAGCTTCTCGCGGTCGTAGTCCGAGGAGGTCTCCTCGATCTGCGCCTTGATCTGCTTGATGCGCGACTGGATGTTGGCGGCCTCGCCGGCGCCGTCGATGATCGTCGTGTTCTCCTTGGAGATGACGATCTTCTTCGCGCGGCCGAGATCCTTCAGCGTCGCCTTCTCGAGCTGCAGGCCGACTTCCTCGGAGATGACCTGGCCACCCGTCAGGATCGCCATGTCCTCGAGCATCGCCTTGCGGCGGTCACCGAAGCCCGGCGCCTTGACGGCGGCGACCTTGACGATGCCGCGGATCGTGTTGACGACGAGCGTGGCGAGCGCCTCGCCCTCGACTTCCTCGGCGACGATCAGCAGCGGCTTGCCCGCCTTGGCGACGCCCTCGAGCACCGGCAGCAGCTCGCGCACGTTCGAGATCTTCTTGTCGTACAGGAGGATGTACGGGTCTTCCAGCTCGACCTGCTGGCTCTGCTGGTTGTTGATGAAGTACGGCGACAGGTAGCCGCGGTCGAACTGCATGCCCTCGACGACGTCGAGCTGGTTCTCGAGGCCCGAGCCTTCCTCGACCGTGATGACGCCTTCCTTGCCGACCTTGTCCATCGCCTCGGCGATGAGCTTGCCGATCAGGTCGTCGCCGTTCGCCGAGATCGTGCCGACCTGCGCGATCGACTTGGAATCGGCCGACGGCTTGGAGAGCTTCTTGAGCTCCTCGACGGCCGCGACGACGGCCTTGTCGATGCCGCGCTTGAGGTCCATCGGGTTCATGCCCGCGGCGACGGCCTTGAGGCCTTCGCGGATCAGCGCCTGCGCGAGCACGGTCGCGGTCGTGGTGCCGTCACCGGCGACGTCGGAGGTCTTGGAAGCGACTTCCTTGACCATCTGCGCGCCCATGTTCTCGAACTTGTCGGCCAGCTCGATCTCCTTGGCGACGGACACGCCGTCCTTGGTGATCGTCGGCGCGCCGAAGCTCTTCTCGAGCACGACGTTGCGGCCCTTCGGGCCGAGCGTGGCCTTGACCGCGTTGGCCAGGGTGTTGACGCCGCGCAGGATGCGCGCGCGCGCGTCTTCGGAGAAACGGATGTCTTTGGCTGCCATGTGTGGAGCTCCAGGAAGAGGATGCGAAGGGGGGTGGATCAGCGGTGCATCACGCCGGCGGGGCGACGGACCGGAGCCTGCGGCTCGACGATCCGGGCGCGCCGGCGAGCGGCGCGCTTACTCGATGATCGCGACGAGGTCTTCTTCGCGCATGACGAGCAGCTCGTCGCCGTCGACCTTGACCTCGGTGCCCGAGTACTTGCCGAACAGGACCTTGTCGCCGACCTTGACCGCGAGCGGGCGGACCTTGCCGTCCTCGAGGATCTTGCCGGTGCCGACGGCCACGACTTCGCCCTTGATCGGCTTCTCGGCCGCGGCGTCGGGGATGACGATGCCGCCGGCCGACTTGGTCTCGGCCTCGAGGCGCTTGATGATCACGCGGTCGTGCAACGGGCGAAGTGCCATGATGATGCTTCCTTCAACAGGTTGATGGGGAACGGATTCTTCCGAGCTGCTAGCACTCGGGCCATGTGAGTGCCAATTCTAGCCGCGCAAGATGACACGCGGAAGAGGCCTCGGGCGTGACCCGACAGGTGGGGGACCGTCCGATCGATTCAACCCCCGGCACCGCGCAAGGGACTTGCCGGCCCGCTGCGATGCCCTCTAACGTCCTGTCTCGCGTCGCTCAGGGGAAGGGACATGCATCGCAGGATCGCGGCCGGCGCGTGCTGGCTGTTGCTGTTGTTTTTTTCGTCGTCTGCCACCGCGGAGCCCGGGGTCATCCTGGGTTTCAGCATCGGGGAAGAGGTCCGCCTGGTCTCCACGGCGTCGGTCGCCCGCGTGGCGCCGGCAAGACCCGTCGGGGCCGGCGCATGGCGCATCGTCGCGCACGACGCACTCGGACGCGAACGATGGTCGCGGAGCTTTCCCGCACCCCGCATGTTCCATGGCTCGGCCGACGCGATCGACATCGCACTCGCCGTACCGGCCATCCGTGAATCCGAGCGTCTCTCGATCACCGACGAGCACGGCTCGGAACGCTGGTCCACCACGATCGACGCCTCGCTGCTTTCCGAAGCCGCAGAGCGCGGCAGGCGGCTCGCCGGTGAGGTCGACGAGGCGCGGAAGCGGACCGCAGCATCGCGACACGACGTACCGCGACACGATGCGCGCGCCGATGCACCGGCCATCGCGATGCCAGGCGCGCCGGATGCCCGCCCCGATGCCGGCCGTCGGGTCGCAGCCGGAAGCCTCCCCTGGAGCGGGAAAGGGGCCCTTGCCCTCCATCTCGTGAGGGGAACGAGCTTCGACAACGCGCAGATCCGCGTGTTCGACGCCTCCAGCGGCGACTTCATCGTATCGATGAGGCTCCGCTGGTGGGATGGCGGCTTCGAGTTCCTGCTCCCGGCCGGTGTTTACACGTTCGAGGCCGATGAGAACCGCATTTTGACCGAGTCGTCATTCTTCCATCGCAGCCCGTATCGTTCCGACCCGATACGCGTCGACCGCGAGCTTCAGCTTCCGATGCTGGTGCAGCACGACGACACGGGTTCGCTCGACCTCGCCGCTGTACTCCCATGCACGATCGCGAACGAGCAGCCGGTGTTTCAACCTTCGACGATTCATTTCGTCGAGATTTCGGCATCCCTTCCCGACGGCACGCGTGTCGAGCGCTCGGCGTCGGACGGTGACGGTTACATCGTGGTGGGCGCACCGCGAGACGTGGGTGACGGAGCCTGCGAGGTCGTCTACAACCTTCGCCTGAGCTCCGGGGTGTACGACATCACGATGGGCATGCCCGGCTGGGAGGACATCCACTGGGCCGGAGTCGCGATCCAGAGTGGTGGACATCAACGACGCGAACACCGCTTCGCGGCCGATGCACGCGATCTGGTGTGGTCCGCACGCATCGTGCAAGCCGACGGGAGACCCGCGGACTTCTTCACTCGGGTCAGGGCGATCACACCGAACCGCCAGGCGCTCCAATACGCGATCTACCTTCCGGAGGATCAGGGGAACTTCGTCCTGCCGTACCGGCGCGGCTGGCGGTTCGACTTCACCCCCATCGCCCTGCAAGGCGCGCATGCGGGCCGCCGATATGTCCTCGACGGCCGCCCCCTGCCGAACACCGTTCAACTCGAGCAGATCGCCACGCAGAGCGTCGACGAAGACGGGCTGCTGCGCATCCACGGCAACGGCGACCGTTCCCGACGCTACAACCTGCTGTTCCTCGCAGAGGGATACACCGATCTCGCGGAATCGTTCGAGGACAGGAATCTCAACGGTCAATGGGATGGATTCGCCTGGATCGATCAGAACGGTGACGGACAGTTCAACGATCACTACCAGCCGTACGGGCAGCCGGACTACGCATGGTTGCAGGCCGACGATCCGATGGCCGGCAACGAACCGTTCGACGACATCAATGGCGACGGATTCCTCAACCGCGACGAGCCCGCGCAGTTCGAGTCGAACGCGCGCGACTTCATGCGCGCGCTGCTCGGCTCCGACTTCTGGGATGAACACCGCGACGCGTTCAATGCCTATGCGCTTTTCGAATCATCTCCCCAGGCGGGATTCGACATCGTCCTCGAGGATGGTCGTGTCGCGATCGAGCGCGATACGCGCTATCACTCCAACATGTCCCTTCCCCGCAGGCTCATGAACTTCGACAGGACAGCGGCCATGCAGCGCGCACTCGTCGCGCTGCCTGAAGTCGACATGGTCGTCGTACTCGTCCATCAGCCGGTCATCTCGCAGGCACGCGGCAACGTATCCCTCTCGCAACCCGGAGTCATGATCTGGCCGAGCGGACTGGGCCAACGCTGGAACGACGATCTCGGACCGTCGCACGAAATGGGCCACTACGTCGCGGGTCTATGCGACGAGTACGAGGAATTCGACGGCGTGCATCCCGCACATCGCGGAACGTCGCCAGCATGTGCCAACGTCAGCTATTCCCCAGACCCTGCGACTGTGCCGTGGAAGGCGTGGATCACGACGCCGGCAACGACCACGCCGAGTCGCTCGCTGGACGGCTCCATCGGCATCTACGAAGGTGCGGACTATTACTCCGGCGGCGCGTATCGACCGTCGTTCCAGTCGACGATGCGCGACCGCAGCCCCCTCTTCAACGCGCCCTCGAGGGCAGCGCTGGAAGAAGCCTTGCACCGACGGACCGGCAGGCCACACGAGGTCGACAGCGAAGGGCGCTGCCAGCGCACGCCGATCAACGCCGTGCACGCCCGCCACGGCTGCTGAGGCGCCATCACACCGCCGATCGCGAGGCGCAGATGTGCGCCTCAGCCCATCTCGACCGGATCGACGTCGATCGACCAGCGCACACGGCGCGCGCCGGGCAACGCGCGCACGGCATCGAGCCACGCGGGCAGGACGCGCTGCATCGCGCTGCGGTTCGGCGCCTCGACGAGCACCTGCATGCGCTGGTAGCCGGCGCGGCGCGGCATCGGTGCCGGCATCGGGCCGTGCGCCTGTGCCTCGTCGGCATACGGTACCGCGGCGGCCACGGCCGCTTCGAGGAAGGCACGCGCCTCGGCCAGCGACGTCGCTTCGGCACGCAGCAGCGCGACCTGCGCGAACGGCGGCAGCGCCGCGGCGCGACGCTCCTCGAGCAGGGCGGCGGCGAGCTTCGCGTAACCGCCCTCGAGCAGAGCGCCGAGCAGCGGGTGCTGCGGATGGTGCGTCTGCAGCAGCACGGCGCCGGTGCGGCGCGCGCGGCCGGCGCGACCGGCCACCTGCACGATGAGCTGACCGAGCCGCTCGGGCGCGCGGAAGTCGACGCTGTAGAGGCCTTCGTCGACGCCGACCACGACGACCAGCGCGAGCTCGGCGAGATCGTGCCCCTTGGCCAGCATCTGCGTGCCGACCAGGATGCGTGCACCGGGCGCATGCAAGGTCTCGAACAGCGCATCGCGACCGCTGCGACTGCGCGTGCTGTCGCGGTCGATGCGCACGACGGGCACGTCGGGGAAGCGCTCGGACAGGGTCTCCTCGAGGCGCTCGGTGCCCTGCCCCTGCGGCGCGAGCGCCGGACTCGCACACGCGGGACAGGCCGAAGGCATGCGTTCCTCGGCCCCGCAATGGTGGCAGCGCAGCCGCGCCGCACCGCGGTGCACGGTCATCGGGCGATCGCAGCGCGTGCACGCCGCCGTCCAGCCGCAGCCCTGGCAGAACAGCACCGGCGCGTAGCCGCGACGGTTGCGGAACACGAGCACCTGGCCGCCGTCGTCGACGCAGGCGCGGATCGCCTGCAGCGTCTCGACCGCCAGACCGTGCTCCATGCGCTTGCGCCGCACGTCGAGCACCTTGAGCGACGGTGGCTGCGCGCCGCCCGCACGCTGCGACAGGCGCAGGCGCGTGTAGCGTCCCGCCTCGACGTTGGCGAGGCTCTCGAGCGACGGTGTCGCCGAACCGAGCACCACGGGCACGCCGAGGGCACGCGCACGCACGATCGCGAGGTCACGCGCGTGGTAGCGGAAACCGTCCTGCTGCTTGTACGAGGCGTCATGCTCCTCGTCGACGATGACGAGGCCCGCCGCGGGCAGCGGCGTGAACACCGCCGAGCGCGTGCCGAGCACGACCTTCGCCTCGCCGCGCGCGGCCGTGGCCCAGGCCTTGGCGCGCTCGGCGTCGCCGAGGCCCGAGTGCAGGATGGCGACATCGATGCCGAGGCGTTCGCGGAAGCGCTGCATCGTCTGCGGCGTCAGCGCGATCTCGGGCACGAGCACGAGCGCCTGGCGGCCGCGTGCGATCGTGGCCGCGATCGCGCCGAGGTAGACCTCGGTCTTGCCGCTGCCGGTAACGCCTTCGAGCAGGAACGGCGCGAACGTGTCCGCCGCGGCCTCGATCGCGGCGACCGCGGCGGCCTGCTCGTCGTGCAGGGGCGGGCCGGGCCGCGTCGGCGCACGTACCTCGGCGCGCGGCAGCACGCAGGCGGTCAGCCAGCCGCGGCTGCGCAGCGTACGCGCCGCGCCGCGCCAGCCAGGCTGGTCGACGTCGAGCAGCGCGGTCGCGACCGGCCCCGCGGCAAGGCGCTCGAGCAGGCGGTCGACCTGCGTACCCCGCCTCCGCAGCGCGCCGAGTCCCGCTTGTCCTTCGGATGTGAGCGCGAGACCGGGTTCGCCGGTATCGGGCAGCTCGCGCGCCGTGCGCAGCAGCGACGGCCAGGCCGCATCGAACACCTCGCCGACCGGGTGCTGGTAATAGCGCGAAGCCCAGTGCAGCGTCGCGACGAGTTCGTCGGTGAGCCACGGCGTGTCGTCGAGCACGCACAGCACCGGCTTGATCGCCGACACGTCCATGCCGCCGCCGTCACCGGGGCCGACCACGACGCCGACCAGTTCGCGCTTGCCGAACGGCACGAGCACGCGGCATCCCGGCGCCGGCGGAACGGCCGCGTCGGCGAGGGCGTAGTCGAACAGGCGGGGCAGCGGCACGGGGACCGCGACGCGGATCAGGGCGGTCATCGCAGCGAGTCGGGAGCGCGGCCCGCAGTGTACGCGGGCGCGCCATGTGACAGCCGATCGACTTGCGCCATGTTCCTCACCCTGGGGTGAGGAAAACACCCCAAGTGACTGCCACCCGGGAAGATTTGGCCTTATCCACAGAAGCTGTGGATAAGTTTGTGGATCACGCACCGCCATGGGCATCCTCGACGCCTGCAAAAGCCCGTTCTGTCACCTTGGTGAAACTTTGACCACCTCCAAAAACCCTTCATCATCAATGACCTGCAAACAGGCTTAAGGCACGGTTCAAACAGGCGGCGGCGTATGGGCGGTTCGCGTGCAGCAACCGCGTGGCTGTGCACAAACCGCTTGACAGGGCGTATCGGGGATGCCATCGACGCCCTGCGTCAACCGTTCGCCCATGAGCGCGTTGTGGTGCCCATGACCCCGCGAGCCCCCGCCCTTGCCCTGATGGACCCTGCGCCGACGATGACGTCGTCCCTCGAACCCGCGACATCCTCGACGGAGGCCGCGCTGGACCGCTTCCTGCGTGACGTCGAACGGCGCGCGCTGCGCGTCGCCGAGCTCGGCTGCGGCAGCCGCGATGTCGCGCTGGACATCGTGCAGGACGCGATGTTCGGCTTCGTGCGCAGCTACGCCGCCAAACCCGCGGCGGACTGGGCACCCCTGTTCCATCGCGTGCTCGACAGCCGCATCACCGACTGGCAGCGCCGCCAGCGCGTACGCGGGCGCTGGTTCACGCGGCTCGGTTTCGGCGGCGCGGACGACGACGAGGCCGACCTGCTCGCCGCCGTGCCGGATCCGGCCGAGCCGGGACCGGGTGGCCGCGCCTCGGACGACGAGGCCACGCGCGCGCTCGACGCCGCATTGCGCGCCCTGCCCGCGCGCCAGCGCCAGGCGTTCCTGCTGCGCCTGTGGGAGGGCCTCGACGTCGCTGCGACCGCCAAGGCGATGCGCTGCAGCGAGGGCAGCGTCAAGACCCATCTTTCACGCGCGCTGGCCACGTTGCGCCAGCGCCTCGGAGCGTTCCAATGAGCGACCACGACGATTTCACCCGCGCTGTCGCGCGCCGTCTCGATGCCTCGGTCGACGGCCTCGACGCGGCCACGCGCTCGCGCCTCGCCCATGCCCGTCACGCCGCGCTCGCCTCGCGGCGGCGACCGGCACGGACCTGGCTGTGGGGCGGGCTCGCCGCGACGATGGCCGGCGGCTTCGCGATCGCGTTCGCGCTCGGCCTGCACCTGCGCGTCGCGCCGCCGGCGCCCGCACCATCGACCGAACTCGCCGCGACGCTCGACGACGACTTCGCCGAGGACGCGCGCGCCGACCTCTACACCGATCTCGACTTCTACGCCTGGCTCAGCGACCAGGACGCGGTCGCGTCGAACCCGGCAGGACACCTGTGAGGCCCGTCATGACCACGTTCCGGTACCTGCTCGCCGTGCTCGCGCTGGCCGCGACCAGTATCGCGCTGCCGCCGCCGCAGGCCTTCGCGCAACCGCCTCCGCCCGCCGGCGAGGCCCGCCTCGCGCGCACGACGCCGTGGGCGACCCTCGACGCCGACCAGCAGGCCCTGCTCGCGCCGCTCGCCCCGCAGTGGAACGACCTCGGCCCGCTGCAGCAGCGCCGCTTCGCACGCGCCGCCGCGCGCCACGCGACGTCATCGGGCGAGGATCGCGAACGCTTCAGCACGCGCCTCGCGCGCTGGGCGCAGATGACCCCGGCCGAGCGTGCGCAGGCACGCGAGCGCCTGCGCGAGTTCCGCGACCTGCCCCCCGAGAAGCAGCAGCGCCTCATCGAGGCCTACGACCGCTACCGCAACCTGCCGCCACAGCAGCGCGAGGCGCTGCGCGAGCGCTACCGCGAACTCAGGTCACGGCGAGACTGATGATCGCCGCGATCGTGATCGCGATGCTGAGCATGATCGTGTAGCAGACGCCGACCCAGACGTACTTCACCGTGGTGAAGAACCAGCCTTGTCGATAGACGCGCTTCTGCGTGATGAACAGCGACACGAACAGCCAGATCCACGCCGCTGCGGAGAGGATGCCCGTGATGCCGGCGGTGACGCTGCCGGGTCCTGCCCACGAGCCGATCCACGCGAGCACGAGCAGCACGATCAGCGACAGGAAGATGAAGGCATGGCTGTGCAGTGCGACGAGCAGGTGCTCCATGTAGAGCCTGCGCTTGAACAGGTAGGTGAGCTTCAGCAGCACCGCGAACAGCGGCATCATCACGAACAGCGTCTGCGGCAGCAGGCTCATGAAGCCCGCGAGCAGGCGCGAGGGCTGCTTCATGCCCGCTCGCAGGTTCTCCTTGGTCCGGCCGATGGCCTCGTTGAGCTTCGCGTTGAGCGCATCGGGCAGCCAGCCCACCACGAGCGGGTTCGTCTCGGCGTCCCAGGGCTTGCCGTTCACGTCGAACATCGTGATGTTGTTGTGCTTGGACGGCACGGGCCCGGTCTCGCCCTTGGCCTGCGCATCGGCGAGCTCCTTGAGGCGCTCGTCGGCACGCTCGCGCACGGCCGCTTCCTGGCCTTCGAGCTTCGCGATCTGCGCGACGTCGCCCTGCTTTTCCTTGCGCGTGATGTTGACGAGCGCCAGCGCCCTGTCGACCTCGCGCTTGACTTCGTCGGGCGTCGGCGCGGTATCGATGTCGATCAGGTTGAGGCCGCCCATGGCGCGGTCGGCCGCGCCCATGTCCATGCTCATCTGCATGCCGAGGAACGAGAACACGCACAGGAAGAAGAACAGCCGGAACGGCGTCACGTAGCGCGCACGCCGGCCCGCGATGTACTCCGTGGTCATGAAGCCGGGGCGGAAGTACACGTCGCGCAGCGAGCGGAAGATGCGCGAATCGACGTTGAAGACGATGTCGGCGAGGTCCGACGTGACCGCCGAGAAGTGGCGGATCATGCCTTTCTCGGACTGGCCGCAGGCATAGCAGTACGGGCCCTGGATCGGCGCGCCGCAGTTCGGGCAGGCACGCGGCGGCGGCGCCCCGAACGTCGCGTCGGGGCGTGCCGCAGGCGTCGCGATCGCGCCGCCCGAGGGCGGTGGGGGCGGTGGCGGAAGGTCGATCTGGATCGTCATGCGGCCTGCAGGTGTCCTTGCGCGCGCAGCCATGCGCAGGTGTCGTCGACGAGCGCCTCGAGCGGCGTGACGCGGTAGTCGAGCTCGCGCATCGCGAGCGAGGAGTCCACGCGCAGGTGGTGGCAGGTCAGCGCGACCGACTGCGGCGTGACGTCGGGTTCGCGGCGCGTCACCGACGAGACCATGTCGAGCGTGCGCGCGTACATGCGCAGCAGCGAAGCCGACAGCGCACGCTGCGGCGCCTCGCGCCCGAGCACGCGCGCGATCGCCTGCACGAGCTCGAGGAACGTCGCGTGCTCGCCGCCGAGCAGGTAGCGGCTGCCCGGGATCGCGTAGCGCCACGCGTTCACGTGCGCACGCGCGACCTCGCGCACGTCGGCGAACGCGCCCGAACCCGGCGGTGCGCCGGGCAGGCGGCCGCTGTCGACGAGCAGGAACAGGCGCGCCCAGTTGTGGGTGTCGCCAGGACCGAGGATGTGGGCCGGATTGAGCACGACGGTCTCGAGGCCGTGCCCCGAGCCGGCTTCGCGCACGAGGTCCTCGGCAGCGGCCTTGGTGCGCTCGTAGCTGATCCACGAATCGCGGCCGAGCAGCGGCGAGGTCTCGTCGATGACGCCCTCCTGCCCGCCGTAGGCCGCGACCGACGAGGTGTGCACGAAACGGCGCACGCCGTGGCGCAGCGCGGCCTCGAGCAGGGCACGCGTGCCGTCGACGTTGGTGCGCAGCTGGCGCGCGGCATGGCCGCGCCACGGGCTGGTGTCGGCGGCGAGGTGGAAGATCGCGTCGGTCGGCGTGGCCAGCGCACGGCGCAGGGCCTGGGCATCGTCGAGTGCGCCGACGATCGTCTCGACACCGGGCCCGGCGAGGCGCGATGCCGCATCGGGCGAGCGCACGAGCGCCACGACGGGCACGCCCGCCGCGCGCAGCTGCGCGAGCAGATGCGTGCCGAGGAACCCGCTCGCACCGGTCAGCATGACCCGCATGTCGTCCTTCCCTCCTCCGCTCATGGCATTCATCGGGCGCCGCTATACTCCGCGCCCGCAGGAACACCCCCCGATGCCCGCCATTCTACCCACCGAACGCTCGCCGCTCGCACGCGAGCTGTCCGCCACCGCGTGGCTGGCGGCTCCGCTCGTGCTCGGCCAGCTGTCCGCGGTCGGCATGAACGTGATCGACACGGTGCTCGCCGGCCATCTCGACCGCCACACGCTCGGCGCGGTCGCGGTCGGCACGAACGTGTGGGTGCTCGCCCTCGTCACGATCATCGGCACGATGATGGCGATGCAGCCGTCGGTCGCGCAGTTGCACGGCGCCGGCCGCGACGGCGACATCGGCTCGCTGTTCCGCCAGTCGCTGTGGATCGCGCTGCCGCTCGGCATCGTGCTCGGCCTGCTGATCGCGCTGGGCGGGCCGCTGCTCTACCCGCTGATCGGCGTCGAGCCCGAACTCGTCGGCGACGCAACGGGCTTCCTGCATGCGGTCGCGTTCGGCGCGCCGGCGCTCGCGACGACCTTCGCGATGCGCGGCGTCAGCGAAGGCATCGGCCTGACCAGGCCGACGATGTACTTCGGCCTGCTCGGTCTCGCCGTGCTCGCGCCGCTCGGTTACGTCTTCATGTACGGCCCGTTCGGCCTGCCGCGCCTCGGCGCGTTCGGCTGCGGCCTCGCGACCGCGCTCGTGCTGTGGCTGCAGTGCGCGGCGTTCGCCGTGTGGCTGCGCACGCGGCCGGCCTACCGCGGCCTGCACCTGTTCGCGCGCCTCGAGCGACCCGACCGCCACGCGATCGGCGAACTGCTGCGCGTCGGTGCGCCGATCGCGGTGACCCTGCTCATGGAAGCGGGCCTGTTCGTCGCGGTCGCGCTCGCGATCGGCCGCCTCGGCACCGCGACGATGGCCAGCCATCAGATCGCGATCAACGTGTCGTCGGTCGCGTTCATGATCCCGCTCGGCATCGCGATGGCGACCACCGTGCGTGTCGGCCACGCCGCCGGGCGCGGCGACCGCGACGGCGTGCGCCTCGCCGCGCGCGCGGGCCTGATCCTCGTGTTCGCGATGCAGGTCATCTCGGCCTCGCTGCTGGCCGGCGTGCCGCACGGTATCGCCGCGCTCTACACGGGCGACGAGGCGATCATCGCGCTGGCCGCGCAACTGCTCGTGCTCGCGGCGATCTTCCAGGTCTCCGACGGCCTGCAGGCGGCCGGCAACGGCGCGCTGCGCGGCATCAAGGACACGCGCGTGCCGATGCTCTACACGATGGTCGCGTACTGGGGCGTCGGCATGCCGGTCGGCGCCTGGCTCGCGTTCCGCGCCGACATGGGCGCGCACGGCATGTGGATCGGGCTCATCGCCGGCCTCAGCGTCGCCGCGGTGCTGCTGAACTGGCGCTTCTGGCGCCACGCCACGGTGCGCCGCGCAGCGGCCTGACAAGGACTTCCGGCGCGTGCCCGTGCACGCGGGTTCGGCTACGCTGCACCGCAATGGCCGGCCGTCGCGGCCCATCCGTTCCCCCAGGAGCTCCCCGATGTCGGACAACAGGCCCGGCGTGATCCGCCGCTTCTTCCTCGCGATCTGGAACACGCTCAACTTCACGCGACGGCTCGTGCTGAACCTCGTATTCGTGGTGATCGTGATCGCGATCGTCGCCGCGATGCTCAAGCCCGGCCTCGGCATCGAGTCGCGCACGGCACTCGTGCTCGACCCGCAAGGCGTCGTCGTCGAGCAGTTCAGCGCCGACCCGACCCAGCGTGCGTTCTCCAACCTCAGCGGCGACAACGTACGCGAGATCCAGCTGCGCGACCTGCTGCGCGTGATCGACGCGGCCGCGCAGGACTCACGCATCGAGCGCATCGTGCTGATTCCGGACGGCCTCGGCGCGGGCATCTCGACGCTGCGCGAACTCGGCCAGGCGCTCGACCGCTTCCGCGCGGCCGGCAAGGAGGTCGTCGCGGTCTCGGAGGGCATGGGCCAGGGCGGCTACTACCTCGCCGCGCACGCCAACGAGATCCTGCTCGATCCCGACGGCGCGGTGCTGCTCGAAGGCCTTTCGAGCTACCGCAGCTATTACCGCGACGCGCTCGACAAGCTCGGCGTGAACGTGCACCTGATCAAGGTCGGCGAGTACAAGTCGGCCGCCGAGCCGCTGATCCTCAACCGCGCGTCGGAGGAGGCCAAGCAGGCCGAGCAGTTCTGGATGGACGGCATCTGGAACGAGATGCTCGGCGAGATCGCCGCGCTGCGTAAGCTCGACGTCGCCACGATCAACGCCGACATCGCCGGCATCGATCGTCTCGTCGCGGCCTACAAGGGCGATTTCGGCAAGCTCGCGCTCGAGCGCAAGCTCGTCGACAAGCTCGCCACGCGTTCGCAGGTGCGCGAGTTGCTCAAGGCACGGGGCGTCGCCGACACGACCGGCGAGACGTTCCGCCAGGTCAACTGGAGCGACTACCTCGGCACGCAGCCCCCCGAAGCGCTCGATCCGCGCCCGCAGGTCGCGGTCGTCGTCGCCCAGGGCGCGATCGTGCAGGGCGAGCAGACGCCGGGTTCGGTCGGCGCGGTCACGACCGCGCGCCTGATCCGCAGCGCGCGCGAGGACGACAACGTCAAGGCGCTCGTGCTGCGCGTCGACTCGCCCGGCGGCGACGTCTACGCCTCCGAGGTGATCCGTCGCGAAATCGAACAGATCCAGGCCGCCGGCAAGCCGGTCGTCGTGTCGATGGGTGACGTCGCCGCGAGCGGCGGCTACTGGATCTCGATGAACGCGAACGAGATCTGGGCGCAGCCGACCACGATCACGGGCTCGATCGGCATCTTCGGCCTGTTCGTGACGATCCCGCAGACGCTCGAGCGCCTCGGCATCCATACCGACGGCGTCGGCACGACGCCGATCGCGGGCGCGCTCGACATCCGTCGTCCGTTCAATCCGCAGCTCGAAAGCGTCATCACGAGCGTGATCGAGAAGGGCTACCGCGACTTCATCGGCAAGGTCGCCAAGGCGCGTGGCCGCAGCAGCGAGCAGATCGACGAGATCGCGCGCGGTCGCGTGTGGAGCGGCGCGCAGGCCAAGGAGCGCGGCCTCGTCGACAAGCTCGGCGGACTGACCCAGGCGACCGCATCGGCCGCCGCACTGGCCGGCCTCGGCGACACCTGGCGCACGCGTTACGTCGAGCGTGAGATGACCGCGTGGGAGCGCTTCGCGCTCAACCTCAGCAACAGCAGCGCAATGGCCTCGCTCGCGGCGATGGGCGGCTTCACCGGCCTGCCCGTGCACCTGCTGCCGAAGGCCGAACTCGAGCAGACCCTCGGCCTGCTGCGCACGCTGGGCAGCGAGCGCTACGGCGTCGTCGCGCACTGCTTCTGCACGATCGGCCGCTGAGCGGCCACGCGATCGCGGCGCCGGCTCAACCGCCGGCGTCGTCGATCGCCTTCCTCGCTTCCTGCGCCTTCTTCTCGACTTCGGCCTGCGCGGCCTTGGCCTTGTCGAGCGCCTCGAGCTGAGTGTCGAGCACGGTCGAGGTCGGCGCAGGCGGTGTCGTCGGCGGGTCGGGCTCGGGCTTGGAGCACGCCGCGACCGCGACACACAGCACCAGCAGGGACAGCGCGCGGGGTTGGCGTACCATGGCACGTGCTCGCGTGGCGGGGATGCCGCAGTCTGCGCCGCGCGCGACGCACCGGGCAAGCGCAGGAGACGGGCATGCAGGCATCACGCTGGCGACTCGACGGCCATCGCGCGCTCGTGACGGGCGCGAGCCGCGGCATCGGCCTCGCCATCGCGCGCGAACTCGCCGGCCTCGGTGCCGATGTCCTGCTCGTCGCACGCGACGAGGAGCACCTGCAGCACGCCGCCGCGGATCTCGGCGACGAATTCCCTGACCGCGACGTACGCGCGTTCGCGGCCGACCTCGCCGATTCCGAGCAGCGCCTCGAAGTGTTCGACTGGGTCGCCGACCTCGAGCTCGGCGTGTCGCTGCTCGTCAACGCGGTCGGCGTGCACGATGCACGCCCCGCACTCGACCTCGCGCCCGACGACCTGCGCAGCCTGCTCGAGACCAGCCTCGTCGGCACCTACGAGATGTGCCGCCTCGCCCATCCGCAGCTCGCGCGCCACGCCCATGCGGCGATCGTCAACGTCGGCGCGGTCGCGGGCATGGCGTCCACGCGCGCGGGCACCGCACTCGGCGTCAGCCGCGCCGCGCTGCACCAGCTCACGCGCGAACTCGCGGCCGAGTGGGCCGCCGACGGCATCCGCATCAACGCCGTCGCGCCGTGGCACGCGCGCACGCGCGGCGCCGAGTCGATCCTCGCCGATCCCGAGCTGCTCGACGACGTGCTCGAGCGCACGCCGATGGGCCGCGTCGGCGAACCCGAGGAGATTGCCGCGCTGGTCGCGTTCCTGTGCCTGCCGGCAGCGTCCTACGTGACCGGCCAGTGCGTGGCCGTCGACGGCGGCATCCTGCGCCACGGCGCCTGACGCACGCCAGGCATCGAGGTCCGGAAACGGCGAGTCTCGTTGGCGGCAGGCTGCTAGATTGACGCCATGGACGACACCTCCGCCCTTTCGACGCTCGATCCCGCGGTCTGCGAACAGGCCCGCCTGACGCGCGACGCGCGCTTCGACGGCGTGTTCTACACCGCGGTGCGCACGACCGGCATCTACTGCCGGCCGCTGTGCCCGGCCCCGACGCCGAAGCCGCGCAACATCGTCTACTACGCGAGTGCTGCCGCGGCGGCGGCGGCGGGTTTCCGCCCCTGCCTGCGCTGCCGTCCCGAAGCCGCGCCAGGATCTCCGCTGCACCATGCCGCGAGCGGCCTCGTCGCCGGCGCGCTGCGCCTCATCGAACAAGGTGCACTCGATCGCCGGCCGCTGGCCGCGCTCGCCGAGTCGGTCGGTGTCGGCGAGCGCCACCTGCGCCGCCTGTTCGCGAGTGAACTCGGTGCGAGCCCCCTCGACGTCGCGGCGACGCGCCGCCTCCTGTTCGCCAAGCAGCTGCTCACGGAAACGACGCTGCCCGTCACGCAGGTCGCCGAGGCCGCGGGCTACGCGAGCCTGCGCCGCTTCAACGCGGCGTTCCTCGAGGCCTACGGCAAGGCGCCGCGCACGTTCAGGCGTGCGCGTGGCGCGGTCGCGGCCGACGAACCGCTCGTGCTACGCCTGCCGTACCGACCGCCGTACGATTTCGCCGCGCTCGCCGCGTTCTACGCGCGCCGCGCGATCCCGGGCGTCGAATACGCCGACGCCTCGGGCTACCGCCGCACGATCGTCGTCGACGGCGAACCGGGCTGGCTGTCGGTCACGCCGGTCGACGGCGACGACGCGCTCGCCCTGCGCGTGCACGGCGTGCGCGCGCAGGCGCTCGGGCCGGTCGTCGCACGCGTGCGGCGCATGTTCGATGTCGACGCCGATCCGCTCGCGATCATGCGTACGCTCGGTGCCGATACGACACTCGCGCCGCTGGCCGCGCGCTGGCCCGGCCAGCGCCTGCCCGGCGCCTGGGACGGCTTCGAGCTCGGCGTGCGCGCGGTGCTCGGCCAGCAGGTCAGCGTCGCGGCGGCACGCACGCTCGCCGCGCGCGTCGTCGAACACCACGGCGACGAGGATCCGGCCAGCGCCGCGATCGGCCTCGGTCGGCGCTTCCCGTCTCCCCAACGCCTCGTCGATGCGCCGCTCGAGTCGCTCGGCATCACGCGCGCACGCGCCGCGACGATCCGTGCCTATGCCGCTGCCTGTGCGGCGGGCGACATCGGCTTCGGCGTGCACGAAGGACTCGACACGTTCGTCGACCGGCTCTGCGCCCTGCCCGGCATCGGGCCGTGGACGGCGCACTACATCGCGATGCGCGCACTCTCGCACCCCGATGCGTTCCCTGCCGGCGACCTCATCCTGCGTCGCCAGGCCGGCGCGGACACCACGCTCACCGAGCGTGCGCTGCGCGAACGCGCCGAAGCCTGGCGCCCGTGGCGCGCCTACACCGTGTTCCTGCTCTGGCGCAGCGCGGACTGATCCTGGAGATGACCATGTTCTACGACCGTTTCGACACCCCGATCGGGCGCATGCTCGTCGTCGGCGACGGTGATGCCGTCGTCCACATCGACCTGCCCGAGGCGCGCCGCCCGCTCGCGATCGCGCCGGAATGGCGCCGCGACGCCGATGCACTCGCCGAGGCGCGCACGCAGCTGCTCGCCTATTTCGCCGGCACGCGCACGCGCTTCGAGCTGGCGCTCGCACCGCGCGGCACGCCGTTCCAGCGCGGCGTATGGGAGGCCCTGCTCGACATCCCCTACGGCGAGACGATCAGCTACGCCGAACTCTCGCGGCGCATCGGCAACCCGAAGGCGAGCCGCGCGGTCGGCCTCGCCAACGGCGCGAATCCGATCGCGATCATCGTGCCCTGTCATCGCGTGATCGGCGCGAACGGCAGCCTCACCGGCTACGGCGGCGGCCTCGATGCGAAGCGTCACCTGCTCGACCTCGAGCAGCGCCACAAGCCGTTCGCGCTGAGCGCGTGAGCCTCAGCGCACGCAGGTGCCGAGGCGCGCGCGCCACGCGTCGCGATCGCGGCGTGCCTGCGCCTGGGTGTCGCTGAACGCGTAGCGCACACGTTGCTCGGCCGCCTCGAGCTCCTGGCCGAGAAACGCACACAGCGCCGCACCACGCACGGGCTCACACGTGTCCTGCACCCAGACGTACGCCGCGCCGAGGCCTTCCGCACCACCGGACAGCACCGGTGGCGGTCGTCCCGCACCGGGCGCCGAGATGCCGACGCCGCCGCGGCCATAGGTGTCGGCGAGCGATCGCGACGGCCCACCGAGCATCGCGAGCGGTACCGCACGCTGCTGGCCAATGCCGTCGTCGCTGAGGTAGCGCGTGCCGTCTTCGCCACGCGTGCACAGCCATGAGGACGAGGGTTCGCGCGCGGGCGCCTGCACCGGTGCCGGGCGCACGACGTCGTCGACGCGTCCGTCGTCACGATCGACATCAGCCTGCGGCGGTGGCGCGGGATCCACGGCGATCGCGATGCGCGCGCTGCGTTGGTCGGACGCGCACGGCCTGTCCTGGAAACTCACGCTGCCATCGGACGCCGTGCAGCGCCATGCTTCGGCGGCGCGTGCGTGCGTGCTCCACGCCAGTGCGAGTACCAGCACCACGCCGACGATCGGCCACGTGTCGGTACGCGATCGCGTGATGTCACCGGGTTCGTCGCGCGCGCTGACCATGCCGCCACGGTGTCACGATCGCGCGCCGGTTGCACGTGTCGCGTGCGGCCACAAAAAAGGGCGGCCTCGCGGCCGCCCTCAAGGATTGCCGCCGGAAGGCGACGATCAGCGCTTGGCGTCCTTCGCCGCCGTCTCGGCGTCGTCGAGCGCGCGCTTGGCGGCCGCCTTCGCGGCTTCGTGTGCAGCATCCGCCTGGTCCTTGCACGGACCCGACTGGGCCGCAGGAAGCGCCTCGCAACGCTCCTTGGCGACCTTGAGGTCGGCATCGGCCTTGGCGATCGCGAGATCGTGGTCGGCCTGCGCCTGCTTGCGGATCGTGTCGGCCTCGACCGAGGCGACGTCGGCATTGGCGTCCTTGGCGACGTCCATCGCGTCGCTGGTCGCGGCGTTGATCTTTTCGTTCGCGCTGGCTTCGGCGCTCGCGACCTTGGCATTGGCCTCTTCGCGGGCGGCATCGAGCTTGCGGCTCGCTTCCGCAGCTTCTTCGGCGGCCTTGGCCTGGGCCTTGGCGACATCTTCGGCGGCCTTCTGGCGCGCCTGTTCGACATCACCCTGCTGACTGCACGCGCTGAGCCCCAGAACGGCCGCGAGCGCGGCCACGAGCAACGTGTTCTTCATGCGTTCTCTCCTGATGAGGGTGTGACGCCTGCGGGTCCGCAACGGCACGGGCGATCACTGCGCGCATTGGAGCGCCGCGTTCATGAACGCGTTGTGATCGCCACGAAGCCCGTTCAGGCGCCGGATGCTTTCGGCTTAGCGCGCGAAACACCGACCGGAAGCGTGCGGAGGCGCACGTACTCGCCGCGTTCGAACCGCGCAGGATCCTCGACCCAGGCTTCGGCGAGCGACGTCGCATCGTCACCCCAGAACAAGGCCTCGCCGAAACGCAGCGTCGGCACGCCGAACACGCCGGCCGCGATCGCCTCTTCCGTATTCGCACGCAGCTCTTCCTTGACCGAGGCCGAGGCGAGTGCGGCCTCGATGTCGGCGATGCCGAAACGTGCGCCGACGTCGGCGAGCGCGGCCGGTGTATCGCTGGCATGACCGTCGCGCCACACGTGCGCGAACACCGCCTCGACCGATTCCCATGACGAACCGCAGGCCACGATCAGGCGCAACGCCGCGAGCGGGTTGAACGGATGCGCGGGCGGGAAGCGCAGCGCGATGCCATCGCATTCGGCACGCCACTGCGCGCTGAGGTACGTGAAGCCGCGCTTCGCGTCGATCTCGGCCGGGCCACGCTGGCCGAGGTGTGCGAGTAGCGCGCCGAACACGATCGGGCGCGGCCGCAGGCCGGTGCGTTCGCGCAACGGACCGAGCCTCTGCAGCTGCAGGTACGCGAACGGCGAGACCACGTCGAAATACCAGGTCGCGTCCATCAGTGCAGCGTCCGGTACGTGGCGGCATCGAAGGCGTCGACCTGGATCACCTCGTCGCGCGCATCGCGTGCATCGTTGAGCAGGTCGTACTCGGCCTGCGAGATGACGCCCGCATCGAGGCCGTGATCGTCGAGCACATGGCCCGGCGCGCGATCGAGGCGACCTTCGCGCACCGCGTCGCGCAGCTTGGTCTCGATCGGCAGCGCACGCACGGCCTTGTCGAGCGCGGCCTCGAGCGTGCCGAGTCCGGGCTCGTCGTCGGGCGGCACGAACACGTCGCCGGTCAGCGTGCGGCGTGCCTCGCGATCCTCGAGGATGTCGCGCGCGACGCGTCGGCCGAGGCGATCCGAGGGCGGGCGGAAGCGCGCGCCGAGCGGGAAGATCAGCGCGCGCAGCAGCCACGCCGCAGGCCGCGACGGCAGGTTGTCGAGCACGCCGACGAGCGCCTCCTGGATGCGCAGCAGGCACAACTCGACCGACCAGCGCACGAGGCCGTAGTTGGCCGTGGTCTTGGGTTCGTCGTGGTAGCGCTTGAGCGCCGCCGAAGCGAGGTAGAGGTAGGCGAGTGCGTCGGCCAGACGACCCGACAGCTTCTCGCGGCGCTTGAGCGAGCCGCCGAGCGTGCCCATCGCGGTGTCCGAGACGATCGTGAACGCGGCCGAGAAGCGCGACAGGTGCTGGTAGTAGCGCGCGGTGTCTTCGGTGTGCGGCACACCGGCGAGACGCGAGCCGGTCAGCGCGAGCAGCAGCGCACGCACGCTGCGCGTCACGATCAGGTTCACGTGGCCGAACAGTGCACGATCGAATGCGGCGAGGTCGCCGGCCGCGACCGCGGCGATCTCGTGCTGCACGAACGGATGGCAACGGATCGCGCCCTGCCCGTAGATGATCATCGAGCGCGTGAGAATGTTCGCGCCTTCGACCGTGATGCCGATCGGCACCGCGGCCCAGGCGCGCGCGAGCGAGTTGCGCGGCCCGCGCTGGATCGCCGCGCCGGCGCGGATGTCCATCGCGTCGGACACGACCGTGCGCATGCCCTCGGTGAGGTAGGCCTTGGCGATCGATCCGAGCACGGCGGGCTTCTCGCCCGCGTCGAGCGCACCGCAGGTGAGGTCACGCGTCGCGCTCATGAGATAGGTCATGCCGGCGATGCGCGCGAGCGGTTCCTCGATGCCCTCGAAGCGGCCGATCGGCGTGTCGAACTGCTCGCGCACGGTCGCGTAGGCGCCGCAGATGCGCGTGGCCATCTGCGCGGCGCCGATGCTCAGCGCCGGCAGCGAGATCGAGCGTCCTGCGGCGAGGCATTCCATGAGCATGCGCCAGCCGTTGCCGACGCCTTCGTGCTCGCCGATGACCGCGTCGAACGGCACCCACACGTCATGGCCGACGATCGGACCGTTGTGGAACGGCACGCCCATCGGATCATGGCGGTCGCCGATCTCGATGCCGGGCGTGTCGCGCGGGATCAGCGCGCAGGTGATGCCGCGATCCTCGCGGTCGCCGATCAGGCCATCCGGATCCTTGAGGCGGAACGCGAGGCCGATCAGCGTGGCCACGGGCGCGAGCGTGATGTAGCGCTTCTTCCAGTGGAAGCGCACGCCGAGCACCTCGACGCCGTCGATCACGCGCTTCTCGACGATGCCCTCGGACTGCGTCGCCGCGGCATCGGAGCCGGCCTCGGGGCCGGTCAGCGCGAAGCACGGAATCTCGAGGCCTTCGGCGAGGCGGCGGAGCCAGCGCTGCTTCTGCGCTTCGGTACCGTAGTGCATGAGCAGTTCGCCGGGACCGAGCGAGTTCGGCACCATGACCGTGACGGCCGCGGTGACCGACCGGCTCGAGATGCGCGTGACGATGCGCGACTGCGCGAGCGCCGAGAAGCCGTGGCCGCCGTGTTCCTTCGGGATGATCAGTCCGAACAGCCGATACTCGCGGATCAGCTGCCAGATCGCCTCGGGCAGGTCGCGCTGCTGGTAGACCTGCCAGTCGTCGAGCTTCGCGCAGAAATCATTGACCGGCCCGTCGAGGAAGGCCTGCTCCTCGTCGCTGAGCGGTTTGGGCTCGAAATCGAGCAGCTTCTGCCACGGCGGCATGCCCGAGAACAGGTCGGCGTCCCACCACACGGTGCCGGCCTCGAGCGCGATGCGCTCGGTGTCGCCGAGGCGCGGCAGCACCTTCGCGAACACCGGCATCACGGCACGCGACACCAGCACGCGCCGCACGAGCGGCAGGCCGAAGACCACCGCCGCGATCACCAGCACGACCACGACCGACTGGAACAGCACGGGCGAGTCGATGCCGGTGACGCGCCAGCCGACGAGCACTATGCCGGCGGCGGCGAGCCAGGCGAGGAACCCGAGCCCGCGGAAGGCCAGGGCGAGGAACACGGCGAGGGCCGCGGCGACGGCGATCCACATGGGCGGGGCTCCGGTGGCGACGGAGCCCGATTATGCGCCTGCCGCCGCTGAACCCCGGTACGCGTGCGCCGGGCGTGTCAGTGCTGCGTGACGTGCACGAGCGGGCGGCCGTTGAGCGGCTGCACGGCGCGGTTGTTGTGGCTGTAGCGCTTCTCGAAGCCTGCGATCTGCTTGGCCGACAGCGTCACCGGCGTGTCGAGCACATACCACTCGACGTTCTCGGTCAGCGGCGGCGTGGTCAACGAACCGAGGTAGTGGTGGTAGCTCTTGTCGCGCGGCAGCATCACCGCGATGTCCTCGCGCTCGATCTCGCCATGGCGCGCATCGCCGAGTGCCTCGAGCACCTTGCCGGCGAGGCGGTTCGGCTCACCTGCGCGGTACATCACGCCGACCACGGCGAGGCGGCCATCCTTCGCCTTGAACACGAAGTGACCTTCGAGCGGGAACGACTCGCCGTCGATCGTGTGCTCGCTCGTGGCGTGGAAATGGAACTGCGCGAGCTCGAAGTGGCGGCCGCGGATCATCGCGTCGGGACCGTGCGCCTCGACCTCGACCGCGTGTTCGTTGTCGACCACCTCGAGCGCGGCCTCGGTATGGCGCACGACGATGTCCTGGGCCTCCTGCGGATCGCCCGCGACCGCATCGGCGCGACGGATGTCGATCGGCGACTGCGCCTTGTCGTGCACGGACTGCCACGCCGACTGGTGCGCGTAGTCGAATACCTGGGCGGCGGCGAGCGACGGCAGGGCGAGGGCGATCAGGGAGGCGAGAACGGTCGTGCGCATGGCGGGATCCACGTCGGGCAGGGGCGCCGACGATAGCTGCGGCCGGCGTGGCGTCGCCACCTCGACCAAGGTCCGATGGTCACGGAAGTGCGGCATGGTTCACACCGTGGTTGCGGGCCATGCCCGGTCAAACGGTCCCGTCAGGGTTAGCATGCCCATCGCCCTCCCCGCGCAGCAGGCGCCATGAACGCGATCGTCGACGCGAACCCCGCGCCCTCCCTGCCCACCACGGGGCGACAACCCGTCATCGACCACCTGCTGCCCGAGGTCTACGACCGCCTGCGCCGGCTCGCCCACCGCCATCTCGCAGGCCAGGGTGCGCACACGCTGAGCACGACCGCGCTCGTCCACGAGACCTGGCTCGACCTCGCCGGCCGCGAGGGCATCGCCTGGCAGGACCGCGGTCACTTCCTCGGCTACGCGGCGATGGCGATGCGCCACATCCTCGTCGACCACGCGCGCCGCAAGGGTGCACAGAAGCGCGGCGGCGGCCTCGTGCCGCTCGATCTGCACGCCGAGGCGATCCCGGTCGAGCAGGTCGCCGACCAGGTCGTCGCGCTCGATGGCGCGCTGAACCAGCTCGCCGAGGTCGATGCGCGCCTCGTGCGCGTCGTCGAGCTGCGCTTCTTCGCGGGCCTCTCGGTCGAGGAGACCGGCGAACTGCTCGGCATCACGCCGCGCACGGTCGTGCGCGACTGGCAGAAGGCGCGCCTGTTCCTGCACGCGGCGATCGGACAGGTCGCATGAATCCCGCGGTGCGCGCGCGCTGGCGCGAACTCGCGCCGCTGCTCGATCGCGTGCTCGACCTCGATCCCGATGATCGCGAGGACTTCATCGCCCGTGCCGCCGGCGACGACGAGCTGCGCGAGCTGCTGCGCGGGTTGCTCGCGCAGTCGGAGTCGCAAGGCATCCTCGACGCCGACAGCGGGCGCTTCGCCGGCGCACTGCTCGATGCCGATGCCCCCGCGCCGCCGCCACGCACGCACGCCGGGCCGTATCGACTCGTGCGCCTGCTCGGCGAAGGCGGCAGCGGCAGCGTGCATCTCGCCGAGCGCGCCGCCGACGGTTACACGCAACGCGTCGCGCTCAAGCTGCTGCGCAATGGCGTGCACGATCCCGCCGAGCGCGAACGCTTCCGCCGCGAGCGGCGCGTGCTCGCGCGCCTCGAACATCCCGACATCGCACGCCTGCTCGACGGCGGCTTCACCGACGACGGTGTGCCGTGGTTCGCGCTCGAGTACGTGGAGGGCGAGTCACTGATCGCGGCCTGCGATGCACGCCACCTCGACGTCGACGCGCGCCTGCGCCTGCTCGAGGACGTCTGCGCCGCGGTCGCGCACGCGCACCGCGCTCTGGTCGTGCACCGTGACCTCAAGCCCGCGAACATCCTCGTCGACGCACATGGACGCCCGCGCCTGCTCGATTTCGGCATCGCCAAGCTGCTCGACGACGGTGACGACACCGAGCAGACCCGCACGGGACTGCGCCGCCTCACACCGGGCTATGCGGCGCCGGAGCAGTTCGACGGCGGTGCGATCACGACCGCGACCGACGTCTACGCGCTCGGCGTACTGCTCGTCGAGCTGCTGACCGGCACGCGTCCTCCGCGCAGTACGCCCGAAGGCCCGCCGCGCCTCGCCATGCCGGCCGATCGCGCCACGCAGATCGCCGATGCGCGGGCGACGACGCCGGCCGCCCTCGAGCGCCGCCTGCGCGGCGACCTCGCCACGATCGCCGCGACCGCGCTCGCCCACGATCCTGCGAGGCGTTACGCGAGCGTCGCCGCGCTCGGCGAGGACCTCGCACGCTGCCGCACGCGCCGCCCGATCCTCGCGCGGCGTGCGTCGATCGGCTATCGACTGGCGCGCTTCGCGCGCCGCCAGCCCGCCGTCGTCGCGCTCTCGGCGCTGCTCGTCGCGAGCCTCGTCGCGGGCATCGCGGCCACGTGGCGCGAAGCCCATCGCGCACGCGAAGCCGCCGCGCGCGCCACGCTCGAAGCGACGCGCGCCGACGCGGTCAGGGACTTCGTGCTCGCACTGTTCGCAGGCGTGACGCCCGACGAGAGCCGCGGGCGCGACATCGGGGCACGCGAACTGCTCGAGCGCGGCGAGACGAGGATGTCCGAAACCCTCGCGTCGCAACCCGAACTCGAAGCCGAGCTCAGCGCGGTGCTCGCGGGCGCATGGCGTCAGCTCGGCGCGCTCGATCGCGCCGAGGCACTCGCGTCGCATGCCGACGGCGAAGCGACCTCGCCCGCGGCGCGTCATGCCGCCACCCTCGAACTCGGCGCGGTGCGCGAGGCACAAGGCCAGGCCGAAGCCGCCGAAGCCGCGCTGCGCACCGCACTCGCGAACGCGACCGACGCACGCGGCGCGCACGATGCGCGCGTGCGCCTCGCCGGCGTGATCGCGGACCGCGGTCGCCCCGACGAGGCCTTCGCGTTGCTCGACGAAGCCCTCGCCGCCGACCAAGCCGATGCGAAGCGCCTGCAGCGCGACCTCGCCGTGCTCGGCACGGTGCGATTCCGCGCCGGTGACCTGCCCGGTGCCGAAGCGGCCTTGCGCGATGCCCATGCGAAGGCGCTCGCAGCCTACGGTGCACAGCACACGACGAGCGCACGCGCGGCACACGACCTCGCCGTCGTGCTGCTGCAGCGTGGTGCGACCGCGGATGCCGCGACGCTGCTCGAAAAGGCCGTCGCCACGCGCGTGTCGCTTCTCGGCGCACGCCATCCCGATGTCGCGCAGAGCCGCTTCAACCTCGCCGTCGCGCGGCAGCGCCTCGGCGAGGCCGACACCGCGCGCGCGATGTTCATGGACGCGCTCGCGCTGCAGCGCGAGCTGCTCGGCGGCCGGCATCCCGACGTCGCCTCGACGCTCAACTCGATCGCCGCGCTCGATGTGCAGCAAGGCCGGCTCGACGACGCGATCACGCGCTTCGGCGAAGCGGTGGCCGTGGCACGCGCCGCCCACGGCGAACAGCATCCGACCGTCGCGACGATGCTCGGCAACCTCGCCAGCCTCGAACGCATGACCGGCCGGCTCGACGCCGCCGAGCGCAACCAGCGCGCCGCGCTCGCCGCCACCGAGGCCTCGCTCGGCGAGCGCCATTACCTCGCCGGCGTCGCGCGACTCGGTCTCGCAGGCGTGTTCGTCGAGCAGGCACGCGACGCGGAAGCCCTCGACGAGCAGCGCCGCGCACTGGAGGTGCTCGAAGCCGCCCTCGGCGCCGATCACGCCGACACGCGGCTCGCTCGCGCCGCACTCGCCGACAGCCTGCTGCACGCCGGCGACCTCGACGCCTCACGCACGCTGCTCGGGAAACCGGCGTTTCCGGACGATGCGGCCAGCCTGTCGCCGCGCGACGCGCGCGCACATCTGGTCGCCGCACGACTCGACGCGCGGGCCGCGACATGCGGTGACGCGACCACGCGATTGCCGGCGATCACGGCCGCACTCGCACGCGGCGGTGCCGGCCTGCGCGCCGACCAGGCCGCCGCGGAGCTCGTGCTCGCCGACTGCCTCGCACGCGATGGCGATCGCGAGGCCTCCACAGCCGCCCGCCTGCGCGCCTCGGAGCTCGCGGCGTCGCTGCCTTACGTGCCGCGACGCCTGCGCGCGGCACTCGACACGAGCATCGCCAAGCCCCGCTGACGATCCCGCATTGGCACGATGTCCTGCGCCGGCACGATTCCGCGCTTCAAGGGTATCCCCCCAACGCCACGCGGAGTCCACCGTGCCCTTTTCGCTTCGTTCCCTCGCGCTTCCACTCGCGCTCGCCTGCGTGTCGATGCCGGCCGCCGCGGCCACGCGCGTCTGGCCTTCGTCCCAGTGCCCGACCACATTGCAGGCCTGCATCGTCGCCGTGTCCGACGGCGACCGCATCGAGATCGCCACCAACGACGAGATCGACGAGAACCTGCTCATCGCCGACATCGACATCGAGCTGACGACGATCAGCGGAGGCCGTGCCCGCCTCGCGCCGGGCCGCAACATCGACCTGCGCATCTCGGCCACCCTGCCCGGCAAGACCATGCGCATCAGCCGGATGCAGGTGCGTGACGGTCGCGTCCAGTTCTATCACGGCGGTACCGGCACGGCGACGTTCGAGGCCAGCGATCTCGACATCACAGGCTCGCCCGGCAACCTGACCGCGACGCTGCGCTTCACCGCGAACCCGTTCAACACGGTTAACGCGACCGCGTACAACACGCGCATCACCGGCGAGCCGGCCGGCATCAACAACGGCCTGCTCGCCTTCGACACCGACGGCGGCACGATGAACGCCTATGCGGCTTGGAACCGCATCCAGCGCTCGAGCACCACCACGACATCCGGTTCAGGGATCCTCGCGGACATCGAGGGCACGCCCGGCACCTCGGGCGGCGGCACGATCCGGCTGTTCGGCAACGAGGTCCGCGGGCGCTTCGCGCGCGGCGGCATCTTCCTCAGCGAGGGCATCGGCTCGTCCACCCCGGTCGCGTTCGATGCGACCGCCGTCGGCAACGTCATCATCTGCGGCGGCGTCAATGCCTACGGCATCGGCCAGGCCGCCGGCAGCGGCACGATCAACACGCGCCTCGTCAACAACACGATCGTCGACTGCGCGCGCGGCATCACGGCGACGCGCTGGAACACCGGCACGAGCGCTTCGCGCATCAACGGATCGGTCGCGAACAACCTGATCCAGACCAGCACCGAGGGACTCACGTTCACGACCGATCTGGCATCGGGGCTCTCCGCCGACTACAACCTCATCGACGCGCCCGCCAACAGTGCGACCTCGGGCCCGAACACGATCTTCGCGGCGCCACGCCTCGTCGCCAAGGTCGCACCTCGCCTCACCGCGAGTTCTCCCGCGATCAACGCCGCGGACGCCAACGCGCTCACGATCGCGATCCTCGACGCGGGCATGCCCGCGCTCGATGCCGACGGCCTGCGTCGCGTCAAGGGGGCCCGCGCCGACATCGGCGCGTACGAGTTCGGCGACCGCTCGTTCCGCCACACGGCCAACGCGGGCAATACATCAGGCCACATCACGTCGCTCGACGATGCCGCCACGAACGAGGTCACGACCGCACGCGTGCTGCCGACGCGCATCTTCGCCAATGCGGTCGCCTCGACCGAGCCGTTCGGCGTCTACTACCAGCTGCCGGAATGGACGATCTACAACGAGAACGTCTCGGTGCCGATCGCGAGCGGGCTCGCGTGGAGCGCCTGGGTGCCGGCGACCGCCAGCGGATCGTTCACGCACCTGGGCGACGGCACGAACACGACCGGAGCGTCGACACGCATCGACAACGTCGCCACGAACAGCCTGCCCGACCGCATCGTGCTGGTCGCCCACAACTGGACCGCGGCAACGACGTACAACCTGCACCACATCGGCGTGACCTATACCGGCAGCGGCAGTTCGGGACGCTGGAACATCCTCAACCTCGATCAGGCCGCACTGCCCGCGACGAGCGGCTTCAACGTCTACTCGCAGAGCGCGAGCCCGAATGCGTTCCGCATCCCGGCGATGGCCGGCTCGCAGACCGTCACGATCGACCACCCGCTGATCAACGGCGTGCCCTGCGCATCCCCGCATGCCACGCGCGTCGTCGCGGTGCCGGGATCGGCTCCGGTATCGAGCTTCGATTTCGACTACAGCGAGTCGACCGGCCGCTGGGGGATCTTCTCGCCGATTCCTTATCCGATCGGCACGTCGTTCAACGTGGTGATCGATCCCGCGCAGGTGTTCGAGTGCCAGGACCGCATCTTCGCCCACGATTTCGAGTAGTGCCCGCAGGTACGCAGGCCGCGTGCTTCGATCGTCTCGCGCTGCGCAGCAGACGATCCCGCATCCGCTGCGCCCCCTCTCCCCAACCCCTCTCCCGCCAGGGGAGAGGGGCTCGAAGCGCGTCGTCGGATGTGTCGACGTTTCGCTCGAAGCCCTCACTCCGAAAGCGCACCGCTCGGATGCGTCGACGTTTCGCTCGAAGCCCTGACTCCGGAAGCGTACCGCGATGCAACGAGAGAGCCTGCATCCTCCCCCTCTCCCCTTGCGGGAGAGGGGCTGGGGGAGAGGGGTGCTTGTGCCCCGAACGTCAACCACGCAGGAACTGTCGACGCGCACGCTGTTCACATCGAAACCGGCAGCGAATCCGCAAGCTCGCGAGCTGCGCGACAGCTCCCCTCTCGCGGAAGAGAGGTCGAGGGCAGAATGTGCTTCTGCCGCTGAAGTCAGCCGCGCAGGAACAGCCGGTGGGCCGGGTTCGCGCGCTCGTCGCGGTGCGGGTAACCGAGCGTGCCGAGGAAGCCGCGGAAGGCCTTCATTCTCCGCGGGCGACACCTGGTCGCTCCACGGCAGGGAGGAAGGCTCGCGCGCTCGTCGAGTGTGCCCACACGAGCCGGGAGAGCCTGCCATCTCCCCTTGCGGGAGAGGGGCCGGGGGAGAGGGGGTGCTTCCGTCCAGGGCGTCAGCCGCGCAGGAACAGTCGGTAGGCCGGGTTCGCGCTCTCGTCGCGATGCGGGTAGCCGAGCGTGCCGAGGAAGCCGCGGAACGCCTTCATCTCCGTGGGCGGCACCTGATCGCTCCACGGCCGGGAGGGAGGCTCGCGCGCTCGTCGAGTGTGTCCACACGAGCCGGGAGAGCCTGCCATCTCCCCTCTCCCCTTGCGGGAGAGGGGCCGGGGGAGAGGGGTGCTTCCGTCCAGGGCGTCAGCCGCGCAGGAACAACCGGTATGCCGGGTTCGCGCTCTCGTCGCGATGCGGGTAACCGAGCGTGCCGAGGAAGCCGCGGAACGCCTTCATCTCCGCAGGCGGGACCTGGATGCCGACGAGGATGCGCCCGTAGTCGGCGCCCTCGTTGCGGTAGTGGAACAGCGAGATGTTCCAGTTCGGACTCATCGCCGACAGGAAACGCATGAGCGCACCGGGCCGCTCGGGGAACTCGAAGCGGTACAGCAGCTCGTCGTCGGCGCGTGCACTGCGGCCACCGATCATGTGGCGCAGGTGCTGCTTGGCGAGCTCGTCGTCGCCGAGGTCGAGCGTGGCGAAGCCTTCGCCGCGCAGCGCGGACGCGATCGCCGCGGAGTCGCCGCGGTCGCGGATCTGGATGCCGACGAACAGGTGCGCCGCGTCGGTGTCGCCGATGCGGTAGTTGAACTCGGTGATGCTGTGGCCTTGCAGCACCGCGCAGAAACGACGGAACGAGCCGCGCTCCTCGGGGATCGTCACCGCGAACACGGCCTCGCGCGCCTCGCCGACTTCGGCACGCTCGGCGACGAAACGCAGGCGATCGAAGTTCATGTTGGCGCCGCAGGCGACCGCGACGAGCGTCTCGCCGCGCACGCCTTCGCGCGCGGCCCAGGCCTTCATGCCCGCGACGGCGAGCGCGCCGGCCGGCTCGAGAATGCTGCGGGTGTCCTCGAACACGTCCTTGATGGCCGCGCAGACGGCGTCGGCGTCGACACGCACGACCTCGTCGACGAGCTCGCGACACAGACGGAAGGTCTCCTTGCCGACCTGCTTGACCGCGGTGCCATCCGAGAACAGGCCGACATCCTTGAGCGCGACGCGGCGCCCGGCTTCGAGCGAGCGCGCCATCGCGTCGGAATCGTGCGTCTGCACGCCGATCACGCGGATCTCGGGACGCACCGCCTTGACGTAGGCCGCGATGCCGGAGACGAGGCCGCCGCCGCCGATCGCCGCGAAGATCGCGCGGATCGGGCGCGGATGCTGGCGCAGGATCTCCATGCCGATCGTGCCCTGCCCCGCGATCACGTCGGGATCGTCGAACGGATGCACGAACACGAGGCCGCGCTCGACCGCGAGCGCATCGGCATGCGCCTTCGCATCCGAGTACGACTCGCCCGCGAGCACGATCTCGACTGCGGCGCCGCCGAACGCACGCACGGCGTCGATCTTGACGCTCGGCGTCGTCACGGGCATCACGATCACCGCGGTGCAGCCGAGACGCGCCGCCGACAGCGCGACGCCTTGCGCATGGTTGCCGGCCGAGGCCGCGATGACGCCACGTGCGAGCTCTTCCGGCGTCAGGCGTGCCATGCGGTTGTAGGCGCCGCGCAGCTTGAACGAGAACACGGGCTGCTCGTCCTCGCGCTTGAGCAGCACCGTGCAACCGGTTCGTCGCGACAGCGACGGCGCGTGACCGAGCTCGGTTTCGCGCGCGACGTCGTAGACGCGCGAGGTCAGGATGCGCTTGAGGTAATCGATCGGCATGGGCGTTCCGCGGAGGGTCCGCGCAGCCTAGCGGCGCGTCGGGCGCCACTCAATGGTGCGGATCAGCCCGCGGGAGCGGACTTGCGCACGTCGTCCATGCTCCAGTTGAACTGGAGGAAGATCACGACGGGCGCGTCGGCCTCGAAGCGCACGCGACAGTCGAGTGTCTGCGTGTACTCGCCCGAAAGGCCACGATCGAACACGATCAGCCCCGACACCTGCAGCATGCCGTCGGTGGCCGGCGTCACGGCGGCGGCGAGCGCCTTCGCATCAAGGGTGACGTTGCGTCCTGCCAGCCGGTTGCCGACTTCGGCAACGCAGGCGTTGGCGGCACGCGTCTCGCGGCTCTGGGAGCACGCGGCGAGCAACGGCAGGATCAGCAGAGGCAGCAGTCGAAGCATCGTCGGACCCGCATCGGCACGTGCGCAGTGTGGAACGCTTCACAATACGCGGAACGCCGACAGTATACGCGCGGCGCGCATGAACGCCCGCCGCGCTGCCGCAACGGAGGCCCGGGCACGCCGGGGGGCGGGGACGCGCCCCCGCGATGCCGTCACGCGGGCCCGGCACGCGAAGCGTGCCGGGTGGTCACGGTCAGTAGCGCGGCACCGACGGATCGACGTGCTGCGACCAGGCCTCGATGCCGCCCTCGACGTTGTGCACGACACGGAAGCCGCGCTCGCGGAAATGTTCGGCCGCACGACGGCTCGATACGCCGTGGTGGCACAGGAACGCGAGCGGCGTGTCCTTGGGCAAACCGACGAGGCGATCGTGCGAGGCCGCGTCGAGCACCTGCGCCTGCGCGAACGGCGCCAGCGCGCGATCCTCGGCCGGACGCACGTCGATCACGGTGATGCGGCCGTCGTCGAGCAGGCGCTTGAGGTCGACGACGTCGAGCGCGTGCACCGGTGGCGGCGCCTGCGGCAGCGTGATCGACAGGCCTTCGCCCTGCGCGGTCGACACCCAGTCGATCGCCGCGCCGCGCGCGCGCTGCGCGCTGGTCGGATCGAACAGCACGTCGATGCCGTTGGCGACGACGCGGATCTCGCTGCCGGTGATCTCGCGCAGCTGGAACTGCGGCTGGAACTTCGCGTCGACCGCGAGGAAGAGCCCCATGCCTTCGGCATCGTCGATCGCGGCGCGGATCTGCTTCGCGGCCTCGTCGCTGATCGTGATCTCGGGCGGCGTGCGGTCGGGCTCCGGCAAGCCGAGCAGCGTGTGAAGCTCGCCGCTCGCGGCCATGCCCTGCACGATGTCGGCACCGCCAACGAGTTCGCCGCCGACGTAGAGCTGCGGGATCGTCGGCCAGTTGCCGTAGTCCTTGATGCCCTGGCGGATCGCCTCGTCGGCGAGCACGTCGACGCTGAGGTAGTCGTCGAGCAGGTCGTTGAGCACGCCGGCCGTCGCGGCCGAGAAGCCGCAGCTCGGTGCGTGGCGCGTGCCCTTCATGAACAGCACGACGGGGTTCTCGGCGAGCAACGCCTCGATGCGCTGGCGGGTCTGCTGCGGGTCTGACATGGCTCGTGGATCCTGATGTGAGGCGCGGATGATAACGGAGTGAATTGGCCCGGGTTTGGCCGTGGCCCCCCGGATAGCCGATAATCGTGGCACAGGGCTGGCAATCAATGGGGAAGGAACGATGATCCGACCACTTTCGCTGTGCATCGGCATGGCGCTCGCGGCGAACGCGTCCGCGCAACATGCGGCGAACACGCCTGAAACGCTCACTGGCGACGCCTCGATCCCGCTGACGTACGTGGGCTCCAACGCGCGCGTCTCGCTCGGCGTCAACGACGACGGCGACGTGCTCGGCGAGATCCTCGGCATCCTCGGCAAGACCGATTCGTCGGCGTGGCTCGCGGAACTCTGGCTCGGCCAGCACAGCGCCGGCGGCGTCAAGTTCGGCTACAACTTCCTGCGCGGCGAGCCCGAATCGGGCAGTGCGGCAGTCTGGAAGGTGTTCGCCGCGGGCGACCAGAACGTGTTCAAGGACCGCAAGGCCACGCTCGGCCTCGGCTGGGAACGCAACGACTTCTTCATGAGCGCCTACGTGACGCATGCGACCTCGGGCAGGCGCCTCGTCGACACGTCGGTGCTGACCGATATCTCGACGCTGATCGGCAGCGATGCGAACGGCAGCTTCACCCAGGTGCAGACCGTCGAGACGCTCACGCGCTTCTTCGAGCGTCCGTACGACAACGGCATCGGCGCCCGCTTCGGCGGTTACTTCGACGGCCCGCTGCTGCGCGTGCGCGGCGGCCTCGACTACGAGAAGGGCAAGTTCGACAGCGACCAGTCGACCGTCTCGCTCGGCGTCGACAAGCTGTTCCGCAACTCGGGCTTCAGCGTCACGCTGCAGGGCGAGTTCCTGCGCAAGTCGGGCCGCTTCGAGACCGACAAGTCCGATTCGCGCGGCTGGCTGCTGCTGCGCTACGACCTCGGCGAGAGCTACCGCGCGCGCGAGCCGTTCCGCATGGTCGAGACCAGCGTGCCGGCGCCGCAGGACAGCGCGCCGCCCGCCGCACCGCAGGTGATCCGCAACGAGGTGCGCGTCGACGGCGACGCGATGTTCGACTTCGACCGCGCCGCACTGCGCGGCGATGCGACGCGTGCGCTCGACGAGCTCATCGCCAGGCTGCAGTCGATCGACCGCGTGAGCCGCGTCAGCATCGTCGGCCACACCGACTCGATCGGCACCGAGGCCTACAACCAGAAGCTCTCGGAGCGTCGCGCCGAGGCCGCCAAGGCCTACCTCGTCTCGCGCGGCATCGCCGCCGACCAGATCGACACGCGCGGCGAAGGCGAGCTCAAGCCCAAGGTGCCGAACGACACGCCGGCCAATCGCCAGATCAACCGCCGCGTCGACATCGCGTTCCTCACGATCGAGGAGACGACCGTCCCCGCACCGGCGCCCGAGCCCTCGCCGGCCAAGGTCGAATGGGTGCGCGAGCCGGTCAAGGCGAATCCGGCCTGGATCGAGCGCGCGCTGCGCAACCCGGCCGAGCACAAGCGCACGGTCGACGTGTACAAGTTCGAGGAATCGAGCTCGACGACGACGCTCGGCCCGCGCATCTACGACAACCGCGGCCCCGCTGCGGGCGACGACACGGCCACGGTCGCGCAGGATTCGACCGGCAACGTCATCGACGTGCTCGCCAACGACAGCGATCCCGATGGCGAGACGCTGACGATCCAGTCGGTATCGGCACCGGCGCACGGCACGGCGACGATCGCGGCCGGCACGGTCCTGTACACACCGACGGCGGGTTACCACGGACCGGATTCGTTCACGTACACCGTCGTCGATCCGCACGGCGCGACCGCCACCGCGACGGTGTCGATCACGGTCACCGAGTCGGCCCCGTCGAACAACCAGGCCCCCATCGCCGTCGACGACAACGACAACGTGTTCAAGGGTTACAGCGGCGAGATCGACGTGCTGGCCAACGACAGCGATCCCGACGGCGACACGTTGACGGTCGTGTCGGTCAACCACACGGGTCCCGGCCTCGCCGAGATCACGATCAACGCCGACAACACGATCCACTACCAGTCGATCCACGGCTTCTCGGGCAACGACTTCTTCGAGTACACGATCTCGGACGGTCGCGGCGGCACGGCCACGGCGACGGTGCGCGTGGAGGTCTGGGAGCTCTACGACTTCTGACCGAGGCGTTCCACGTCACAGGAAGAAGCCGGGCGAATGCCCGGCTTCTTCGTTTCCGGCGTCCGCCTGATCGCCGAGAGCACCCATCGAGGCGCACGTGGCACGGTGTCTCTTGCCCGGCATCGAGGACGGGTTCCGTTTCGGGCGGTATTTCCGCCGGGCGCTGGACGCCTGACCGTGAACCGAAGCCGGCGTCGATCCACACGACATGGCCATCGCCGAGCGCGGCTCAGCCGCTCAGGCTTCCCGTGCTGCGCGTGCGGAAGAAAGGACGGCTCGTGCCCAAAGCGCGTACTGCGCCGCCGAGGGATGCAAGCCGTCCTCCGCGAGCAGGTCGCGTGCCGGCCCGCGCGAGATGGCAGTGACATCGACCCAGCGCGCGCCACGGCGTGCCGTCTCCTCGCGTGCCACGGCGTTGAACGCATCGATCGCGGCCGCGATCGCGGCGACGTCGCGCTGGCCGTCCTGCGCGAACGGCGTCACGCCCCAATCCGGGATCGATACGACGACGACGCGCTCGGCATGCCCGTCGGCGAAGCCGATCGCGCGCGCAAGCAAGGCCGCGAACTCGCCGCGATACGCGTCGACGTCGCGGCCGCGATACTGGTTGTTGACGCCGATCAGCAGGCTCACGAGCGCACGGCCCGCGCCCGGATCGCGTGCGTCGATCGCGGCATCGAGCTCGTCGGTGGTCCAGCCCGTCGTCGCGATGATCTCGGGCGTGCCAAGGTCGTGCCCTTCGGCACGCAGCATGGCCGCGAGCTGCGCAGGCCAGGTGCCGTCGGCCGGCACGCCCTCGCCGATCGTGTACGAATCGCCGAGCGCGAGGAACGCCGCCGCCACGCCCGGATCGCTCAGGCGACGTGGCGCGCGCGGGCGCGTTCGGCGAAACGACCGAGCGCGCGTTCGATGCGCTCGAACACGTCGGCGATGACCGGCGCCTCGGGCAGCAGCGTGATGCGGAAATGATTGCGGTAGGCGACGTTGAAGCTCGAGCCCGGCACGATCAGCACGTCCTCGCTCTCGAGCAGGTGCAGCGCGAACGCCTCGTCGTCGAGGCCCGGCAGCGCATCGTCGTGCACGCCCGGGAACGCGTACAACGCACCGGCCGGCGCGACCACATCGAGGAACGCGCTGCGCTCGACCGCGTCGAGCACGGCCTTGCGCGATTCGTAGAGTCGCCCGCCCGGCAGGGTCAGTGCGCGGATCGTGTCGGCGCCTTCGAGCGCCGGCTGGATCGCCCACTGCCCCGGCACGTTGCCGCACAGGCGCAGCGCGGCGAGCAGGTCGAACGCGCGCAGCATGTCCTGCACGCGTGCGTCGGCACCCGACACGGTGAACCAGCCCACGCGGTAACCGCAGGCGCGGTGCACCTTGCTGAGGCCGCCGAAGCTGATGCACGGCAGGTCGCCGGCGAGCGGCGCGAGCGGCTGGAACGTCGCCTCGTCGTAGAGGATGCCGTCGTAGATCTCGTCGGCCATGAGCACTATGCGGTGGCGCTCGGCCAGCGCGACGATCGCGCGCAGCAGCTCGCGCGGGTAGTTCGCACCAGTCGGGTTGTTCGGGTTGATCAGCACGATCGCGCGCGTGCGCGGCGTGATCAGCGCGGCGATCTCGTCGGCATCGGGCAAGTGGCCGCGGCTGGCCGGACACGGGTAATGCACCGCGCGGCCGCCGTTGAGGATCGTCGCCGCAGTCCACAGCGGGTAATCCGGCGCCGGCACGAGCACCTCGTCGCCGGGTTCGAGCAGCGCGCGCAGGCTCAGGTCGATGAGCTCGCTGACGCCGTTGCCGATGAACACGCGCTCGGCCGTGGCCGTGGTCGAACCGCGCGCGACCTGCTGGTAGGCGATCGTCTGGCGCGCCTGCAACAGGCCTTGCTGCTGGCAGTAGGCCTCGCTCTTGGGCAGCGAACGCGTGACCGCCTCGCGGATGTGCGCGGGCACTTCGAAACCGAATGCACCCGGGTTGCCGATGTTGAGCCGCACGATCTGCCGCCCCTCGGCCTCGAGGTCCCGGGCTCGATGGCTCAGCGTCCCACGGATCTCGTAACGCACCTCGGCGAGGCGGGAGCTCGTGTGCACGGGTCGCTGCGACATGGCGCGGGGTCTGCTTCGGCAATGGCGGTGGGGCGGCGATGTTAACACCTTGTTGCAGCGCACACTTTGTTGCGCCACGCAACCAATGTCGCACCTGCTGCATCGAAGCAGGAGTCGGACCGGACAACACCGGCCAAACACCCTGTCGTTGGTCATGATTGACGCCCGCCGACTAGGTGTTATAGTTAACTACAACACCAATCCAATCATGGACGCCGTCATGTCCCGCCTCGTGCCCGCCGTTGCCATCGTGATCATGTCCACGATCCTCGCCGCCTGCAGCCAAGGCTCGGCGACGCCGGTCGCGGAGGCCAAGAAGGCCATGCCGAGCGGCCAGCCTGTCGAGACCGCACGCGTCGAGCGCGGCGAGCTGACCGCACGCTACGCCGGCACGGCGACGCTGCAGGCCGAGCGCGAAGCGACGCTGGTCGGCGAGGTGCCGGGCACGGTGCTGCACGTGCTCGTCGAGGAAGGCGACCGCGTGCGCAAGGGCCAGGTGCTCGCGCGCCTCGACGCCGACCGCAGCCGCCTGCAACTGCGCGAGGCAGAGGCCGACCTGCAGCGCCGCCGCAACGACGTCGAACGCGGCGACACGCTGCTCGCGCGCCAGCTCATCGCGGCCAACACGCACGACCAGACGCGCGCCGACTTCGCCGTGCGCCAGGCCGAGGTCGACCTCGCCCGCGTCGGCGTCGCGCGCAGCGAGATCCGCGCGCCGTTCGATGGCGTGGTCACGCGCCGCTGGATCAAGCAGGGCCAGCTGCTCAAGGCCGGCGACCCGGTGTTCGACGTCGCCGACTTCCGCGACCTGCGCGCCGACCTGCGCGTGCCCGAGCGCGACGCGGGCGCGCTCGCCAAGGGGCAGAAGGTCGATTTCACGGTCGATGCGCTCGCGGGCCGTCCGTTCCAGGCGGTCGTCGAACGCATCGCGCCGGTCGTCGAACGCGACAGCGGCACGGTCGCCGTGACCGTGCGTGTCGACAACGCCGCCGAAACGCTGCGCCCCGGCCTGTTCGCACGCATGGAGATCGCGTTCCTGCACGTGCCCGATGCGCTGCTCGTGCCCAAGACCGCCGTGCTCGGCAACCGCAACGAGACCATCGTGTACCGCATCGAGGACGGCAAGGCGACGCGCGTGCCGGTGCGCATCGGCCACGCGTCGGGCGCGCGCGTGCAGATCCTCGAGGGCATGCCGGCCGGTGCGGAAGTGGTCGTGACGGGCCATGCCGCACTCAGTGACGGCGCGCTCGTCGACGTGCTGCCGGCCGATGCCGCGGCGGTGGCGTCGTCGCGTGCGCTCGCGAGCACGGGCGCCAAGCGCGGCTGACCGGCGCGCATCGTCACGTTTGGCGGCTATCATCCGCGGCGATGACCGCGGATACCGCAGCACGCCTCGCCCGCATCGGCTGGGCCGGCCCCCTTCCCGAACCCGTCGACGGCGATGCCTCGCTGGCGCTCGCGCGCGTGATCGCGCAGCACCGCGCCGGCTACGAACTGCACGACGGCACGCGTGCGTTCAACGCGCAGCCCGCACCGCGCTTCCTCAAGGCCGATGCCGATCCGGTCGCACGCCCCGCGGTCGGCGATTTCGTGCATGTGCGCGAAGGCAAGCCGCCCGTGATCGAAGACGTGCTGCCGCGCCGCTCGGTGCTCGCACGCGCCGCGGCCGGCGAACGCCATCAGCGCCAGATCATCGCGACCAACGTCGATACGGTCATGGTGCTGTGCGGACTCGACGGCGACTTCAATCCCGCGCGCATCGAGCGCTACCTCGTGCTCGTGCAGGACAGCGGCGCCGAGGCCGTCGTGGTGCTGACCAAGGCTGACCTCTCGACCGAGGGTGAAGCGGCGTTCGCGACCGTGCGGGCACGTGTGCCCGCGCACGTCGACATCCTCGCCGTCAATTCGAAATCGCCCGACAGCATCGCGCCGCTGCTCGCGCGCCTCGGCCCCGGACGTACCGCCGTGCTGGTCGGTTCGTCGGGCGTCGGCAAGTCCACGCTCACCAACACCTTGCTCGGCGAGACGCGCCAGGCCACCAAGGCCGTGCGCGGCAGCGACAGCCGCGGCCGCCACACGACGACGTACCGCGCGTTGATCCAGCTGCCGAGCGGCGGCTGCCTCATCGACACCCCCGGCATGCGCGAGATCAAACTGACCGGCGAGGAAACCCTCGACGGCAGCCAGTTCGGCGACATCGAGGAACTCGCCCAGCAATGCCGCTTCGGCGACTGCGCCCACCAGACCGAACCCGGCTGCGCCGTGCGCGCCGCGCTCGCCGACGGCCGCCTCGACCCCGCGCGCTGGCAGAACTACCTCAAGCTGCGCGACGAACTCGCCGCCGCCGCCGACAGCCTCGAGGCGCAGCTGCGTCGCAAGAGCGAATCACGTGTGCTGACGAAGGCGCTCGGCAAGCGTCTGGGCGAGAAGTACGGCAAGCGTTGAGCGTCGCGAGGGGAATCGTGTCCGGTACAGGCGCTGGATCTGCCGCCAGCGTCTCGGGGATCTGCCGTGGTTCATGCGTTGCCTCAACGAGCCGATCGCTCGGCGCGCGAACCGCGAGGACGGTTGCACCGGGCGGTTCTGGGAAGGTCGCTACACCTGCCAGGCGCTGCTCGATGAAGCCGCTGTGCTGGCGTGCATGAACTACGTCGACCTCAATCCGATCCGCGCAGGCATCGCAGACGATCTGAGCAGCTCGGAACATACCGGGATCAAGCGACGCATCGACCACCTCTCGAGCGCACGACCGGATGCGCCGATTACTCCGATCGCAGGCATCACACCCGGCTTCGCGGTGCTCGCGATCACGACGACAGCCTACCTTGAGCTGGTCGACTGGACGGGACGCCAGACCTGCCAGGACAAGCGCGGAAGCATCGCGACCGATGCCCCGCCCATCCTCAGGAAGCTCGGCCTGGGCGATGCCGCGTGGCAATCTCAGGTGCTCGGCATCGAGAACCGTTACGCGCGCGCGATCGGCTCGGCGCTAAGCCTTGCGGACAAAGCAGCCGCCATGGGGCAGCGATGGCTAAAGGGCATCACCACCGCGCGCAGGCTCGGCGGCATCGCAGGCTGAGGACGAGATCCCCGATCTGTCGGTCCTACTCTCCGCCTGCCAAGGGCGATGTGTAGGCATCGGGCAACCTTTCGTCCTCTCCGCACGAAGCCTTGAAGCGAAGGCTGATGCCGCCTGGTTGGCTCGACGACCTTCATCACGAGAGGTCGCCACCTTCAAATCATGGGTGTCCCGGATGTACGCAACCTTCTACAAGCGAGGTCGCCCCCCCCCCCGCGAATCATGGGTGTCCTAGATGTCGTCCTTGGCTAGCTCCACTGCTTTCTACACGCAAGGTCGACGCCCTCAGAGTATGGGTGTCCTGGATGTTGTTGTGTTGTGTTTTTGGATGTTGTGTTGTGCGGGTGTCCTGGATGTGGATGTGGATGGCTGCCTTCAAATCATGGGTGTCCCGGATGTTCAAATCATGGGCTTTCCCGGATGTCGCTCTGGTCAGACAACCTGAAATCAGGCGCGTTCGAATCTATCAGTTCGCATGATCAAGCAAAATGCAGCAATCGATAGGAAGTGAACTGCCGGAAACATAAGCATGTGCAGGTCTAGAAGTTCCAGAGGTCTCAGGCGATGCGGAACGAAACCCAAAGCCAACGCAGAGAAAAGCGACACGTTCATGACTAAGATTATTGATGTCCCTCCCCTCACAATTGACTTAGTTAAGAGCAATGAGTACCAGAGTCCGCCCATTATGCCGTACACAATTATTTCATTCATCTTAACGAAGAATGTAATTTGAGCGACGAACAAAATAATAGAAGGTAGAACCGCAATAAATCTCATGACCTTCACGGTTTACTTGCCTCCCGCTGGATTACCTGCGCGCTAGCAGACCATACCCCTTTTGCGCCTAAATTTTTGCTGTCAAAATTTTTCTGCGCAGTGGAATCACCCTCCCCATAAGTAATAATCCTGTACTCGTCATCCTTACCCTTCTCCACAATCCTAAGTACGACGCCAAAAGAAGCAGCGTGATCGCTTTTCGTCACATTCAATATCGCCGAGCCACTCTCACCAAGCGACACCAAGTATGATACTACGTGATCCTTCCCAGTAAACATCGATATGTCATTATTCGCGTTAACATCAATCGTAGCGCCGAAGGGCAGCGCAGCCTTACCCTCGATTGGAGTGGGATTGTTAGCAAGTGCAGCGTTAAGTCGCTTTCCATAGGCCTCATCCCCACGGCCGACAGAATCTTCAAATTGGTACATGTGATGAGACGCGCCAGAAGCTGCGGGGCTTATATTGTCCGGGAACCCTTCTGGCCTCGGAAACGGAGGCATCCGGGACACCCATCTTCTCGCTCTTCGCTGACCCGCACAATCGACCATTTCCTACAGACATTGCCGTCGCGGCATTCGACCATTCGGGTCATGACCACGGCTCGCCATCGACTCGTCGCCTTGGACGAATCCGGCTTCTACCACTGCATCTCGCGCTGCGTGCGTCGGGCGTGGCTGTGCGGCAGCGACGCACTGAGCGGACGATCGTTCGATCACCGACGTGACTGGGTCGAGCAACGGCTGCTCGAACTGGCGGACATCTTCGCAGTCGGGCTCTACGCCTATGCCGTGATGAGCAATCACACGCATGTCGTGCTCCGAGTCGATCCAGGCGCCGCGCACATGTGGTCCGATGAGGACGTGGCGGTGCGATGGGTCAGGCTGTTCCCGGCGACGACCGACGGCGCCATCGATCCGATACGTTGTCGCGAGAAGGAAGCGGCCCTGCTCGGCAACGACGAGCGTCTGACGGTCTGTCGCCAGCGTCTCGGCGATCTGTCGTGGTTCATGCGCTGCCTCAACGAGCCGATCGCGCGACGTGCGAATCGCGAGGACGGCTGCACCGGGCGATTCTGGGAGGGTCGCTACACCTGCCAGGCGCTGCTCGACGAAGCCGCCATGCTCGCGTGCATGAACTACGTCGACCTCAATCCGATCCGCGCAGGCATCGCAGACGATCTGAGCAGCTCGGAACATACTGGGATCAAGCGACGCATCGACCATCTCTCGAACGTACTACCGGGCGCTCCGATCCCGCCGGTCGCAGGCCTCAACCCAGGTTTCGCGGTGCTCGCGATCACGACGACGGCCTACCTTGAACTGGTCGACTGGACAGGACGCCAGACCCGTCACGACAAGCGCGGAAGCATTGCGGCCGGTACTCCGCCCATCCTCAGGAAGCTCGGCTTGGGCGATGCCGCGTGGCAATCTCAGGTGCTCGGCATCGAGAACCGTTACGCGCGCGCGATCGGCTCGGCGCTAAGCCTTGCGGACAAAGCAGCCGCCATGGGGCAGCGATGGCTAAAGGGCATCACCACCGCGCGCAGGCTCGGCGGCATCGCAGGCTGAGGACGAGATCCCCGATCTGTCGGTCCTACTCTCCGCCTGCCAAGGGCGATGTGTAGGCATCGGGCAACCTTTCGTCCTCTCCGCACGAAGCCTTGAAGCGAAGGCTGATGCCGCCTGGTTGGCTCGACGACCTTCATCACGCGAAGTCGCCACCTTTAAATCATGGGTGTCCCGGATGTTGCTTGTCCGTGTTGCTTGTCCGAATGCTTCGGGGTCCCCAAATCATGGGTGTCCCGGATGTCTGTGTGCCGCAGAAATCATGGGTGTCCCGAATGCTGGTCGGTATCGGGCAAACCTTTCGTCCTCTCCGCACGAAGCCTTGAAGCGAAGGCTGATGCCGCCTGGTTGGCTCGACGACCTTCATCACGCGAGGTCGCCACCTTCAACTCATGGGTGTCCCGGATGTTGCACGCAAATTGTGGGTGTCCCGGATGTTGGATGTTGTTGCCGACCGGTCGGCCCTACTCTCCAACCTGCTTGGGGCGACGTGTAAGCATCAAGCGGCCCTTCGTCCTCTCCGCACGACGCCTCGACCCAAGGCTGGTGCCGCGTGGCTCGCTCCACGACCTTCTACACGCAAGACCGAAGCCCTGAAATCATGAGCGTCCCGGATGTCTTACGGGTGTTCGGATGTCGGCGCTCGAACTACTCGTACCACTCCCCATCTCTCTCGGGGATGTAGACATTTATAGCCCTGATCTCAACCCTCCTATTCCGAACCCTTTGCCTCTCAGTGTCACTAAAGTCGACAGGCGCTAAATTGCCACGCCCCTTGTATTCAGAAAGAATTGATGAACTAACGCCATTCTCTATAAGCCAACTGCGAATCAGGATTGCGCGTCGTTCAGATAGCCGTAAGCATTCATCGCCGTCGCACTCAGCCTCATCAGCGAAGCCCACGACTCCAAATCTAATCCCCCGATCAGACCCAATGAATTTCACAATGCTGTTGAGCGACGCAATAGCCTTATCTTTATTATCTACAGCCTCCATAACGTCATCCGAAGAAAATGGCCTACGTTCTTTGAAATAGATCATGTCCATTGCAAAAGACGATATTACAGGAAGCTCCGCATTTTCCTTGCCCCCCGCATAAACTGTAACTGTTAATAAAGGCGTGGTTGTGAGGGCGATTAAACACCTCACAGCGATGGCAATTGCCTGCGCTCTTATAGCTAGTTGCATGAAGGCTGCTCCGGCTTGGAAGCGCATGCGTTCTTAACCGACCTTTCGGCCGCTTTCATTACCTCTCCAGTCTGGATTCCAACCTTAGGATTCCAGAGCTTCGGACGGACAACACTGTCCATTGCCTTGTAAAATACGGCCTCGCCTGTATACGCATTAATTTCTGTACTCATTCTCTCGCTCAACGAACCTATTGGCCTTCCGCGCTCGAAATTGTCTCGAGCATGGCCCCCTTCGTGAATGGCGACACCGCCCATAATAATAGTCGAGTCCCTTGTGTCCGATGGTATATTTAAAGAGTTCAATGAGATACTGTTATATTTTCCACCAAGACCGTCATCATGATAGTTAGTTGCTCCACCTCTCATATCTGCATTCTCGTGAAATGATACGCGAACCCGATCATCTCCCTTCTCACCAAAAGCAGATAGAATGCCTTTCACTATACTTTTCTCTTCGTCACTGAGATTTGGGCTTTCTGCAGCCTCAGCAATAGTCGCCAACCCGGCCTCAAACTGCCCACATTTTTCAGCGCTTGATGAACACGTCCAACGACCGTCTGGATCAATGTACTTGTACGGATTATTCCTCGCATACCAGTAGTTCGAGAAACTAATGTCTTTCTTGCTGACAGGGTCCACTGACAGAAATATTCCTGATTGGCTGTCATAGTACCGCTGCTGCATGTACGAGAGCCCAGTCGCAGCATCCATCACATGCCCCGTAAACCCAGGCCCATTCGAGTACACACCACTGGTAGGCGCGCCATAGGGCTCGTAGTACGTGCGCCTCAGAACATCACGATCATCGTTCGTCTCCGCAACCGGTGAGCCGAGCCCGTCCGTGTGCAGATAGGTGACCGTCTTCATCTCGTTGGGTCTCGTGACGGGGCCGCCCGTCACGTACACGGTCACCCTGAACATCGCGCTCCACGCCGAGCAATCCACCGCATTGCAGGCCCTGACCTGGTAATCGAAAGTCTCGTACTGACCGACGTAGCCGCACGCCTCGTACGTACGATCGATATGGGTCGCGGTCGTGGTGAACACATCCACATTTCCGCAGCTGGGCGTGGACCTGAACTCGTACCACGTCGCACCGGCCGCCGCGTTCCAGGAAAGGATGTAGGTGACCGGCGGGTACTGCGTACCGCTCGGCCCGGTCAGGCCGGTCGGGATGCCCGGTGCGGTCGGTCGCTGCACATCGACCGTCGCCGTAGGAATCAGTGTTCCGGAACTGGTGTTCCCGCATGTACCGTTCTCGCAGGCGCGGATTCTGTACTGATACCTTCCATTGGGCTTGTTCAGGAACTGGTGGCTCGATCCCTGCACGGTCTCGATCGCATGGTAGCCGCCCGCCTCGTCAATCTGCTCGAGGATGATGTAGGAGTCGGCACCCTGCACTGACGACCAGGACAGCGTGAAATTGCCGTCGGTGCTCGGATTCGGTGCGACCGTGTTCCACGTGATCTGATCAGGCAGGCGCGACACGTGGACCGGCGTCTCGCTGCTCGGATAGCTGCATCCTGCGACGTTGCACGCCACCACAGAGTAGTAGTAGCTCGCGTTGGGCTGGGCCGTGTACGACTTCGACGTGAGGGGACCTTCGTACTGAAGGACGGTTTGAGAGCCCGTGCGCTGGTAGAGCACATAAGACGTTGCCCCTCCCGGATTGCTCCACGTCACGGTGTACGTGCCTGTCGTGTTCGGGTTGGCAGACGGGTGAATCGTCGGCGGGGCGGGGGTATCGGGCACTTCGGCGACGGAAACGTTGACCCTGCGGCCCTCGCGCCAGCCCACGCTGCAGTTGTTGGCCGGCTTGCACGCACGCACCTTGTAGAAGTGCGGGCCGTTCGCACGCCCGGACACCTGCAGCGAGTTCGACGTGGCATGCAGCACGGACGTACCCGATGGACCGGACTCCTCCACCTCGTAGCGCACGGCGGTGGATACCACGGTCCAACCCAGCGTGTAGGTTCCCGTGGTGCTCGACGTGATCAGCGGAAGCGTCCACTCCGGCAACGGCGGGGGCGGATCCGGAAGCTGGACCGTGACGGTGCCGCTCGTGCTCCATGCGCCACAGACCTGCCCCGGAGGCGGACACGCCGCGACACGATAGGTGTACGTGCCCGTCGACTTGCCGTTGACGAGGTAGCTGGTGCTCGAAATCTGCGCCTGGACCAGTGTCCAGTCCGTGAAATTGGGGCCCGTCTTCTCTTCGAGTCGGAAGACTGGTCCGATCGTGTTGGGCGGAACGGTCCATTGCAGGGTGAACGAGCCTGTCGTGCTCGCGGGCGCTGTCGGCGCCGTGGGGACCAGCCCCACGATCACCTGCACCGACTGGACGTTGCTCCACGCACCGCAGTCCGAGCTCGCGCACGCTCTCACGCGGTAGTAGAAGGTGCCGTTCGCGTGCGCGGGTGGGGTCCACGAGGCGGCCGGGGCGGCGTAAACGAGCCCCCAATCGCCTGTCGCGGTACTTTCTTCGACTTCGTATCGCGTGATGGCCGCGACCGACGACCACGTCAACCCGTACACACCGTTGGTGCTCGGATTCGGCGCGATCGGATTCAGGACGGGCGCGACTGGCAAGGTGCGGTAGCTGATGTCCTTGCGTGCCACGAGGCGGTTGCCCATGTAGGCGAAGTTGCTCGTCTTGCCGCTGAGAAGATCGACCTCGAACAGGAGCTGGCCGTCACGGCTGTAGAACTGATGACGATTCTCTCCACTGGCCTGCTCGATAAGCGTTCGCCGTCCCCATCCGTCGTACTGGTACTTCGAGAACTGCCCTTTGCCTCCCTCGGTCCCGACGACGGTGAGACGATTCGCGCCGTCGAACGTGTACGGGACGCTGCCCCGACTCGAGACGTTGCCACGCGAGTCGAACACGTAGTTCACGGCGGCAGGACCGCCCGTCAGCGTCTGCAACTGGTTGGTCGAGAGCGAGTACTGGTGCTGCAGCGACCGCGAACCGATCGTGCTCGAGGTCAGATTGTCCAGGACGTCGTATCGGAATGACCCCAGGTTCCAGAGGCCCGGCGCATTCGCCGTCACGAGACGGTCGAAGTCGTCGTAAGCCATCGAGCGCGAGGTGAGGCCACCCTGCTCATCGTCGACGATGCTCGTGACATTGCCGTTGGCATCGTGGCTGTAGACATCGTTGAGCACACCCACATCGCGCGCACGGTACGGCAGGCCTCGACCATCCTGCGTCAGCTGGTGCTGGATGTTGTTGCCGTACGTGAACGTGGCCAGCGCACCGTTCGCGTGCCGCGTGACTCCGGCCTTGACGTACTCGTAGTCATCGCCGATCGCCTGCGTCGGCTCGCCTAGCGCGTTCGGCGCCCATTCGACGACGTCGCCGTCCGGATAGATCAACTTCGACCTGTGTCCCGTGGAGGCATAGTGCCACTCGATTCCATATGAATCGCTGGCGTAACCCGGATAGTCGAGATCCAGGATCTCGAATGTTGGCAATCGGCGCCTGTTGTACTGATAGCTCCATGTGGAACCTTCGCTTTTCAGATCGAACAGTGCGCCGTCAGGGTAGTAGCTACGCTCGATCTTGCGCTGGAAGCAGCCGGCTGCCGGCGTGGCGCAGGCGTACTCCGTCGTCGTCAGTCGGTTGCGGGCGTCGTACGTGAAAACCGTCTTTTCCTGATCGGTGAACGGGAGATCGTTATGGCAGTCGTTGAGGCCCGTGATAGCCGAACCGGCCACCGACCATGCGATGTTGTCGGCGGCGTCATAGGCCAGGATGGTCGCCTTGGTCTCAGGCTCCACCGTCTTGCAAAGACGCTGACGTGTGTCGTAGACGTAGTTGCGCTGTAGCGTCCGCTCTTGGGCACCTGCGCCGCCACTGCGCTTGATGAACTTCGGTTTTCCGTAGCGATCGCGAGAAATCTCGGTCTTAATGGTCGTCGGCGTGAGCGTCGATCCCACATACGTCTGACCCGTGGTCTCGATAAGTGAGGGGGCCGACTCGACAGGTTCGTCGAACACCTGGAAGGAATAGGTCGTGGGCACGCCACGTGCGTTGGTGACCTTCTTCTTGAAGGTGTCCAAGTACTCTGTGGTGGTCTCCAGCCATTGCGCGGTCGGCGAAGCCCCTACCGTCGAGTACTGGCGATTCAGGGTCACCCGACCCAGCGCGTCGTAGGTCGTCTGAGTCCCCTTGTCCGTCTGCGCGTCGTACGTCGATGCCGGGTGGGACACGAAGACTTCGCGCCCCGCATGGTCGTAGCGTCGAAGGACGTACCGAGCGGATGTCGACGCTGCCGTGTCCACCTCCACGACCAGCACCGGTCTCCAGAGAGCGTCGAGGTACGTACGCTTCTCGCCGGTGCCGGTTTTGACCACATGCTTCCAGTACCGATTGAGTCCGTGCTCGGCACCCGATACGGGGAGTCGCTGCAGCGTCAGCGTCGTATTCAGCCACGGCGGAGTATCGCCCGTTGGATAGATGATGGTCTCGAGACGGCCCAGCTCGTCACGCTCGTAATACGTCTTCGAACCGAGCTCGTCGGTCACAAGAACCACAGCGCCCATCGTGTCGACGTCGGCGGCGGTATCGTCTTCTACGCCGAGTACGGCCGGTTGGATGATCGTCTTGGGGACACCGCGCGCATAGTCTTCGAGAGAGAGCGCGTTGTTACGACCATCCGCCACCGTGTGGATGTTCTGGCTGGGCGCCGGGTGATAGGTGAACGAGTTGATCATTCGACCGAACGACCAGACGCTCGCCGGCAGTGCCCGGATGGGGTCGTAATCGATCCTGCTGACTTCGACAGGGCTTTGCTCGGTCGTATCGTTGAGCTTCTCACCGAGGCCCAGCATCCACTCGTTCGTGAAGTGCCGGTAGACAATGCTTTCCTTCTTCTCCTGCGTCACGGGCGACGCCTCGACGGTCACCGACTTGCGCGTGATCGTCAAAGGCTGGGCGTAGACGTTGAACGTGTCGTAGGTGCGCGAGAAGTTGACGTTGTTCTGGTTGATGGTGCGCGACTTCTGCGGCCTCAACGCTTCGGAAGAGAACGTGTCTCCACGCGGTTGCGGGGAAAGTCCCATGCGATCGGGGAAGGGAGCTCCGGTTCCGGGGCCTGTGTAGGTGTAGGTCTCCGTCCTGATCGGCTGATTGCCGTTGAGGGCGAAGCGCTCCACCGTCTTGAGCTGCCCCTCATCGGTACCGAAGCCGGTGCCAAAGGGCTCTTCGTCGTGCTTCCATCAGGATCGGTCACCTGGACGACACGATCACCGCAGTAGGGCAGCGTGCACGACGTGGCATTCGAATAGCTGCCGATCGGCGACTGCGTGAATGCATAGAGCCAACGGTAGCCCCCTGTCCCGGTCGAGGCAGGCAGGCCGGGGCCATCGATGCTCTTGCTCTCCAACGAGAGAACATCGAAGCGAGGAGGATTCCAGTTGTAGTCCGAGTCCCCGGCGCGGCGAGCGGGTGTTCCGCCCCCTGGACTACGACAGTCGTTCGGAACATTTGTACGCCCAAGGCGCTCGGCCTTGAACTTGAACGTGCCTACCGCACCGCTGGGATGCGTGATGACGGCTGTGCGATCGGCTTCACTCGGCTGTGTGAACAGGCGCATGTGCGCGCAATAAAGCTCGATGTCGTAAGCCGCCGGCTCCAGATAAGGAATGAGCCCGCTGCGAACGCCGTTTCCGATCGCGAACACCCATGATTTCTGGTCAGGGAGATCGACCGACTGCAACGTGTGACTGCTGCCGTTCGAGGTGTAGTGGTAGGTCCACACACGCGACTGGTCAGGAGGCAGCGAAGGGTCATCGAGCACGATCGGATGAACGATGATCCTCGTAATCTTGTCGTGCGCAGCGTTGTCGTACTTGATCTCGATGTATCGGCCGTCCGTCGCGGTGATCCCTGTCAGACGGCCGTTGGACCATTGGTAGTTGACCTCGTTGCCGTGACGATCGGACACCTTCGTGGCGTAGAGGCGGATCTGCTTGCGCACGACCTGCGCATTCGATGGCAGCCCCGTGATGATCTCCATGCCGGGATGGTCGACCTCGACCATGTAGTCGAACTGATAGATGAGACCGTCCGGGGAGCGGGCAACGAAGCCGTCTCCCGATCCAGGGCTGCCGGCATCAAGACCCGCCGTGCACTTGAGGAACCAGTTGCCCTTGGTCACCCACTTGTAGGCTCCGCCGTCCGTAGGGTGGCTGATCGCGGCATCGCTGAAGTGCAGGACTTCCTGACTGCCGGCGCCGGGCACGTACATGTGGATGCCTTGCCAGTACTCCTCGGGCTGCATCTCGACCGTCGCGGAGAGGACCGGCGGACGCGCCTCGAAGCGGGTCTGCGGTGTGGTGCATCGATACTGGTTCGGCGTTCCATCCGGTGTGACCTGCCACGTCACCGTGGTTCCGGTCGCGCCGTAGATGCCCGACATGTAGGGAACGTCGATGTCCCAGTCGCCGAACGGATAGCGTGTCAGCGGGTTTCCGCGCGACTCGACCGAGAAGCGCCTTCCGATCGACATGGGAATCGGAAAGTTGCCGGGAACGTCAACGTCCGTCGCCTTGAACTCCGTGGCGCCCGTGGACAGATTGACGGACTCGCCGAACAGACCGCCGTCCAATGCAGACGGCGACTCGCCTGACTTCACGAGCTTCGCGTAGTCGCGCTGGAACGAGACGTCGAAGGATGGCTGCGCGAAAGAAGGTGCCGCAAACGTGAGGCACGCGGCTACGAACGCGACCGAGCGCGGGAGGGCAAAGCGCATCTTGGTGAATCCCCTGTGTGACTGTTCCTGTCGGGTCGGGCGCGAGACGCCTGACTTTCCTGCGACCTGTCGCCGTCGGCAGACAGGCCCCTGACCGTAACGGCTTGTCCGTGAAACGGTCAATCAGACCGATGTAAAGAAACACAAAGACGAGTCGGACAAGCGAAAGACCTTTCGGAATACATCCGGCTTCCATGGCTCGACACATGAAAGCCTGAAAGCAGTGCTGGTGCTCGGCATGCCGGCGGATCGCCTGCACCTTATTCCTCTATAGTCCCTCCATGGCCAGCACGCGGGATCCCCTCGAACGCCACGCCGAGCTCGATCGCCGCCTCGTCGCGGCGGTCAAGGGCATCCGCCTGCTCGGGGCGTTGAGCTGGCCGGCGGCGGCGCAGGAGCGTTTCCTTGCGGACTGGCGACGCGGCACGACGCGCCTGCCGGAGATCGACTACCCGCATGCCGACCACGCCCCCGTGCGCGAGGCGCTCGATGCGATCCATGCCGAGGCCGATCCGCAGCATCCGGTCGGCGAGTACCTGCGGCGCAGCGCGGTGGCGTGGCGGCACGCGACGGAGCTTCTGGACGCGGCGGGCACGCCAGCGCTTACGGAACATTCGATCCGTCTGTTCGGCCGGCCCGGGCATCGCGTGCCGGGCAGCGAGCTCACCAACGTCGACGCGGCACACCACTTCATCGCGCTGGCCGGCGAGCTCGACGGCGAACTCGCCGCGAATGCGGCCGACTACTGCATCCCCGCCGACGTGCTGCGTGACGACCTGCAGCAGCAGCTCGACGCGTTCTTCGGCAACGGCATGGTGCGCGTGGAGATCGACGATTCGTTGATCGCCAAGGCCGCTGCAGGTGCCAAGCGCATCCGCCTGCGTTCGGCGACGTGCTTCAGCGAGTTCGACCGCAACCAGCTGCTCGAGCACGAGGCGTACGTGCACACGCTCACGGCGCTCAACGGGCGGCGCCAGCCTAATCTCGCCTCGCTCGGCCTCAATTCGCCGCGCATCACGGCGACGCAGGAAGGCCTCGCCGTGTTCGCCGAGCTCATGACCGGCTCGCTCGACATCGAGCGCGTCAAGCGCATCAGCCTGCGCATCCTCGCGATCGACAAGGCGCTCGCCGGCGCCGATTTCATCGAGGTGTTCCGCTTCTTCCTCGATGCCGGCCAGAGCGAGACCGACAGCTTCGCGTCAGCGCAGCGCGTGTACCGTGGCTCGCCGCTGACCGGCGGCGCCGCGTTCACCAAGGACACCGTCTACCTGCATGGCCTGCTCTCGGTGCACACGTTCTTCCGCTGGGCGTTGCGCAACCGCCGCCTCGACCTGTGCCGCAACCTGTTCGCGGGCAAGATGAGCCTGCACGACGTGGTCTCGCTCGACGCCGAATTCGCCTCGGGCTACATCGCCGCACCGACCTGGCTGCCGCGCTGGGTGCGCCAGGCCAACGGCCTCGCCGCGATGCTCGCGTTCTCGCTGTTCGCCAACCGCATCCGCCTCGACCACATCCAGGCCGAGGACCTCGTGCTGTCGCTGTGACGCCGCGTGCCGCCCCGCGGCGGCCGAGCCACTACACTAGCGCCACGCATCCCACGTGATCCCCTGACGATTCCATGTCCAGCAAGCCCGACGAACTCAAGCAGGCCGCCCTCGCCTACCACCGCAAGGAGCCGGCCGGAAAGATCAAGGTCGTCCCGACCAAATCCGTGGTCACCCAGCGCGAGCTGTCGCTCGCCTACTCGCCCGGCGTCGCCTTCGCCTGCGAGGAGATCGTGCGCGAACCCGGCGAGGCGGCCACGCTGACCGCGCGCGGCAACCTCGTCGCGGTGATCACCAACGGCACCGCCGTGCTCGGCCTCGGCGACATCGGCCCGCTCGCCGCCAAGCCCGTCATGGAAGGCAAGGGCATGCTGTTCCAGAAGTTCGCCGGCATCGACGTGTTCGACATCGAGATCGACGAGAAGGATCCGGACAAGCTCGTCGACATCATCGCGAGCCTCGAGCCGAGCTTCGGCGGCATCAACCTCGAGGACATCAAGGCACCGGAGTGCTTCACGGTCGAGCGCAAGCTGCGCGAGCGCATGAAGATCCCGGTGTTCCACGACGACCAGCACGGCACCGCGATCATCGTCGGTGCGGCGTTGATCAACGCGCTGACGATCGTCGGCAAGGCCATCGCGGACATCAAGATCGTCCACACGGGCGCCGGCGCGGCCGGCATCTCCTGCCTCAACATGCTCGTGAGCCTCGGCGCCGATCCGGCCAACATCTGGGTCGCCGACCGCCTCGGCGTGGTCTGGCGCGGCCGCGCCGAGGAGATGGACGAGAACAAGGCGCGCTTCGCGCGCGATACCGACGCGCGCACGCTCGGCGAGATCATCGACGGCGCCGACGTGTTCCTCGGCCTGTCCGCGCCGGGCGTGCTGAGTCAGGACATGGTCAAGCGCATGGCCGCGCAGCCGATCATCTTCGCGCTCGCCAACCCGACGCCCGAGATCCTGCCGGAGCTCGTGCGCGAGGCGAATCCCGACGCGATCATCGCGACGGGCCGTTCGGACTACCCGAACCAGGTCAACAACGCGCTGTGCTTCCCGTACCTGTTCCGCGGCGCGCTCGACGTCGGTGCGACCGCGATCAACGAGGACATGAAGATCGCCTGCGTGCACGCGATCGCCGAGCTCGCACGCCGCGAGATGTCGGACGTGGCCGCGCGCGCCTACGGCGGCCAGACGCGTTCGTTCGGTCCCGATTACCTCATTCCGCAGCCGTTCGACCCGCGCCTGCTGACCCACCTCGCACCGGCCGTCGCGCGCGCGGCGATGGAGTCCGGCGTGGCGACGCGCCCGCTGCCCGACTGCGAGGCCTACCGCGAGCGCCTCAATACGTTCGTGTTCCGCAGCGGCCTCGTCATGAAGCCCGTGTTCGAGCGCGCGCGCTCGGACCGCAAGCGCGTCGTGTTCGCCGAGGGCGAGGAAGAGACCGTGCTGCAGGCCGTGCAGCACATCGCCGACGAGCACCTCGCGTGGCCGATCCTGGTCGGCCGCCCGACGGTCATCGAGTCGCGCATCCAGCGCCTGCGCCTGCGCCTCAAGCCCGGCGTCGATTTCGAAATCTGCAACATCGAGAACGACCCGCGCTTCAAGGAGTACTGGACGCTCTACCACAGCCTGCTCGAGCGCCGCGGCGTCACCCCGGATGGCGCCAAGGCGATCGTGCGCTCTCGCCCGACCGTGATCGCGGCGCTGATGCTGCGCCGTGGCGAGGCCGACGCGCTGCTGACCGGCATCGTCGGCCGCTACCACAAGAAACTGCGCTACATCCAGGACATCATCCCGCTCGATCCGCACGTGCACGCGCCGTCGGCGATGACCGGCGTGGTCAACGAGAAGGGCGTGTTCTTCTTCCTCGACACGCACGTCAAGCTCGAGCCCAATGCCGAGCAGATCGCCGAGGCGACGATCGAAGGCGCGCGCCGCCTCAAGCTGTTCGGCGTGGTGCCGAAGATCGCACTGCTGTCGCACTCGAACTTCGGCAGCCACGAAGACGCCTCGGCCTCGAAGATGCGCCAGGCACTGCAGATCGTGCGCGAACGCGCACCGGACCTCGAGATCGAGGGCGAGATGCACGCCGACACCGCGTTCAACGAAGAGGTGCGCGACCGCCTGTTCCCGAACTCGATGCTCAAGGGTCGCGCCAACGTGTTCGTGTGTCCGAATCTCGACGCCGCGAACATCGGCTACAACATCACGCGCGTGATGACCGACGGCGTCGCGCTCGGCCCTATCCTCATGGGCCTGACCCATCCGGCGCACATCCTGACGCCCGCGGCGACCGTGCGTCGCGTCGTCAACATGACCGCGATCGCGGCGGTCGAGGCGCAGATCCGCGCGGCGTTCGCGGCGCGGGCGAACGGCGCCGACACGCAGGAAGCCTGATCGCCACCGCGCCCGGCGCATGCGCCGGGCGCGCGGTTCACGGCACCAGTTCGATGCGGTGCGCGCCGGCCGCGAGATCGCGCGCGAGCGTGATCCACAGCTCCTGCGCATCCCCGCGCGGCGATGGCAGCCAATCGACGTCGCGCACGAGCGTCGCGCCATCGAGGCGCAGCGTGGTCGGCAGGCCTGCGCCGTACTGGCGCACGACGATCAGTGGCCGGCGCAGCGTGCGCCCGGCCGGCACGGTGACCGTCGCATCGAGTCGATTCGTCGCGGCGACGAAGGTCAGCGCGGCGTAGACGGGGTCATAGCCGGCCGGTGCGTAAGTCATCGACGTCGCGTCGCCGACGCCGGCACGGCCCGAGGTCGCGACGCTGCCGATCGTCGCGGACAGCGACAGCCCCTGGATCGCCTCGACCTGCCCCACCTGCACGCCGACCGGATCGCTCGCGTGCGTGCCGAGCACGATGTGGGTCGCGTAACTCTTGCGTGGCCAGCCCGACGCCATCGGGTCGCCCGGCAACGCGGTGCCGTTCGCGCCGCCACCGTAGTTCGCGTTGCCGCGGATGCGGTACTGCTGCTGGCCGAGGAAGCCGAAGTTGGTGCCCCAGGCGAGGCGCGCGTTGCGCGTCGCACCGCCGTAGAGCTCGTAGTTGATCGACTGGAACGGCCAGTTGTAGTCGCAGGGCATCGCATAGCCGCCGCCTGCACAGGCGTTGCCCTGCGCGCTCGTGCGGCCCCAGGAATCCTGGCCCCAGTAGCCGCCCGCGTCCTGCTGGTCGATCGTGCGCGTCTGCACGATGCCCATCGTCGCGTCGGACTGCGTCCACAGCTTCACGAACGGGATCGTGTTGGGCGTGTTCCACGTCCACGCGCTCGCGAACGTGACCGGGTTTGTCGTGCTCGTGAAGCGGTAACGATCACCCCAGGCGACGCCCGCGATCAGGCCGCGTGCGGCGTCGCTGGCGGCGCCGTCGATGCGCAGCTCGCCGTACGGACCGCGCGCATCGTCCTCGAGGCGGTTCACGGGCACGCCCGACATGTCCCAGGTGACCGACCACAGCGGGTGGTCGCGGCCGTTCGCGATGACCCAGTCGATCGTCACGGGCAGGTCGTAGCGCGTCGCCGGCGCATTCGTCGTGCAGTATCGCGGGTAGGCCTGCGTGAAACGCAGGATCGCGTGGTGGCGGCCTTCGAACACGCGCTGGAACGTGCCCGGCGTGAAGTGGCCGAGGCTCGACGAGTCACCGCCACCCGTGCACACCGCTGCATCGGTGGGGTGCGAGACGACATAGCCGAAACCACCCGCGCTGCCCGACACGGCCGTGACCGTGCGCGTGGCCGCACCGACGCGGTAGCGGAACTCGCGCAGCTCGCCGCCGCGACTGCCGTTCGGCGCGCTGCCCGCGTTGTTGAGCGCGAGCGTGGCCGAGCGCGGCAGCCCGGCGCTGTCGGTCCAGCCGAAGCGGTCGCCCGACAAGCCGTCGATCGCGACCGCGCGCTCGATGACGAGGCCGCCCGAGGCGGGCGGTCCGCTGCCGTCGAAGCCATTCGAGAAGATCGGGTCGACGACACCGGTGCCCGCGGCGACCAGGCGCACGTCGTCGATCGTGACACGCTGCGCCGAGGCGGCCGTGTTGCCGCTCGCATCGGCGATGTCGATGCGCTCGAACGGTCCCGTGTAGCCGAGCGGCGCTGCGGAGAGCGGTACGACGACCTCGCGGTACTGCCCGGCCACGATCGCGCCGCCGCTGACGAAGCCCTCGAGCGGCGCGCTCGCGACCGCGGCGCCGTCGTGCTGCAAGGTGATCGACAGACGCTCGCCGCCGGCCGTGCCGCGGATCCAGAAGCGCAGCTCGGGCCAGTCGGCGACCTGCAACGGGGCGCCCGGGTCCACGAACGACACGCCCTGCCACGAGTGCGCGTCGAACGCGATCGCGAACGAGCCGGCGTGGACGTTGGCGGTCGAGGCGAAGTTGGCGTCGCCCCACGACCAGTTCTCGAAGCCGTTGCGCAGCGCATCGTCGTAGATGACGAGGTCGGCACGGGCGAGGCCCGGCGCGAGCAGGGCGAGCAGGCAGAGGACGGCGGCGTGGCGGCGGATCATGGCGGAAGTCCCGGCGTGGCGGCGCGGTCGCGCCCGGGGAGGATACGCAGGACACGGGGCCGAAACGGACATCGTGGCATCGTCGGTACCTTCGGCGCTCCCCTCGGCCGCCCCGGCGGGCTAAACTGTCCGGTGCAGTCCGTACTTCCGTTCACCAAGCCGCCCCACGAGCGGCCGCAGAGGTCACCATCATGAACCAGCTCCAGGACATCCTCGATCAGGACATGGATCCCGTCGAGACGCGCGAATGGACCGATTCGGTCAAGTCGGTCATCGAGGCCGAGGGCACGGATCGCGCGCATTACCTGCTCGAGCGCATGGTCGAGGAGACGCGTCGCGCCGGCGGCCACCTGCCGTTCCAGCCGACCACCGAATACATCAACACGATTCCGCCGCACCTCGAGGTGAAGTCGCCCGGCGACGCGGCGATGGAATGGCGCATCCGCTCGCTCGTGCGCTGGAACGCGATGGCGATGGTCGTGCGCGCGAACCGCAAGCCCGGCGACCTCGGCGGCCACATCGCGAGCTTCGCCTCGTCGGCGACGCTGTACGACGTCGGCTTCAACCACTTCTGGCGCGCGCCGAGCGCCGAGCATCCGGGCGACCTCGTGTTCCACCAGGGCCACTCGAGCCCGGGCGTGTACGCGCGCTCGTTCCTCGAAGGCCGCGTCAGTGCCGAGCAGCTCGACCACTTCCGCATGGAAGTCGCCGGCAAGGGCAAGGGCCTGTCCTCGTACCCGCATCCGTGGCTGATGCCCGACTACTGGCAGGTGCCGACCGTCTCGATGGGCCTCGGCCCGCTGCAGGCGATCTACCAGGCCCAGTTCATGAAGTACCTCGAGCACCGCGGCCTGATCCCGCAGAGCGACCGCAAGGTGTGGTGCTTCATCGGCGACGGCGAGTCGGACGAACCCGAATCGCTCGGCGCGATCTCGCTGGCCGGCCGTGAAGGCCTCGACAACCTCGTGTTCGTCGTCAACTGCAACCTGCAGCGCCTCGACGGCCCGGTGCGCGGCAACGGCAAGATCATCCAGGAACTCGAAGGCGTGTTCCGCGGTGCCGGCTGGAACGTGCTCAAGGTGCTGTGGGGCAGCTACTGGGATCCGCTCCTCGCGCGCGACAAGAACGGCACGCTGCGCAAGCTCATGATGGAAACCGTCGACGGCGAGTACCAGAACTGCAAGGCGTTCGGCGGCGCGTACACGCGCGAGCACTTCTTCGGCAAGTATCCCGAGCTCAAGGAGATGGTCGCCAACCTCTCCGACGACGACATCTGGCGCCTCAACCGCGGCGGACACGATCCGCACAAGGTCTACGCGGCCTACCACGAGGCGGTCAACACGGTCGGTCGCCCGACCGTCATCCTCGCCAAGACCGTCAAGGGCTACGGCATGGGCGGCGCGGGCGAGTCGCAGAACATCACCCACCAGCAGAAGAAGATGGACGACGCGGCGATCCGCGCGTTCCGCGACCGCTTCAACATCCCGGTCTCCGACGCCGACCTGCCCGAGGTGCCGTACTACCACCCGGGCCCGGATTCGCCCGAGGTGCAGTACCTGCTCGAGCGCCGTCGCGCGCTCGGCGGCTCGCTGCCGCAGCGCCGCGCCAAGTCGACCTCGCTGCCGACGCCGGCGCTCGAGGTGCTCGAGCCGATCATCAAGAGCTCGGGCGAGCGCGAGATCTCCACGACGATGGCGTTCGTGCGCGGCATGAACCTCATGCTGCGCGACAAGGCGATCGGCCCGCGCATCGTGCCGATCGTCTGCGACGAGGCGCGCACGTTCGGCATGGAAGGCATGTTCCGCCAGATCGGCATCTACGCGCCGTTCGGCCAGAAGTACAAGCCGATGGACGCCGACCAGCTCATGTACTACCGCGAGGACCAGTCCGGCCAGGTGCTGCAGCAGGGCATCAGCGAGCCGGGCGCGATGTCGTCGTGGATCGCCGCCGCGACGAGCTACTCGATCAGCGACGTGCCGATGCTGCCGTTCTACATCTACTACTCGATGTTCGGCTTCCAGCGTATCGGCGACCTCGCCTGGGCCGCCGGCGACATGCGCGCGCGCGGCTTCCTGCTCGGCGGCACCGCGGGCCGCACCACGCTCAACGGCGAAGGCCTGCAGCATGAGGACGGCCACTCGCACCTGCTCGCGGGTTCGATCCCGAACTGCCGCAGCTACGATCCGACGTTCTCCTACGAGATCGCCGTGATCCTGCAGGACGGCACGCGCCGCATGCTCACCGAGCAGGAGGACGTGTACTACTACCTCACGCTCATGAACGAGAACTACGCGCACCCGGACATGCCGAAGGGCGCGGAGGCCGGCATCATCAAGGGCATGTACCTGCTGCGCGACGGCGCCGCGGGCGACGCCAAGGGCAAGGGCAAGGCGAAGAACATCCCGACCGTGCAGCTGCTCGGTTCGGGCACGATCCTGCGCGAGGTCATCGCCGCGGCCGAACTGCTCGACAAGGAGTTCGGCGTCGCCGCCGACATCTGGTCGTGCCCGAGCTTCAACGAGCTGCGCCGCGACGGTTTCGACGTCGAGCGCTGGAACCGCCTGCATCCGCTCGACAAGACGCCGCGCAAGGCCTGGGTCACCGAGTGCATCGAGTCGCGCCCGGGCCCGGTCGTCGCCGCCACCGACTACGTGCGCGGCTACGCCGACCAGATCCGCGCGTTCATGCCCGACGGCCGCCGTTACGTGGTGCTCGGCACCGACGGTTACGGCCGCAGCGATTCGCGTGCCCAGCTGCGCGGCTTCTTCGAGGTCGACCGCTACTGGATCGCGCACGCGGCGATCGCCGCACTCGCGGCCGACGGCAAGATGAATCCGGAAGACGTCGCCCGCGCGATCAAGACCTGGAAGCTCGACACCGACAAGCCGAACCCGGAAACGGTCTGAGCATGGCCGCCGCCGCGCCCGTCGCGGTGGCACCGGCCGGGCAGCCGCTGTTCGCACGGCTGCTCGGCGATGCCGCGTTCGCGCGGCTCCCCGCCGCGCTGCGCGCGCTGCACGGCGGTCACGGCACGCGCACGCTGCACGGCGAGGTCGAGGTCGTGCGTGCACGCGGGCCGTTCGCGGCCTGCGTCGCGTGGCTCACGCGGCTGCCCCCTACCCTGCGCGGCGCCATCGCGGTCACGTTAGAGGCCGACGCCGCCGGCGAGACGTGGCGACGCGATTTCGCCGGTCATCGCATGGTGTCGCGCCTGTCCGATCGCGACGCGCACCTGCACGAGCGGGTCGGTCCGGCTCGCCTCGTGTTCGGCCTCGATCCGCGTAGCGACGGCATGGACTGGCATGTGGTCGGCGCCCGCGTGTTCGGCGTGCCGGTGCCTGCGCGCTGGTTCGCCGGCGTGCACGCGCGCGAGTCGCAGGATGCCGAAGGCCGCTACCTTTTCGACGCCGGACTCGCGTTCGGCCGCTGGACGCTGATCCGCTACCGCGGCTGGCTCGATGTCCGCGCCTGAGGCCATCGTCGTGTTCGACGGCGTGTGCCGGTTGTGCAGCCGCTGGGTGCACTTCATCGTGCGCCACGACCGTGCCGCACGCATCCGCTTCGCGACGATGCAATCCGACACGGGCCGCACGCTGCTCGCCGCGCACGGACTCGATCCGGACGATCCGCTGTCGTTCCTGTTCGTCGAGGACGGCGTCGGACGCACCGACAGCGATGCGATCCTGCGCGTGGTCACCGGCTTCGGCGGCGCCTGGCGCATGCTGTCGGCGCTGCGCATCGTGCCGCGTATGTGGCGCGACGCGGCCTACCGCGTGCTCGCACGCAACCGCTACCGCTGGTTCGGCCGGCACGACGTGTGTCTGGTTCCGGATGCTTCGCTCGAGGCGCGTTTCCTGCCCTGAACCGCGCTCGACCGCGCGCACGCGCCCGGCTCGCGACTTCGCGTAAAGTCCGCCGATGTCCGACGCCAGCCCTGCCGCCATCGCCGCCCGTTTCCTGCCGAACCGGCCGCATTACTACTACGCGCGCATCAAGCTCGCGACCGACCCGATCTACGACGGCGTCGCCGGCGCGCTCGACGGCTGCCACGCACCGCTGCTCGATCTCGGCTGCGGCATCGGCCTGTTCGCGCACATGCTGCGCCGGCACGGCATCCGCGTGCCGTACCACGGCGTCGACAACGACGCGCGCAAGATCACCGCCGCGCGCGAGGCTGCGGCGCGCAGCGGCCTCGATGCGACGTTCGAGACGGTCGACCTCGCCCGCCAGGCGCCACCCGCACACCACGGCAGCGTGAGCCTGCTCGACGTGCTGCAGTTCGTACCGCCCGACACCCATGCCGGCATCGTCGGCGCGGCGATCGACCGCCTCGCGCCCGAAGGTCGCCTCGTCATCCGCACCGGCCTGCAGCGCGAGACCGTGCGTCTGCGCGTCACGCGCGCGGTCGACGTGTTCTCGCGCTGGTGGGGCTGGATGAACGCGGGGCCGCAGCGCTACCCGTCGCGCGCCGCGCTAGAGGGGTGGTTCGAGGCACGCGGCCTCGAGGCGACGTTCGAACCGCTGCGCGGGCGCACGCCGTTCGAGAACTGGCTCGTCGTCGCGACGCATCGCGGAGGCCGCGCATGACGCACCGACACGCTTTCACGCGACCCGGCCTGCTCGCGCTCGTCGCAGCCTGGCTTCTCGCGCTCGCCTGCCCCGCCACGGCGCAGGAACTCGATTCGGCGAAGTTCTTCGACGACGCGACCAAGCAGGTCGCGGAGATGCGCGCCAGGGTCGTCGCCGAGGAATACGACGCGCCGACACTCATGGCGTTCCGCGACAAGGCCGGCGAGATCGCCGGGACCGCCGATGCGCTGATCGCCGACCGCACGCCGCGCCTCGAAACGCTCAACGCGCGCATCGCCGAGCTCGGCGAAGCACCGGTCAAGGGCGCGCCGGCCGAACCCGCCGACATCGCCGCGCAGCGCACCGCGTTCAACAAGACGCGCACGACGCTCGAGGCCGAAATCAAGCGTGCCAAGCTCATCGTCTCCGACGGCCAGCAGCTCGGCGGCGAAGTCGCCGAGGCGCGCCGTTCGCTGTTCCAGCGCGAACTGTTCCAGCGCACCGCGTCGCCGCTGACGCCTGCGTTCTGGAACGACGCACTGCAGGGCGTGGATCGCGACAGCGCGCGTCTCGCCGCGCTGCGCGACGGCGCCGCGACGAGCCTGACGGCCGCATTCGAGGAAGGGCGTCGTACCGCGTCGTGGGTCGGCCTGCTGGTCGGCGTGCTGCTGCTCGTGTTCGGTCGCTGGGGCGCCGAGCTCGCCTGGTTGCGCACGACCTCCGACCGCATGCCGCACGGCCGCCTGCGACGCTCGGCGCTCGCGTTCGCGGTGATCATCATCTCGGCCGTGCTGCCCGGCACGGGCGTGCACGCGATCTACCTCGGCCTCAACTGGCACGACGTGTTCGTCGAACCGTTCGCATCGCTGGCCTCGGTATTCGTCAACGCCGTGTACTTCGGCGGCGCGATCACCGGCCTCGGCCGTGCCCTGCTGTCGCCGGGGCGGCCGACCTGGCGCCTCGTGCCGGTCGCCGACGCGGTCGCCCTGCGACTGCGCCACTTCCCGGCGCTGTTCGCGACCGTCGTGGTCGTCGGCTTCATGCTCAACCGCACCAACAGCGTGATCGGCACGAGCCTGTCGGCGACGATCGCGGCGACGTTCGTGGTCGCCGTGCTGTACGCGATCGCCGCGGCCTGGGTGCTCGTGCGCCTGCGCGGCGCGCTCGCACGCGAGGACGAGGCCGGCGGCGACGCGAGCCAGCTCAAGCCACCGGCCTGGATCGCGCTCGCGCGCACGCTCGCCTCGCTCGCCGTGCTGACCTCGTTCGGCTGCGCGCTGACCGGCTACGTCGCCCTGGCCGCGTTCCTGATCAACCAGGTCATCTGGATCTCGCTGCTCGCGGGCATCTACTACATCACGGTCACGCTGGTCGAGGACATCTGCGCGACGTGGCTGTCGTCGCGAGCGAAGTGGACGCAGGGTGCGACCGGGCTCTCCTCGAACACGATCGACCAGATCTCGGTCGTGCTCGCGGGCGCGTTCCGCCTGCTCGCGCTGCTGTTCGTGATCGTGTCGATCCTCGCCCCGTTCGGCGCGGGTCCCGGCGAGCTGCTGCACCGCGGCTCGCGGCTCGGCGCCGGCATCCGCATCGGCGAGATCCACATCACGCCGTCGGCGGTGTTCAGCGCGATCGTCGTGTTCCTGGTCGGCCTGTTCCTGATCGGCCTCGCCAAGCGCTGGCTGTCGGACCGCTACCTGCCGACCACGCGCATCGAGGAAGGCATGCGCAGCTCGATCACGACGCTGCTCGGCTACGCCGGCGGCGTGGTCGTGTTCGCGCTCGCACTGTCGGCGCTCGGCCTGTCGCTCGAGCGCATCGGCTGGGTCGCGAGCGCGCTGTCGGTCGGCATCGGCTTCGGCCTGCAGGCGATCGTGCAGAACTTCATATCGGGCCTGATCCTGCTCATCGAGCGTCCCGTGAAGGTCGGCGACTGGGTCGCACTCGGCACGCTCGAAGGCGACATCCGCCGCATCAACGTGCGCGCGACCGAGATCCAGATGGGCGACCGCTCGACGGTGATCGTGCCGAATTCGGAGTTCATCACCAAGACGGTGCGCAACGTCACGCTGTCGAACGCGGAAGGCCGCGTGCGCATCGTGCTGCCGCTGCCGCTGGAGACCGATGCCCGCGCGGTGCGCCAGCTGATCCGCGACGCGCTCGCCGCGCAGCCGGCGGTCCTCTCCACGCCCGAGCCTTCGGTGCTGCTCGACAACATCGAGAGCGGCTCGCTGATGTTCATCGTGACGGCCTACATCATCAGCCCGCGCAACGCCGGCGGCATCCGCAGCGAGCTGCTGCTCGACATCCTCGCGCGCCTGCAGGACGCCGGCGTCGCGCTCAGCACACCGCAGGAGATCCGCGTCAGCGACGGCCATCCACGCACCGCCACCCCGGCGCCGCTGGAGGCTTCGCCCGTGCTGCCCGCTACGCCTGCGGATTGAGGCGCAGCAGGGTCGCCGTCAGGAGCGTCGCGAAGGCGATCCAGCCCAGATAGGGCACGAGCAGCCAGGCCGCGATGCGGTCGCGGCGGAAGAAGGCGACCAGCGTGGCGACGACGAACACGTCGAGCAGGGCGATGTCGACGAGGGCCAGGTCGATGCGGTGCGCGCCGAAGAACAGCGGCGTCCACGCCGCGTTGAGCGCGAGCTGCACGCCCCACAGGCCGAGCGAGTAGTCCCAGCCGACACGGCGATACACGCGCCAGCCGGCCACGGCGATGAACACGTAGAGGATCGTCCAGACCGGCGCGAACAGCGCATCGGGCGGGTTGAAGGAGGGCTTGACCAGTGCGCGGTACCACTCGTCCGGCCGCGACAGCGAACCGAAGGCCGCCGCGACGGCCACGAGGGCGACGAACACGAGCAATCCCTTCCAGCCGCGCATGGCGTTCTCCGCTTGGACGAGGCCACGACGCTACGCAGCCGCGACTTAACGGTCGGCGAGCGGTGCGTCGATGCACCCGCCGGCACGGAATTTGCGGCACACTGGGCGACGCTCGCCCCGACGCGTGTCGCCGGGACGGGCCCGTCGATCGCACGAGGGGATCGTCAACCGGCTTTCGATACGAGCATGAACCCGAATCTCCAGACGCGTCTGGCCGTCCTGCGCACGCTGCCGAGCCTTCCGGCCGCGGCCTTGCGCGTGATCGACCTCGCCGGCAACCCCGAGGCGGACATGACCGCCACGGCCGCCGCGGTCGGCACCGACCCCGCGCTCGCGGCCAAGATCCTGCGCATCGCCAACTCGGCGATGTACGGCAAGACGCGCAAGACCGACAACCTTCGTCAGGCCTTGACGCTGCTCGGCCTCAACGCGACGCTGACCCTCGCGCTGGGTTTCTCCCTGAGCCACGTCCTGCGATCGTCGCTCGGCCACGGCATCGACCGCGAGCGCATCTGGCGCCGCAGCGTGCTCGCCGCAGGTGCCTGCCGCACGATCGCGACGCGCCTGAACATCGCCAAGTCCGAGGAACTGCTGCTCTGCGGCCTGCTGCAGGACATCGGCATGCTCGCGTTCGCCGACGTCGCGGCGGCGCAGTACGCACCGATCCTCGCCGGCGCCGCGCGCCATGCCGACCTCGCCCGCGCCGAGCGCGCCGCGTTCGGCTGCGACCACGCCCAGGCCGGCGCCTGGATGGCCGGCGCGTGGGGTCTTCCCGAATACCTCGAGCAGGCCATCTTCGAAAGCGATTCCGCCAGCCCGACCAGCCGCTTCAACGCGGTCGTGGCGCTGTCCGGCATCGTCGCCGACATCTGGCTCGGACCCGATCCGAAGGCCGCGCGTGCCGCCGCGATGACCGCCGCGTCGCGCCTGCTCGGGCTCGAGCACGACGCCTTCACCGAGATCCTCGTCGGCGTCGCCGAGGCGATTCCGGAGGTGTCGGCGCTGTTCGACATCCGCCTCGTCGACGCCGAACACGCCGCGTCGATCCTCGACCATGCGCGCGAACTGCTCGTCGTGCGCAACCTGCGCCAGCTCGACGAGGCGATGCGCCGCCGCGAGGAAGCCGATCACCTGCGCGACCGCGCGCGCTCGCTCGAGGAGCGCGCACGCCGCGATGCGCTCACCGGCGCCTACAACCGCGCGCACCTCGACGAGGTGCTGCAAAACGAATATGCGCAGGCCGTGCAGCACGGCTGGCCGCTGTCGATCGCGTTCTTCGACCTCGACGACTTCAAGAACATCAACGACCGCTACGGCCATCTCGTCGGCGACGAGGTGCTGCGCCAGTTCGCGCAGCTGCTCATGCGCGGCCTGCGCAGCCGCGACATCGTCGCGCGCTACGGCGGCGAGGAGTTCCTCGTCGTGATGCCGGGCCTGCACCACGTCGACGCCAACGAGGTGCTGCAGCGGCTCGTCGCGCAGGTCTCGGGCACGCCGCTGGCCGAAGCCGACGGCGACGCGATCCGCGTGACCGTCTCGGCCGGCCTCGCCGCGACCGACGAAGGCGCGCCCGCCACCTCGGTGGAAGCGCTGCTGCGCGAGGCCGACCGCGGCCTCTACGCGGCCAAGCGCAGCGGCCGCAACCGGCTCGTCACGGCACCGCCCCAGGAATCGTCAGCGGGCTGATCAGCCCGCGGCATCCTGCGCGAGTCGACGCCGCTCGCGCTTCGCATACGCCGCGAGCAGCGGCGACTGCGCTGCGAGCAGCATGTAGGCCGGCCCGGGCAACGCGAGCAGCCAGGGCACACCCGGCAACGCGAGCGCGAGCAGCGCGAGGCCGATCGACAGCGCCGACACCAGCGGCACGAGCCACCACGAGAGTTCGTAGCAGCGCGTCGCGACGCGCTCCTCGAGGTCGAGCCCCAGCGCCTCGCGCCGGCGCCACGCGTGCCGCGTGAGCAGCGCGAGCACCACGCCCATCGACGCGAACGCGATGCCGAAGAGCGCGAACAGGCCCGCCCAGTCGCGCCCCGAGAACATCGCGAGGTCGTAGTTCGCGGGCAGCCAGCCTCCTGTCGCGAGCGAGAAGAAGCACGCGAACATGATCTTGAGCGGGTACACGAGGACGAGCACGAGGAACACCAGCGTGAGGCTCAGCAGCGTCGACGGCATGTCGTCGAGTCCGTAGCGCCGCGTCCAGCTCGCGTGCCCGTACCAGAACACCGCGACCAGCGCGAAACTCACCGCGAACGCGGGAATGCCCTTGAGCGCGACGAGCATCTCGGCCTGGGTCTGCGGGATCGCATCGACCGACACCACCAGCAAGGTGACCGCGAAGGCGAATGCCGCATCGACGAAGGCCTGCAGGCGGGTCACTTCGGCGCCGCGCTTGCGGAAGCCGTCGGGCATGCGCGGGGTCGGCGGCATGGTCGCCATGCGTCGGTCCTGTCGTCGGAAGGCGTGCGACGAGTGTCGCACGCCGTGCGGCGCGCGATCAGCCCAGCGACGACAGCACGTGATGCCACGCCGGCAACGTGAACATCGAAAGCACGATGCCGTAGCCGATCATCGCGGCGGCAAGCTCGGGCGCGAGGCCGGCCATCGCGAGCAGCGCGCCGGCGGTGACCATCGGTGGCAGCGCGGTCATGTAGACGGCGACGTCGCGCATCGTCGGCGACAGGCCGAACGCGATCGCGAGGCCGAGCGCGAGCAGCGGCATCAGCACGAGCTTGGCGACGAGGCCGACCACGAGCGGGGCGATGTAACGGCGCGGGAGGCGCAGGCGCAGCTGCATGCCGAGCGCGAGCACGACGATCGGCAGCAGCGCATCGGCGAGCAGGTGCAGCGAGCGATCGAGCGACGGAGGCGGCTCGGCCGGCATGAACAGGATCACGACCACCAGCGCGATCACCGGCGGGAACGACACCACGCGGCGCAGGATCGACGCGAGTGTCGGCCGCGCGCCTCCGCCGTACCAGGCGACGAGCGCGAGGCCGTACGTCACGAGGATGATGAAGGTACCGAGCTGGTCGTAGATCAGCGCGTAGCGCAGCGCACCGACACCGGCGAGCACCGGAATCAGCGAGTAGCCGATGAACGAGGTGTTCGACAGCGGCACCTGCATGAGCAGCACGGCGGTGCTGTCGCGCGCGAACCCGAACGCCTTCGCCGCCGCGAGCGACAGCACGATGCTCGCCGCGAGCACGATCCACGGCACCGCGACGAGGCCGAGCAGCTCGCGCTCGAACGTGATCTTCGGCGCATACAGCAGCACGGCCGCAGGCAGCAGCACGTAGAGCACGACGAGGTTGAGCGATTCGGCCGCATTGTCGGGCACGATGCGACGCCAGCTCAGCACGCGGCCGACGGCGAGCAGCACGAGGATGAACGCGAAGGTCGAGAAGACGGACATCTGGACGCGAGGCGAAGCGGGGCGCCGCGCACCTTAGCAGAGCCCTCACGCCGCGCGGCGGGCCCTGCGTCAACATGCACCGGCGAGTGGCCGGTGCATGCGTCGTTCAATCGAAGGTGGCGCGGAACAGCGGATCGTAGCTCTGCTTCCACCACACGAGCAGCTCGCGCATCGCCTGCGGCGGGTTGCGCGCCGCGGTCGTGCCGGTCTGGCTCGCCGTGTTGACGCCGTGGCAGCCGTCGCAGACGCGGATCTCGCCGGGTTGGGCCGAAATCCAGTAACGCTCGCGGACGACCGGCGTGCCGTTCGCGGTCGTGCTCTGCCAGGTCATCGCACGCTGTGCGGGCACGATCGCGGCGAACGAGCCGTCGGTGGCGATCTTGACGCTGCCGGCCGGCGCGCCGGCGACCTGCGGCATCGCCTGCAGTGCGGCCGTGTCATGCATGGTCTGCGCGAGCACGCGACGCCCCGCGGTCGGCGACGCGGTGCCGCCGATGCCGCGCACCTGGTCACCCTGGAAGAACTGCATCCAGGCGATGTCGTAGACGGTGCCCGACGCCGCCGTCGACTGCACGCCACCGGGCACGCGCAGGTTGAACGGCTGCTGGCGGTCCGCGCCGTCGCGCGAGGTCGAGTCGCGCGCGACGAGCAACGCGAGCCCCTTGTCCTTGAGGAAGCGGCGGAACGCGACGAGGTCGACATCGGCCTGCGCGAACACGTCGATCTCCGGATCGTCGAGGGTCGCCGTGGTCGAGGGCGGCGCGGTGCGCGCGCGCACTTCCACCGGCGACAGTTCCCAGAGCGGGCCGTTGTAGCTCACGAGGACGTCGGGATCCCAGTAGCTGATCGTCTTGCGGATGCCGTTCGCACCGGTCAGTTCGCCGCCCGCGACGGGCAGCAGGTTGGCGCCCGACGCCTGCAGCGTGCGCAGGCGGAACTGGTAGCGCGGCAGCGGATTCGAACGTGTGCCGTCGTTGCCGGCCGGGCGCGCCTCGGAGGTGTGTGCGGCGAGGATCTGGCCGTCGGCGAGCGGCAGCGGATGGCGGTAGTGGCCCGAGAAATCGCCCGGCGGCGTGCCCTCGAACACGTTGTGCGTGCTGCGCGGCGTCGCGTACGTCACGACGATGGAATCGGGATTGCGCGAGGGCGGCGCATCGATGCGGATGATCTGGCCCGAGGCATGCGTGTAGAACTCCGGCGAGTCGATGCCCCAGTAGCGACCCGGCACGCGGGGATCCTCGACGATCTGCAGGAAGTTGAGGATGCTGTTCGGGTTCGGCCGCGCACCCGGCGAGAAGTCGCGCAGGTTGCCGTCGGCACGCAGGCTGCGGTTGAAGTACGAGAACAGCTCGTGCCGGCCGATGTGGTTGATCGTCTCTTCGGCGGTGCCGTCCTGGTTGATCATCCACGGCAGGAAGTTGTTGATGCGATGGCCGTAGGTGACGCTGGTGTCGGCGCGCGGTTCGGGGAACACCTCGGTACCGGTGACCTTCGGCGCGCTGGCGGCCTCGGACGTCCAGTTGAACGTGCCGTTGCCCGCGGCCTCGGCCTGCTGGTCGCGCTGCAGGTGGTCCCAGCGCGTGAAGATCACGCGGCCGAAGCTGTCGACGGTCGGCGTGAACGAACCCGACGGCGAGTGCTGCATGAGGCTGACCTGCTGCGTCGCACGTGCGAGCTTCCACAGGCCGGTCGGCGTCGGGGTCGATTCGTACTCGTCGTGCTGCGGGTAGAGGTGGCGCTCGCCGTTGCGCGGGCGGTCACTCACGAAGATGAGGTCGCCATTGGAGGCGTAGGTCGGCTGCACGTTGTTGAAGTCGACCGGCTGGCCGGCCACGCGCGTGATCGTCGCGGTCTGGCCGCGGCCGATGCCCGTGATCTCGTAGAGCTGCCAGTAGTACGTGCCCTGCGCGTACTGCTGGGTCGGCGCGCCGACCACCATGCTGAAGACCGCCTTGGTGCCGTCCCAGCTCACCGCCGGATCACGCACCGAGATCGCGTTGGCGCCCTGCAGGCCCGTCGTGCCGTAACCGGCCTCCTGGGTCAGGTTGCGCAGCGTGCCGTCCGGGTAGCGGATGTAGAGGTCACCGCCGCGGCCGGCCTGCTGGATGCCGCCACGGTGGTTCGCGAACACCGAACCGACCGTCGCGAAGTCGGCCGTGATCGGGAACTGGGTGACGAACATCACCGGGTTCTGCAGCACCGGTGCCGCCGACGCACCCGCGGCAGCCAGTCCGAGCGCGAGCGCCGGGACCGTGCGCAGCCGCGCCAGGCGAGGAATGAGGGAAGTGAGGATCGACATGGGCCGCCACCCGGAATACGCGAGGATCGCGTGGATGCGGATTCTGTCGAGTGGCCCGGCGCGGTTGGTGGCGCCGTTCACGATTCCACGCAAAGGCGTGCCGCGACGCGCGGGAACTGTGATGGGCGGCGCTCAATGGGCGAGGCGGCGACGCTCCTTCCGACGACGCAGCAGCGCGCGGCGGCGCATGAAACGTCGCCCGAAGTACCACGCGGCACCGAGCAGCAGCACACCCACGATGATCAGCACCACGGTCTTGCCGCGGCCGAGCCAGGTCAGCAGCCACTCGTGATTCTGCGCGCCGTAGTAACCGAGGTAGACCCAGACCGGCACGCTGATCAGCGCGGCGAGGCCGTCGAGCAGGAAGAACTTGAGGAACGACACCCGGCGCGTCATGCCCGCGGTCAGGTAGATCGGCGAGCGCAGGCCCGGCAGGAAGCGCGCGATGAACATCAGGCGCGTGCCGTAGCGCGCGAACTTGGCCTGCACGCGCGCGTAGCGCTTGGGCGTCAGCAGCATCGCCACCCAGCGCAGGCGCAGGGCACGCTCGCCGAACAGGCGGCCGACGGCGAACATGAGCGAGTCGCCGCAGAGCACGCCAGCCAGACCGACCAGCACCATGACGTGCACGTTGACGTAGCCGAGGCCGGCGATCACGCCGCCCGCCACGAGCGTGATGTCCTCGGGGATCGGCACGCCGAAGCCGCAGATCATGAGCACGAGGAACACGGCGAGGTAACCGTTCGCCGTGAAGAACTGGATGAGCGTGTCGAGCAGGTCCATCAGCGGTGACGCCGCCCTGGATGGCGACGCATGGCTCCCTGGAAAAGGCTTTGTTTCGTCATCAGGCGCGACATCGTGGAGAAAAAGCGCAGGGAGTCTAGCAGGCACAACCCGAACGCCGTCGAACGGGCGATGCGCGACGCTACAATGCGCACCATGCAGATCGGACCCCACCGCATCGCGCCCGCCGTGGTGCTCGCACCCATGGCCGGCGTCACCGACAAGCCGTTCCGCCAGCTGTGCAAGCGGCTCGGTGCGGGCCTCGCCGTGTCCGAGATGACGACGGCCGACCCGCGCCTGTGGCATACGCGCAAGTCGCTGCAGCGCATGGACCATGTCGACGAACCCGCGCCGATCAGCGTGCAGATCGCCGGTTACGATCCCGTGATGCTGGCCGAGGCCGCGCGCTACAACGTCGATCATGGGGCGCAGATCGTCGACATCAACATGGGCTGTCCGGCCAAGAAGGTGTGCAACGTCTACGCAGGCTCCGCGCTGCTGCAGGACGAATCGCTCGTCGCGCGCATCGTCGAGGCGGTCGTGAAGGCGGTCGACATCCCCGTCACGCTCAAGATCCGCACCGGCTGGAACCGCGACAACCGCAACGGCGTGCGCATCGCGCGCATCGCCGAGCAGGCCGGCATCGCCGCACTCGCCGTGCACGGCCGCACGCGCGCCGACCTCTACAACGGTGACGCGGAGTACGAGACGATCGCCGCGATCAAGGCCGCGGTGTCGATTCCTGTGCTCGCCAACGGCGACGTCGACTCGCCGGACAAGGCGCTCACGGTGCTCTCCGAAACCGGTGCGGACGCCGTCATGATCGGGCGCGCCGCGCAGGGGCGTCCGTGGATCTTCCGCGAGATCGCCCACTTCCTCGCCACCGGCGAACGCCTCGCGCCGCCGTCGCCGCAGGAGGTGTGCACGATCCTGTGCGGCCACCTCGAAGCGCTGTACGCGTTCTACGGCGAAACCGCCGGCGTGCGCATCGCGCGCAAGCACCTCGGCTGGTACGCGAAGGATCGCCCCGAGAACGCGGCCTTCCGTGCCGTCGTCAACGGCGCCGAATCGGCCGATCTGCAGATGCGCCTCACGCGCGACTATTTCGATCGCCTCGCCGAAGGCCTCGCGCGCGCCGCCTGAGTCCGGCCGGGGCCTGCATCGTATACACATGGAGGATGCCGCATCACGGCACCCCGTGCCCGCCCTTGCTGTGATGCAACATGACTTTCGGCCCCGCAAGCGGCACGATGAAAACGTTTACAGCCTATCGATTGCGGTCCGGGGGAAGGGTTCGGACGGTATGACGGTGACCATCAAAGATGTCGCCCGCGAAGCGAACGTGTCCGTGGCGACCGTATCGCGTGCGCTCAACGGTCACGTCAACGTGACGGTCGAGCTGCGCGAGCGTATCCGTGCGATCGCCGACCGCCTGCGCTATACGCCGCATGGCGCCGCGCGCAGCCTCATCACGCGCCGCACCGACACGATCGGCGCGATCCTGCCCGACCTCTACGGCGAGTTCTTCTCCGAGCTCATGCGCGGCATGGACATCGCCGCGCGTGCGCACCGCATGCATCTGCTCGTGTCGAGTTCGCACGGCTCGGCCGTGGAGACCGCGGCCGCGCTGCGTGCGCTGAGCGGGCGCGTCGACGGCCTGCTCGTGATGTCGCCGCATGCCGATGCGGCGATGCTCGCGGATGCGCTGCCGCGCGCGGTGCCGACCGTGCTGATGAACACGCGCTGTCCCGCCGAAGGCGCCATGAGCTTCGCGGTCGACAATCGCGGCGGCGCGCATGCGATCGTCGCCCACCTCGCCTCGCTCGGCCACGCACGCATCGCGATGATTTCCGGTCCCGCCGACAACTTCGACGCCGACGAGCGTCGCCAGGGCTATGTCGACGCGCTCGCGGCGCATCGCCCGGGCCAGGTCCCGCTCGTCCTCGAAGGCGATTTCAGCGAAGCCTCGGGCTACGCGGCCGGCGTGCACCTACGCGGCCTGTCCGAACGGCCCGACGCGGTGTTCGCGGCCAACGACATGATGGCGCTGGGCTGCCTGTTCGCGCTGCACGAAGGCGGCCTGCAGGTTCCGCGCGACATCGCGCTGGCCGGCTTCGACGACATCCCGATGGCGCGCTACGTCGCACCGCCGCTGACGACGATGCGCGTCAACATCGCCGAACTCGGCGAGCGCGCCGCACGTGCCCTGCTGTCTCGTCTCGCCGGCCAGGACGCCGAAGCGGACGGCATCGCCACACCCGAACTCATCGTGCGCGGCTCGTGCGGAAGCACGCCGCCGCGTGCTCCGTCCTGATCCACCCGTCCACCCACCGTTGCACCTACCGACAGACCACCCGGCCACCCTTGGGAGGGGAGATGCCATGAAGCACCCGATCCGTTCCAGCCGATTCCCGCAGCCGCGCGTCCTCGCGTGCGCGCTCGCCAGTTGCCTCGCCTTCGCCGCCGCACCGGCCGCGTTCGCCCAGGGCACCGCGGCGACCGTGCGAGGCCAGGTCACCACGGGTTCCGGCCCCGCCGCGAGCGCCGAAGTCGTCGCCACGAACATCGCGACCGGCCTCGTGCGTCGCGTGCAGAGCAATGCGAACGGCACCTATTCGCTGGCCGGCCTGCCGCCGGGCACCTACCGTGTCGACGTCAGCGGCGACGGCGCGACCTCCTCCAAGACCGTCGTGCTGCAGGTCGGCCAGGTCGCGACGCTGAACGTGCCGCTCGAAAGCGCGGCGCCCGACGTCGCCTCGATGGATACGGTCACGGTCACGGCCGACGCACTGGTCGAGACCAAGACGTCCGAGATCTCGACCTACATCACGCAGAAGCAGATCGACGCGATCCCGCAGATCAACCGCAACTTCCTCGCCTTCGCCGACACGGTGCCGGGCGTGGTGTTCTCGCAGAACAGCGACGGCACCACCAAGCTGCGCGGCGGCGGCCAGAACTCCAACGGCGTCAACGTCTACATCGACGGCGTCGGCCAGAAGAACTACGTGCTCAAGGGTGGCATCACCGGCCAGGACGGCTCGCGCGGCAACCCGTTCCCGCAGTCGGCGATCGCCGAGTACAAGGTGATCACGCAGAACTACAAGGCCGAGTACGACCAGCTCAGCAGCGCCGCGATCACCGCGCTGACCAAGTCGGGTTCCAACGAGTGGCACGGCGACGCGTTCTTCGACTACACCGACCAGGACTGGCGCGCGACGCGACCGGCCGAAGCCAACGGCAACGGCAAGGTCGACACGCAGGACAAGCAGTACGGCGCCTCGATCGGCGGCCCGCTGATCAAGGACAAGCTCTTCATCTTCGCGTCGTACGAATACAAGAACATCATCACGCCTGCCGAGGTGACGCCGGGCGAGAACGTGCCGATCTCGGCACTGCCGCCCGAGGCGCAGGACCTCGTCGGCGCGACCTCGACGCCATTCGAGGAAGACCTCTACTTCGCCAAGCTGACCTGGACGCCGGACGACAGGAACCTGTTCGAGCTCACGGGCCGCTACCGCGTCGAAGACGACGTGCAGGGCAACACGGGCGTCAACACGACGCCGTTCGCGAGCACCAAGCACCAGGAGGAGACGCGCGGCGACCTGCGCTGGCAGTTCACCTCGGGCGACTGGCTCAACGACGCCCACATCACGTTCGAGGATTCGGTGTACGAGCCGCGTCCCAGCCTGCTGACCGGTTACGGCATCCGCCTGCTCGACTACCGCATCGACGAGGCCAACGGCCGTTCGGTACTCAATTACGGCGCTGGTCCGAATTACCAGCGCAAAGGCCAGAAGGGCTGGGGCCTGCAGGATGACGTGACCTACTCGGGCTTCACCTGGGCCGGCAACCACACGCTCAAGGCCGGCTTCAAGTACAAGGAAATCGAGATCAGCGCGCTCGAGCAGCAGCCGTACAGTCCGCAGTTCTTCTACGACGTGTTCGGCGACCTCTCCACGCCGACGCGTGTCGAGTTCGGCGTGCCGGTGCCCGGCGCGAACCCGAACGTCGTCACGACGGCCAAGCAGTTCGGCATCTACGTGCAGGACGACTGGGAGGTCAACACCAAGCTCACGCTCAACCTCGGCATCCGCTGGGATTACGAGAAGGTGCCGAGCTACCTCGACTTCCAGCCGCGCCCCGAACTCGCCGCCGCACTGCGCAACTGGGCCAACCTCAACAACGCCGACTACGACATCGAGGATTACATCGGCAACGGCAACCGCAAGGCGTTCAAGGATGCCTTCCAGCCGCGCCTCGGCTTCTCGTACGACCTGTTCGAGGACCAGCGCCACGTGATCTTCGGCGGCGCCGGCCGCTCCTACGACCGCAACCTGTTCGACTACCTCGCACTCGAGCGCTCGAAGGGCTCGTACCCGAGCTACCGCTTCAACTTCAACTCGCCCGAGCACCCCTGCGACACCACGCAGGCGACGTGCCTCACGTGGAATCCGTCGTACTACAACCCGGCCAATCTCGCACCGCTCGTCGCGGCGAACCCGAGCCTGGGCGGCGAGATCAACCTCATGAACAACGATCTCAAGACCCCGTACTCGGACCAGTTCAGCCTCGGCATGCGCAACACCGTGACGATGTTCGGCATGGACTGGAACACGTCGGCGACGCTGTCGCACGTGCTCAGCCATGACGGCATCCTCTTCACGCTCGGCAACCGCTGGCCCGGCGGCAACTTCCACCAGAACCCGAACTGGACCTGGGGCGGCCAGCCGTGGGGCCAGCCGATTCCGGGCTTCGGTACGCTGATCATCGCCGACAACGGCATCGAGACGCGCACGAACTCGGTGCTGCTGTCGCTCGAGAAGCCGTACACCGAGGATTCGGGCTGGGGCGTGACGTTCTCGTACACCTACACCGATGCCAAGGAGAACCGCCTCAACGCGGCGCTCAACGACGAGCACTACCTGTTCGACGTGGCCAACCTCGACAACCAGCCGTTCTACCGCTCGGTCGGTGTCCCGCGGCACCGCCTCGTCGCCACGGCCATCTTCGACGGCCCGTGGGACGTGACCTACTCGGCCAAGGCGACGCTGGCGAGTCCGACCACGAAGGATGCCGTCAACTGCAGCGACGCGCCCAACAACAACGCGTGCTTCTTCGATCCGTTCACGCCGGACGGCACGTTCGGCACGAAGCAGTTCGACCTGTCGGCGACCAAGTACTGGCACGTCGACGACCGCATCTCGCTGCGTTTCCGCGCCGACATCCTCAACCTGTTCAACACCTACAACTGGAACGACTACGACACGTGGCGTGGCGGTCCGGGTGAAACCAACGCCAACTTCGGCCAGCGCAACGGCTTCGGCATCACCACGCCGACGCGCCAGTTCAAGCTGTCGGTCGGCGCGAGCTTCTGATCCACCGGCGCGCCGCCGCCGCGGCGGCGCGCCACCCGTACAGACTCCAGAGCCTTTCGCGGCCGCCGCTGTCTCGGCACGGCGGCCGCTCTTTCTTCCCACCGAGAGATTCCCGATGGCCTTCCGTTTCGCCCCTGCCCTGCTCGCCGCCGCCGTGACCCTCGCCGGCTGCACCTCTCCCGCACCGCCTTCGGCCAGCGCGCCGGCTCCGGCGGCCACGGCCGACACCACGCCGAAGCCGGATGCGCCCGCGCTGCCCGCCTCGGTCGAGGACCTCCAGAAGCGCTCATTCCAGTGGTTCTGGGATCACACGCGCGAGGACAACGGCCTCATCCCGGACCGCACGCCGCACGTCGAGCCGTTCTCGAGCATCGCGGCTGTCGGCTTCGGCCTCACCGCCTACGGCATCGGCGTCGAGCGCGGCTGGGTCACGCGCGACGAAGCCCGCGCCCGCACGCTCAAGGTGCTGCGCTTCCTGCACGACCTGCCGCAGGGCCCGAGCATCGAGAACGATGCCGGCCACCACGGATTCTTCTACCACTTCCTCGGCCTCGCCAACGGCCTGCGCTACGCGCGCTGGGTCGAGGTGTCCTCGGTCGACACGGCGCTGCTGCTCGGCGGCGTGCTGTTCGCGCAGAGCTACTACGACGGCGCCGACGCCGACGAGGTGCAGATCCGCGCACTCGCCGACGCGATCTACCGCCGCGTCGAATGGCCGTGGCTGCAGGAGCGCTCGCCGCTGATCTCGATGGGCTGGGTGCCGGAAGACGGTGTCATCAGCCACGACTGGATCGGCTACAACGAGGCCATGCTCGTCTACATCCTCGCGCTCGGTTCGCCGACGCATCCGGTCGATCCGGCCGCGTGGACCGCGTGGACGAAGACCTACGATCATTCCTACGGCGATTTCCACGGCGAGAAGTACCTCGCCTTCGGCCCGCATTTCGGTCACCAGTATTCGCATTCGTGGGTCGACTTCCGCGGCATCCGCGACGAGTGGATGCGCGAGCACGATTTCGACTACTTCGAGAACAGCCGTCGCGCCACGGTCGCTCAACGCAACTACGCGATCGCCAACCCGATGGGCTGGAAGGACTACGGCGAAACGATCTGGGGCCTCACCGCGAGCGACGGCCCGGCCGTGACGACGCAGGTCTACAACCTGACGCCGCGCGAGTTCCGCCACTACTCCGCGCGCGGCGCCGGCCTCGCCGATCCCTACGACGACGGCACGCTCGCGCCGACCGCCGCGGCCGCGTCGATCGCGTTCGCGCCCGACATCGTGATCCCCGCGATCGAAGCCTTCAGGTCGCGCTACGGCGAACACATCTACCGCGAATACGGCTTCATCGACGCGATCAATCCGAGCTTCAACTGGACCGACGTCGAGATCAAGACCGGCCACATCGTGCCCGACGTGGGCTGGGTCGACGACAACTACATCGGCATCGACCAGGGCCCGATCGTGCTCATGATCGAGAACCACCGCAACGGCTTCGTGTGGGAGGTCATGAAGAAGAACCCCTACATCCGCAAGGGCCTCGAGCGTGCCGGCTTCACGGGCGGCTGGCTCGAGAAGCCTGCCGAGCCCGCGAAGACGCCATGACGCGAACCACGCCGACGGCCGCGCGTCGCGCGTGGCGCGCGGCCGCGGCGTGCGCCTGCGCGCTCGGCCTCGCGCTGCTCGCGGCGTGCGCGCCTTCGCGCGACACGCGCACCACGATCACGTTCTGGGCGATGGGCCGCGAAGGCGAGGTCGTCGCCGAGCTGCTGCCCGAGTTCGAGCGCCGTCATCCCGACATCCGCGTGCGCCTGCAGCAGCTGCCGTGGACGGCCGTGCACGAGAAGCTGCTGACCGCTTTCGCGGGTGACGCACTGCCCGACGTCGGCCAGCTCGGCAACAGCTGGGTCGCCGAGTTCGCCGCGCTCGATGCGCTCGAGCCGCTCGATGCGCGCGTCGCATCATCGTCGGTGGTCGCGCGCGACGATTACTTCCCCGGCATCTGGGACACCAACGTCATCGACGGCGCGACGCTCGGCGTGCCGTGGTACGTCGACACGCGCCTCGTGTTCTACCGCAAGGACCTGCTGGCCGAGGCCGGCTTCCCCACGCCGCCGCGCGACTGGAACGAATGGCGCCGCGCGATGGCGGCGGTCAAGCAGCTCGGCGGCGCGAAGAACTACTCGATCCTGCTGCCGCTCGACGAGTTCGGCCCGCTGCTGAGCCTTGCGATCCAGAAGGACACACCGCTGCTCAAGGACGACGACACGCGCGGCAACTTCTCGAGCGCCGATTTCCGCGACTCGTTCGACTTCTACACCGGCATGTTCGCGAGCGAGTGGGCGCCACGCATGAGCGACACCCAGATCTCGAACGTGTGGAACGAGTTCTCGCGCGGTTTCTTCGCGTTCTACATCAACGGCCCGTGGAACATCGGCGAGTTCCAGCGCCGCCTGCCGGCCGAGTTCCAGGACAAGTGGACGACGATGCCGCTGCCGGGCCCCGACGGGGCCGGTGCGAGTGTCGCGGGCGGCACCAGCCTCGTCGTGTTCAAGCAGTCGGACAAGCAGGACGCGGCCTGGAAGCTCATCGAGTACTTCGCCGAGCCCACCGTGCAGCTGCGCTTCCACGAACTCACCGGCGACCTGCCGCCGCGCCGCAGCGTGTGGAGCGATCCGCAGCTCGCCGACGACCGCCACGCCGCCGCGTTCCGCGAGCAGCTCGAGCGCGTCAAGCCGACGCCGAAGGTCGCCGAGTGGGAGCGCATCGTCATCGAGATGCAGCGCGCCGCCGAGCGCGTCGCGCGTGGCGGCGCGGATCCCGAGAAGACGCTTGCCGCACTCGACAAGGAGGTCGACGCGATCCTCGAGAAGCGCCGCTGGATCCTCGAGCACCGCAAGGAGGCCGCGCCGTGAGTCCGAACCGCGCCGCCTGGCTGTTCGTGACGCCCGCGCTCGTCGTGATCGGCGTGTTCTTCCTGCTGCCCGTGCTCGCTGCGTTCGCGCTGAGCCTGACCGACTTCGATCTCTACGCGCTCGCCGACCGCGACAACCTGCGCTTCGTCGGCCTCGGCAACTACCTCGACCTGCTGCGCACGCCGATGTTCTGGCAGTCGCTCGGCAACACGTTCTACTTCGTGCTCGTCGGCGTACCGCTGTCGATCGCGGTGTCGCTGGCCGCCGCGCTGCTGCTCGACTCGAAGCTCGCGCGTTTCAAAGGCTTCTTCCGCACCGCGCTGTTCGCGCCGGTGGTCACGACGATCGTCGCGGTCGCGGTGATCTGGCGCTACTTCTTCCACACACGCTACGGCCTCGTGAACTACACGCTCGACCTCGTCGGCATCCCGCCGATCGACTGGCTCGGCAGCGCCGACTGGTCGATGCCGACGATCATCCTGTTCGCGGTGTGGAAGAACTTCGGCTACAACATGATCATCCTGCTCGCCGGCCTGCAGGCGATCCCGCACGACCTGTACGAGGCCGCGCGCATCGACGGCGCCTCGTTCTGGAAGCAGCTGCGCCACATCACGCTGCCGATGCTCAAGCCGACCATGCTGCTCGTCGCGATCATCACGACCTCGGGCTACTTCCAGCTGTTCGCCGAACCGTACGTGATGACGCGCGGCGGCCCGCTGCAGAGCACGACGAGCGTGCTGTACTTCATGTTCGAGGAAGGCTTCAAGTGGTGGAACCTCGGCCGCGCCTCGGCCGTCGCGTTCCTGCTGTTCGCGCTGATCCTCGGCGTCACGGCGCTCATGCTGCGCCTCGGCCGTCGCGGGGAACAGCCGTGAACCCGCGTCTCGCCAAGGTCCTCGTCAACGGCCTGCTGATCGGCTTCGCGATCGTGAGCCTCGCGCCGCTCGCGTGGATGCTGTCGGTGTCGTTCATGCCGGCCGGCGAAGCGAGTGCGTTCCCGCCACCGCTGCTACCGAGCTCGCCGACGCTCGCCAACTACACGCAGCTGTTCGAGCGCGACGGCATGGGCCGCTACCTCGCCAACAGCGCGTTCATCGCGAGCGCGGTGACGCTGCTGTCGCTCGCGTTCAACCTGGCCGCGGGCTATGCATTCGCGAAGCTGCGCTTCACGGGACGCGAGCGCCTGTTCAAGACGCTGCTCGGGGCGCTCGTGATCCCGGCGCAGGTCGCGATGATCCCGCTGTTCCTGCTCATGAAGTCGCTCGGCCTCGTCAACAGCTACGGCGGCATCATCGTGCCCGCGATGGCCGGCATCTTCGGCATCTTCCTCGTGCGCCAGTACGCGCGCTCGATCCCCGACGAACTGCTCGAGGCCGCACGCATCGACGGCGCCGGCGAGCTGCGCATCTTCGCGCGCATCGTGCTGCCGCTGCTCAAGCCGATCATCGTCACGCTCGCGATCTTCACGTTCCTCGCGAGCTGGAACGACTTCATGTGGCCGCTCATCGTGCTCAGCGACCAGACCTACCAGACCCTGCCCGTCGCGCTCGCCTCGCTGTCGCGCGAGCACGTCATGGACAACGAGCTCATGATGGCCGGCTCGGTCGTGACGATCACGCCCGTCCTGCTGCTGTTCCTCGTGCTGCAGCGCTACTACATCCAGGGCCTGCTGCTCGGAAGCGTCAAGGGATGAGGTTGGCGCGGCGTGGAGCGGGCGTGCCGGAGACGATCCCGCATCGCCGCACACGGGGACGCGACGCATGACGAAGCCGTCATCCCGGCGAAGGCCGGGATCCAGTGACTCGGCGATCACGCTCGACTCCGTGCCACGACCCGACGGCCTGCCCGGCAGGAATGCACCGACCACGACCCGCCGATGACGCCACCTCGAATCCACATGCACCGCGCCACGGAGATCCCCATGCCCGCTCGCATCGACAGCCTTCCCCTGCGCGCGCTCGCCGCCGTCCTCTCGCTCGGCGCGCTGCCGACGCTCGTTTCGGCCGAGGTGATCGACGACTTCCGTGATCCCAAGCCGTGGAAGGCGCTCGCCTCCGACCAGGTCTCGGCGACGCTGCGTCCGCTCGATCGCGCGCTGTGCCTGGACTACGACTTCAACGGCGTGTCCGGCCACGCCGCGATGCGCCGCACGCTGCCGATCGCGTTCCCGGCCGACTACGCGTTCGACTTCGAGGTGCGCGGCAGCGGCCCGGCCAACCAGTTCGAGTTCAAGCTCATCGACGACAGCGGTGACAACGTCTGGTGGGTCAGCAAGCCCTCGACGACGTTCCCGTCCGAGTGGACCCCCGTGCGCTACAAGAAGCGCCACATCTCGCCGGCCTGGGGACCGCTCGAGGACAAGACGCTGCGCCGCACGCAGTTCGTCGAGTTCACGATCTACGCGAACACGGGCGGCAAGGGCGAGGTCTGCCTGCGCGGCCTGCGCCTCGCCGAGCGCGAACCCGCGCCGGCGACATGGCCCACGCCGAAGCTCACGGCCGATGCCGGACGTGTCCCGGCAGGACTCGTGGGCACGCCGCCCGACGATGCGACCACCTGGCGCACGACGCGTCGCGCAGGCACGCCACGCACACTGACGATCGACTTCACGCGCCCGCGCGAGTTCGGCGCGTTGACGCTGCACTGGGCCGATGGCGCCTACGCGAGCCGCTACGACGTCGAGGCCTCCGACGACGGCCGGCGCTGGCACACGCTGCGCCGCGTCGAACGCGGCAACGGCGGCGTCGATCACCTGTTGCTGACCGAATCCGAAGCACGCCGCCTGCGCCTCGTGCTGCACGACGGTCCCGGCAGCGAGTACGCACTCGCCGCCATCGACGTGCAGGACATCGCCGTCGGCGCGACGCCGAACACGTTCCTGCAAGCCATCGCGGCCGACGCACCGCGCGGCCAGTATCCGCGCGGCTTCTCGGGCGAGCAGACCTACTGGACGCTGGTCGGCATCGACGGCGGCCACGAGAGCGGCCTGATCGGCGAGGACGGCGCGATCGAGGTCGCGCGCGGCGGTTTCTCGATCACGCCGTTCGTGCGCGAGTCCGATGCGGAAGGCGCGCCGCCACGCTCGTGGGCCGACATCGCGATCACGCAGCGCCTCGCCGACGCGCATCTGCCGATGCCTGGCGTGCGCTGGGACGGCGCACGCGACGGCACGCCGTCGTGGCATCTGGACATCGACGCGTTCGCGCAGGGCGACACCGACACCTCGCGCCTGTTCGCGACCTACACGCTCAGCAACGACACGGATGCACCGAGGACACTCACGCTCGCGCTCGCGGTGCAGCCGTTCCAGGTCAATCCGCCCGTGCAGTTCCTGACCACGCCGGGCGGGGTCAGTCCGATCCGCGAACTCGGCTTCGACGGCCGCAGCGTCAACGTCGACGGCAAGCCGCGCGTGTGGCCACTGGTCGCGCCGACGTCGTTCTTCGCGACGCCGTTCGATCAGGACATGGTCGCGCAGCATCTTTCGTACGCTCGACGTCCCGAGGCGACCTTCGTGCGCGACGACACCGGCCTCGCCTCGGGTGCGCTGGTCTACCGCCTCGAGCTCGAGCCCAGGGCGTCGCGCACGATCACGCTCGACATTCCGCTGAGCGGATCACCGCGCACGCCGAACCTGCCACCCGACGCGTTGCAGGGCTGGGTCGACGTGCAGCGCGGCAGCGTCGCAGCCGAGTGGCGCGCCAAGCTCGACCGCGTGAAGCTGGCCGGCCCAGCGGCGATGCAGCCACTCGTCGACACGCTGCGTACCTCGCTCGCGCACGTGCTGATCAACCGCGACGGCGTGAAGATCCGCCCCGGCACGCGCTCCTACGCGCGCTCGTGGATCCGCGATGGCGCGATGACGTCCGAGGCGCTGCTGCGCATGGGCCATGCGACCGAGGCACGCGAGTTCCTCGAGTGGTACGCGCCGTTCCAGTTCGCCAACGGCAAGGTGCCGTGCTGCGTCGACGCGCGCGGTTCGGATCCCGTACCCGAGAACGACAGCCACGGCGAGCTCGCCTTCCTCGCCGCCGAGGTCGCGCGTTACACGCAGGACCGCGCACTCGCCGAGGCGATGTGGCCGCACGTCGACAAGGCCACGCGCTACATGGACGAGCTGCGCGCGAGCGAACGCACCGACGCCAACCGCGGCACCGAGCGCTACGGCCTGTTGCCGCCGTCGATCAGCCACGAAGGCTATTCGGCCAAGCCGGCCTACTCGCACTGGGACAACTTCTGGGGCCTGATCGGCTACACGAGCGCCGAGACGCTCGCGCGCCAGCTCGACCGCGACGCCGACGCGACGCGCCTGGCACTCTCGCGCGACGCGTTCCGCGCCGACATCCTCGCCTCGCTCGACGCGAGCGCGAAGCGCTTCGGTATCACGTTCATCCCGGGTGCGGCCGATCTCGGTGACTTCGACGCGACCTCCACGACGATGGCCCTGTCGCCGGGCGGCGAGCGCGAGCACCTGCCGCCAGCGATGCTGGAGGCGACGTTCGAACGCTACTGGCGCGAGTTCATCGAGCGCCGCGACGGCCAGCGTGCGTGGAAGGACTACACGCCGTACGAGTGGCGCAACGTCTCGGCCTTCGTGCGCCTGGGCTGGCGCGGACGCGCGCACGAGGCGATCACGTTCTTCTTCGGCGACCGTCGCCCGCAGGCCTGGAACCAGTGGGCCGAAGTGGTCGGACGCGACGCGCGCGAACCGCGCTTCATCGGCGACATGCCGCACGGCTGGGTCGCCTCGGACTTCATCCGCGCCGCGCTCGACCTGTTCGCCTACGAGCGCGTGTCGGATCGCGCGATCGTGCTTGGCGGCGGCCTCGCGTCCGACTGGATCGACGCGACCGGCATCACGCTCGACGGCCTGCACACGCCGTACGGCGTGCTCGGCTACACGCTGCGCCGCGACGGCGAGCGCATCCGCCTGTCGCTGCGCGGCGACGCCGCGCGCGTGCCCCCCGGCGGCTGGGTGCTCACGCTGCCGCCCGACCTCGTGCCGGCGCGCACGCGCGTCGACGGCCGCAACGCGGCGTGGAAAGATGGCGAACTGCGCCTGACGAACGCGAAAGCCGACGTCGTCGTGACACTGGCCAAGGCGCGCTGAGCGCGCGCCGCGTCGATCGGAGAACCGCCATGCGCATCGTCGTCCTGCTCGCCTGCCTGCTGTTCGCACCGACGCTGCACGCGTTCGAGTCGCGCGTGGATACGCACACCGGCACGCTCGAAGGTGCCGCGTGGCGCATCGACGTGCCGGCCGACTGGAACCGTACCCTCGTCGTCTACTTCCACGGTTATTCGGTCGAGCCCGTCACGCTGCCGCAGACCGCCGCGCTGTATCCGCCGCTGCAGGATCTCGTCGACCGCGGCTACGCGGTCGCGCAGTCGGCGTACGCGCAGACCGGCTGGGCCGTCGAGCAGGCCAGCGCCGACAGCGAGCGCCTGCGCAAACACTTCGTGCGCCTGCACGGCGCGCCGAAGCGCACGCTCGCGATGGGCATGTCGATGGGCGGCCTGCTGACCGTGCACGCGCTCGAGACACAGCCGAAGGTCTACGCTGGCGGCCTCGCGCTGTGCGGCGTGCTCGCGCCGGCCGACACGCTGATGCAGCACCAGTTCGCCGTGCGCGCCGCGTTCGACTACTACTTCCCCGGCCTGCTCGGTCCGCTCACGCCGGTGCCGCCGCTGTTCATGCCCGACGGCCGCACCACGGGGCGCATCGACGCCGCGTTGCGCAGCAATCCGACGGCGGCCGCGGCGCTGCGCGCGCTGCAGGCCGGTTCGGACGACGACAACCTGCCCGGCGTGATCGGCTTCTCGACCTACGTCATCGGCGAGATGCAGCGCCGCGCCGGGGGCAATCCGTTCGACAACCGCGCGTTCGCGTACACGGGCACCGGCGACGACGACGCGCTTGCCGTCGGCGTCGTGCGCTACACCGCCGATGCGAAGGCGACGCGCTACCTGTCGCGCTGGTACACGCCGACCGGTCGCCTCGAACGGCCGCTCGTCGCGCTGCACACGAGCCGCGATCCGCTCGTGCCCGCGTCGATGGCCTGGAACTACGCGCAGCGCCTGCGCGAGACCGGTCGCGAGGCCAACCTCGTGACGCGCATCGAGCCGCGCGAAGGCCATTGCACGATGTCGCAGGCGTCGGTCACGTCGGCATTCGACGATCTGGTCGGCTGGCTCGACGGCAAGCATCCCGACCGGCCGCGCTGACGCCGCGGGCGGCCTGCGTCAGGGCAGCGCCTGGAACGGGCACAGGTTCTGCCACGCCTCGGCGAGCTGCGCGCTCGCGTAGACGTGGCCACCCGTGAACGTCGCATACCACAGCGTGTCGCCGAGCACCCAGCCGTTCGCGGCGAAGCGGTCGCGGTCGGCAGCCACGAAAGGCTGCAGCGAATCGCTGGTGCCCACGTGCAGGCTCACGGGGATGCGCCGTGATGCGGCAGCGACGAGCGTGTTGCATTCCGATGCGTTGCCGCAGGCGAAGGCCTGTTGCGCGCCCGCGCTGACCGCGTAGCCCGCGAACGTGTCGATCGTGACCTGCGTGCTGTAGTGATTGAGCACGAGGTCGTGCATGACGTGACCGCCGGCCGAGAAACCCCAGCCGATGCGGCGCGAGCGGTCGATCGCGTACGCAGCCTCGACGTCGGCGATCACGGCCGCGAACGTGTCGTAGTCGCTCGGCCCCGGCGGCGGCGCCACCCAGCCACCGCTCGAACCCGTGGCGACCGGCGCGACGACGATGAAGCCGCCGGCTTCGGCCACGCTGCTCCACGCGTTGCGCACCGACTGCGCAGCCGTCGGCGCCGAGGCCGCGCTGCCGGACTGGCCGTGCAGCGCGAACACGAGCGGCACGGCGCGACCCGGCGCGTAGCTCGACGGCACGTGCAGGTAGTAGGTGCGCGTGCCGAAGCCCGGTACCGCGACGCTGCGCGTGAGGCTGCCCGGGAACGTGCCGCCGCTGCCGCCCGACGGCAGCGTGACGACGGACGCCGCGCCCTCGAACGCGTCCACGAACACGCTGTCGGGATGCGCGCAGACCCAGTCGGGCAGGCGCGCGGTCGTCGTCGCGCCGGCCGCCTGTGCGACGAATGCCAGCGCAGGAAATGCAAACGTGTGCAGCATCCTCGGCATCGCGGGTTCCGTGTCGGCGGAGCGCCCTACCCTACGCGGCGGCGCGGTACGAGAACGAGACCTGCGTCGAGCACGGCCTGTGCGGCGGTTCCCAGAAGTCCGGCATCGTGGTGCAGCACCGCGACGGTCGGCACCTGCGCCATGCGTGCGGCGAAGCGGCCCTTGTCCTCGAAGCGGCGCCGGAACGCCTCGCTGTGGAACCACGCACGAAGGCGCGGCGTGAGGCCGCCGGTGAGGTACACGCCGTCCCACGCGCCGAACGCGAGCACGAGATCGCCCGCGGCCGCGCCGAGCATCTCGCAGAAGCCTTCGACCGCGCGCACGCACAAGGCATCGTCGCCGTGCTGCGCGCGCAGCGTCACGTCGGCCGGCTCGAGGGCCTCCGTGGCGACGCCGTCGATCGTGCCGAGCGCGTGGTAGAGGTTGACCAGGCCCGATCCGCACAGCAGGCGTTCGTTGGACACGCGCCCGAAGCGTTCGGTGAGCACGCGCAGGATCTCGATCTCGTGCGCGGTGCGCGGCGCGAAACTGAGGTGCCCGCCTTCGGTGTCGAGCGTGAGCACGCGGCCGTCGCGCACGAGCAGCGCGCCGACGCCGAGGCCCGTGCCGGGCCCCGCGATCGCGAAGGTCTGGTGCGCGGCGTCGCCCGGCGCGCGTGGCGCGACGCCACCGAGCACCTCGACGTGCGCATCGTCGAGCAGCGTGAGCGACAGGCTCATCGCGGCGAAGTCGTTGAGCCCGCGCACGCCGTCGAGGCCGAGTGCCACACGCGTGCCTTCGAGAGAGGTCGTCCACGGATGGTTGGTCAGGCGCACCTCGTCGCCGACGACGGGCCCCGCGAACGCGAACACGCCGTGCGTCACGCGTGCACCGGCATCGTCGAGATAGCGCTGCGCGGCGTCGGCGAAGCCTGCGAAATCGGCGACGCGATAGCGGCGGATCGAAGCCTCGACCAGCGGTTGCACGGCCTCGGTATCGGCGAGCGCGAAGCGGACATTGGTGCCGCCGACGTCGGCGAGCAAGGTGGTCGTCATGCGGATCGGAACTCCTCGGGGCGTTGGCGTGGCCGACGTCTTCGTAGCGCGAAACGCGTGGCACACGCCAGCGCGGCGACGCCGATGTGCCGCGTCATGCGAGACGTCGGACCCCGGCACTGGTCATGCCATGCTGAAAACGATTACATTGCCGGGTTGCCAAGCATCGCGCGATCGGTCGCGGCATTCATGCCGCACCGCAACACGTTGGGAGAATGCCTCATGGCGAGCCTCAGGCTGGATGCGGTCCGCAAGGTCTACGACAACGGCCATGTCGGTGTCGAAGGCGCGACGTTCGACATCGCGGACGGCGAATTCCTCGTCCTCGTCGGGCCGTCGGGCTGCGGCAAGTCCACGCTGCTGCGCATGATCGCGGGACTCGAGACGATCAGCTCGGGCACGCTGTCGATCGGCGACCGCGTCGTCAACGACGTCGCACCGAAGGATCGCGACATCGCGATGGTGTTCCAGAGCTACGCGCTCTATCCGCACATGACGGTCGAGGAGAACCTCGGCTTCGGCCTCAAGCTGCGCGACACGCCGAAGGACGAGATCGCGCGCCGCGTCGCCGAGGCCGCCGACACGCTCGAACTCGGCTCGATGCTCGCGCGCAAGCCGGGCCAGCTCTCGGGCGGCCAGCGCCAGCGCGTCGCGCTCGGCCGCGCGCTCGTGCGCAACCCGAGCGTGTTCCTGCTCGACGAACCGCTGTCGAACCTCGACGCGCGCCTGCGCATGACCATGCGCGTCGAGCTCGCGCGCCTGCATCGCCGCGTCGGCACGACGATGATCTACGTCACCCACGACCAGATCGAGGCGATGACGCTCGGCCAGCGCATCGTCGTGCTCAAGGACGGCCGCATCCAGCAGATCGATACGCCGATGGCGCTGTACGCGCGGCCGGTCAACCTGTTCGTCGCGGGCTTCCTCGGCAGCCCGGCGATGAACCTGCTGCGCGGCACCGTGATCGAACGCGACGGCCTGCGCCTCGACACCGGCTGCATGGTCGTGTCGCTCGGCGACAACGCGATCGCACGTGCACACCTCGGACGCGAACTCGTCGCGGGCCTGCGCCCCGAGGATCTCGCACCGGTCACGGGCGAAGCATCCGGTGCGCGCCTGGAAGCCCAGCTCGAACTCGTCGAGCCGGTCGGCAACGAGATCTTCCTCAACCTGCGCTGCGGCGAGCAAGCGCTCGTCGCGCGCGTGCCACCGCAGGAGCTGCCCGAGCCGGGCGGCACGATCGCGCTCGGTTTCGCGCCCGAACGCCTGCACCTGTTCGATCCGCACACGGAGGCCCGCCTGTCATGACCTCGCCGCTCGTCACGCGCCGCACGCTGCAGCGTGCGCTGCTCGCATTCGCGCTGCTGCTCGCCGCGCTGCCGGCGTTCGCGCAACGCGCCGCCGATGCCCCCGATCCCTGGGGTGCCGACATCGCCGCATTCGAGGCCGCCGACCGTGCGAACCCGCCCGCACCGGGCGGCGTGCTGTTCATCGGCAGCTCGTCGATCCGCTTCTGGACCTCGCTCGAACAGGACTTCCCCGACGTGCGCATCGTGCGCCGCGGCTTCGGCGGCTCGGAGGTGCGCGATTCGACGCACTACGCCGACCGCATCGTCGTACCGTACAAGCCGCGCCTGGTGCTGCTCTACGCGGGCGACAACGACCTCGCCGCAGGCCGCTCGGTGCAGCAGGTCGTCGACGACTTCAAGGCCTTCGTCGCACGCGTGCGCAAGGATCTTCCCGACACGCGCATCGCCTACATCGCGATCAAGCCGAGCCCCGCGCGCGCGAACCTGCTGTCGTCGTCACGCGCCGCCAACGACGCGATCGCCACGTGGGCGAAGACCCAGCGCGGCGTCGAGCTCGTCGACATCTTCACGCCGATGCTCGACGCGAACGGCGTGCCGCGCGAGGACATCTTCCTCGAGGATCGCCTGCACATGAACCGCGCGGGCTATGCGATCTGGATCGAGACGATCGGCCCGGTGATCCGCGCGGGCGCGGCGAAGCCGTGACGCCGGTCACGAGGCGGCCCGACGGCCGCCTCGTGATGCCTGTTCTTCAACGCGGATCGAAGCCGTCGCTGAACAGACGGTCGTCGGAGACCGAAAGCGCGCCCTCGAACAGGATCGCCTGCGAACTCGCGGGGCGGTAGCTGCCGAAGCCGCCCGCGGCGAGGCGGAGGCGCCAGCGTCCGCCACCGAGATCGACGGCCTGCGACGAGAAGTCGTGCCATCCGAGCGCATCACTGCCCGGCGCCGAAGCGCCGTGGAAGCGCCACTGCGCGCCGTGCGGCGACGCGCTGCCCGGCCACGACACGATCACGTCCGCGGAAGGGCAGTCGAGGATCTCGAAGCGCACCAGCGGCGTCGCCGCGACGAAGCGCTCGCCGTCCACGATATCGAGAAGCCGGTCGGCGGGATCGACGACCTGCGCATCGACGAGTTGCGCGCATGTGCCGGCGGCATCGCGTTGCACTTCGATCACGACACGCCCCATTCCGGCCCCCTGCTCGACCGCACCGCCGCCGTGCCAGCGGCCCGACACGGCCGACGCATCGATCGAGGCGACGTGCGCCTGCAGATGATCGGGGATGCCGTCACCGTTCGCGTCACCACCGCCGGGACCGGCTTGCTCCACGGTGTCGGGAACGCCGTCGGCGTCGGCGTCGGCCTCGAGGGTCAACATGCTCACGCCACGCGTTCCACCTGCGGCCACGGTCGACGGCATGCTGCGGTCGACGGCGACACTCAGCACGCCTTCGGCACGGAGGCCGACGCTGATCGAGCGCCAGGTCACGCCACCGTCGATGGAACGGTAGACACCGGCAGGATGCCCCGCACGCCCCACGGCGGCGGCGTACAACGTCGAGGGCGTCACGGGATCGACGGCGATCGAACGGATGTCGCCCGCGGTGATGCCCGAGCTCGAAGGCATCCATTGCGCACCGCCGTCGTCGCTGCGGTAGATCGTCGAGTCGCCGCCTCCCGAGGGAGCGCCGGAAGACGCGGCCCAGAGACGCGACGGGTTGGAGGGATCGATCGCGATCGCGTAGATGCTGTGGTGGGTCGAAGGGGTGCCCGACATGAGGGGCAGGCCCGTCGACCGCAACGACCATGTCGCACCACCGTCGGTGCTGCGGAAGACGCCGCTGTCGACGGTCGGAGTCGCGACCGCTCCCGACCACGACGTCCCTACGTAGAGCGTCTGGGTGTCGACAGGATCGACGACGATGGGAACGACCGCGAGTGTCTGCCCGGCGTTGACGGGGGGCCGGGGAAGCGTGTCGATGTCCGACCAGCGCATGCCGCCGTCGATCGACTTGATGACACGGTGGGTCCCTCCATTCATGCCGACGCCCGTCGCGTACAGCGTGCGCAACGGACCCGTCGTACACGCCGCCGGTGCAGGCGGCGGGTTCTCGCACGAGCGGGGATCGAGGACGATCTCGCGCACCATGCCCAACGTCGAGCCTGGTCCGAAATCGGTGAGGCCGACGTCGATCCAGTGCTCGCCTCCGTCGGTGCTCTTCCACAGGCCGGAGCTGTGCTGGGGATGCCCGGAACCGCCCGCGAACACGGTCGAGGCGGCGGGATCGTTGCCGCTGGTCGGATCGAACGCGATGGCCCTCGCGCCCAGATTACGCGGGATCGAGCCCGCCTCGACCAGTCCGTCGTCGAGCGGCCCACGGAAAATGCCTTGGCGGAACTCGGACGACGCGACCGCGTAACCTGTTATCGACGGGTGAACGACGACGTTGCGGATCGGTGCTTCCAGCCCGTCGTTGACGCGCCGCCATTGACCCTCACTGAGCCGGAACGCGCCGGCCTCGAGCGTGCCGACGAGGAGATCATGGCCGTCCGCCCGCGGGAGCACGGTGAGCGTGGTGATCGTGGGCCGTCCCGCGGGACCGACGATGTCCTCGTTGCCCGAGATGAAACCGAACGATGCGCCACCGTCGCTCGACATCATGACCCGATACGCGTCGTCGACGGCGTAGACGACCTGCGCGTCGGTGGGATGAGCGGCGGCGAGAATCCCGCCCCATCCGAGGTTCGACGACCACGTCACGCCACCGTCGTCACTCCTGTAATTGGCGAACCGCATGAGCAGGTGCACGCGCTGCCCGGGGCCGAAGACGAGCGCAGGTGTCGTCAAGCCATCCCATGTCCATGCTGGAATCGAGGTGACGAGCGACCATGTCGCTCCCGAGTCGCCGCTCCGATGAATGTCGATGATGCCGCTGCCCGAAATCGTGCGTATCGCGAACACCACACCGTCCTGCGAAGGACTCGCCTTGAGTGACACGGCACGGGCGGGGGGGAATGCGTCCGGAACGACGTCGAACTGCACGCCGTCGTCGCTGGCATGGAGTCCGGAGGGGGCCATCAGGAGGAAACGCGAGTCCGCACCACGCGTCCGCACCATGCCCGTGAAGCATGCGTCGCCTGCTGGCAGGGTGCCGTGCCGAACCCACGTACGTCCATCGTCCGACGACCGGAACAGTCGTGTGCACACCGAGTCGGCGACGTACATGTCCGCCCCCGAGAAGACCATCGTGATGGATCCACTGAGGCCACCACCGCCGAGATGGAACGGGACCCCGCCACCGAGGCGGGTCCAATGCTCACCATGGTCGTGCGACAGGTAGCTGCCGTTGTTGCTGAGCATGTACACGCGACCCGACGCGTCACGGTCGCCGACGACGGCCATCACTCCGGCGCCCTCGGCGCCGACGGACTGCCACGCCGCGTGACCATCCGATGCGAGGCCCGCCGATGCGAGAAGCCCGGCGAGCACGATGTTGCTGAAACGCATGAAACCCCCTCCCTGTCGTGGATGCCGGCGGCACTTCCCTGACGCACGGAGCGGACTCCTGCGTAACGGCAACCTCCCCCGGTTGAACCCCGAGGGTAGCGCGAGTCGCGTGACCGGCGCAGCCCCATGCAGCGTGTCGCGGACACGCCCACGCGTGACCCGAGACATTCGCGGCAGCGTCACGCCACGCGCCGAATCTCCACCACGGTGAAGCGACCCGGCACTACCGGCCGAAGCGGCGTGCCTTGCGGCGCGTGCAGGCGCGCGCTGCCGGCCAGCCCGGACTACTTGCGCGAGGCCGCCATATGTTGCCTGGCCAGTTCCTTCCCGAAGGCGTCGCGGGCACGTTCGGCATAGCGGCGGCATTGCGAGGGATCGACGAGCGCCGTGCGATCGATCCTGCCTTGCTTCTCCACGCGCTCCCAGAAACCGATCATGCCGGGATGAGGCGCCAGCGCGAGATCGCAGGGCAGTGCGGCGACCTTCGCGAAACTGCGCTCGAAATCGTCCGCGAGACCGGGATACGCGGCGTTGTCGACGAGCCTGTAGTCAGGTGCCGACAGGCTGCCGACGAACACGATGTCGAGGCAGCGTCCGTCCTCGCACGATCGCCACGCCCACGTCGTGTTGCCCGGTGTATGTCCCGGCGTCGCGTGCGCGGTCAGTGTCAGGTCACCGAGACGCAAGGCCTCGCCGTCGCGCACCGTGCGGTCGACGCGCACGGGCGCATAGGTGAAGCGGTCGGCGAACTGCGGATCGTCACGCCCGCCGCGCGCGAGCAAGGCCTCGTCCGCGGCACCCGCGATCACCTGCGCACCGGTGTCGCGCGCGAGCTGAGCGATCGCGCCGGCATGGTCGCAATGCGCCTGCGAGTTGAGGATCCACTTGATGTCGTGCAGGTCGACGCCGAGGCTGCGCAGGTTCTTCTCGACGAGCGCCGCGTTCGCCGGAACGCCGCCATCGATGAGCACATGCCCGGTCGGTGCCTTGATCAGGAACACGCCGAGCCCACGCGGGCCGACATGCCAGGTGTCGCCGTGGATCCGGAACGGCGTCTGCTCGGCTACCCACGACGCGTCGTTGACGCACGCGGCAGCGTCGGTGCCGGGCGACGAATCGTTTGCCGATGCAGCGTGGATGCTGCAGAAAGAGGTCAACGCTAGAACGAGCGATCGAACGTACACGGCGTGCTCCGGAATCCATGCGAGGCCGCCCTCGATGCTCAGGGAGCATCGCGCATCGGGCCTGCACACGAGTCTAGTCGATCCACCGACGCAGCCTTCCGCGAGCACGTGACGCGTAGGGCGGAACCGCCGCAGGCGATTCCGCCGTCACCCGCGAAGCCACGACGCGGCGAGGAATCCGAATTCACCATGACGGCATGCGAGGACACGAACCCTACGCACGGTCTGCGCCGCCGGTTCCGACATCCGCAGCGCGGGTTCCAGCCGGCGTGACACATGGCCCCGGCCGCATGCGATACCGCCATCATGCACGCATCATCGCGCGACACGATGGCTTCACCTTGGCATCACGGTTCCACGACACGCCTCGCCGCCGTCGCCGTGCCCCATGTGACCAGATCCATCGTCTTGCCGTCCGCGGCGATGCGCAGTTCGAACGGACGCTCTTCGGCGAACCAGTGCGTGGCCGAGGCCGGCTTGAACGTGAAGCGCGCCGACGCTCCTGCGAGCGTGCCGACGAGCGTGCCGTCGCGGGCGGCGAGCGTGAGTTCGAGCGGCGGTTCGGTCGCGATCGACCAGCGTCCCGCGAGCGCCTCGAGTGTCGACGCCGGTTGCGGCGCGTGCACGAACGGCAGCGCTTCGCTGCTGCGCACGGGTGTCGAGGTCTCGGCGACGATGCGCCAGACGCCGTCGTCCTCGCGCACCCACAGCGCGGTCCAGCGCGACAGGCCGTGGCGCGGCAAGCCACCGAAGTACAGCGCCTTGCTCTCCTCGAGCCCGCGCAGAAGCACCACGTCGTCGGCGATGCGCACCGCCTCGTCCTCGGAGGCCTTCGAGGACACGACGCGGCGCTGATCGCCTTCACGGCGCTGCACGAGCATGTCCGCGGTGACGCGCTTGCCGTTGATGTCGACGTAGGTGTAGCGCGACGACAGGCCGGCGCGATAGGCCTCGAGATCGCCGCGACCATGTGCGGCCGCGATCTCGATGTCGCGCGCCTGCACCTGTGCGATCACGGGATCGACCGTCTCGGCATGAGCCGACATGGCGGCGAACCACGCTGTGAAGAGCAAACCCACTGATCGCACCGTACGCATCGCTCGCTCCGCATCGTCGGGGACGACCGCAGTCTGCGCGGCCGGAAGGTGTCCGTCACCTCCGGCGCTTTCCACGTGCAACACGGCCGGCTGGGGCCACGTCCAGGCTGGCGGATTCGACAGGCACCGCTCGCGGTACGGGACCGGGGTCAGGTTCATTCGCCCGAATCGACGTACGAGCGTGGAAGCACCACGCGAGCGATTGAACCTGACCCGAGGCGTCGTGCGAACATGCGGCGCCGACCAGACGCGGCGCCTTTCGTCCACAGCGCGGGCGACGGAAGCGCACGCCTGCCCGCAACACGAGTGGGCAGGCGCAATCCACGAGGCTTCAGGCCGCGCGCGGCACCTTCAGGCCGAACCGCACGAGCGCGCCGATCACGACGAACAGCACCGCGCCGCTCAGGGCGAGCGACCAGTGGATGCCGATGCTCGCGCCGACCAGGCCGACGGTGATGCCGCTGAACGTGCGCATGCCCATCGCGAACATGTTGAACACGCCGATCGCGCGGCCGCGCAGTTCGGCCGGCGCCTCGAGCTGCACCAGCGTCTGCGCCATCGCGTTGAACGACAGCTCGACGAAGCCCGCGACGAACAGCAGCGCGAGTGCGAGCGGGTAGCTCGAGGTCAGTGCGAACGAGGCCAACGCGACACACCACGTCATCGCGAGGAAGCACGCCGTGCGCGCACGCGGCTGCAGCAGGTTGCGGCTCTCGAGCACGATGCCGGCGGTCAGCGCGCCGGCCGCGTCGGCGGCGAGCAGCATGCTGTAGAAGAAATCGGCCTTGCCCTGGCCGAGGTCGTGGGCGAAGCCCGGCATCTGCGCCTGGTAGGCGTTGCCGATGAACAACGACGCCGCGCCGGCGAGGACCGTCATCGCGAGGATCACGCGATGGTGCGCGATCTCGCCCAGCGCGCGACCGATGTCGCCGAGCGTGCGCACCGCGCGTGTTGCCACGACCGTGCCGGCCGCGCGGAATTTCGGCCCGTACGGCGCGACCGCGAGCCACAGGATGAAGGGCAGGTAGAGCAGCGCGTTGACGAGGATGCCGGTCTTGGGACCGAGCCACAGCAACAGGCCGCCACCGACGCCGGGACCGGCGAGCATGCCGAGCTGGCGCGCGGTCGCATTGAGGCGCACCGCACTCTGCAGGTGCTCGCGGCCGACGATGTCGTGCAGCAGCAGTTGCGACGGCGGCCCCCACAGCACGCCGGCGAGACCGTGGATGATCAGCAGCACGGCGGCATGCCAGACCTCCAGCGTGTCGGTCACGAACAGCACACCCCAGGCGATCGACACGCCCATGAAGAGCACCATGCCGAGCTGGATCATGCGGCGCGGATCGAAGCGGTCGGCGAGCGCGCCCGAGTACACCGAGAACAGCAGGAACGGCAGCCAGTGCGAGACCACCGCGAAGCCGCCGAGCGCGGGTGAGTTGAACTTGCCGAAGATGACCCAGTAGCTGATCACGTGCTCGATGTTGTCGGCCATCATCGCGAGGGCGGACAACAGGAAATACGCGCGGAAACCGGGATGCCGCAGGGCGGCGAAGGCGACCGGCGGCGCCGGTGCGGGAGTCGAAGCGTTCAAGGGCGTTCCTCGTGGACCGGTCAAGCGACTGCGCCCCGTGCCCGCGGACGGCGGCACGACGGGTCCGGCATGCCGGAGACGTTGGCGCGTTGATTGACGTGAACGCTTACGGCGACCACGCGACGCGTGGTGCGTCGCGGATGATAGCGGAAGACCCCGTGCGCACCGCCGCGCGAACCGTGGAGAAATGGCGCAGGAGGCGGCGATCTCAGGCACGCGAGAACGCCTGCCGGTACTGCGCCGGCGTCATTCCGGTGATCCGCTTGAACATGCGCGCGAGGTTGGCGTCGCTGCTGAAGCCGAGTTCCTCGCCGATCGCGGCGACCGGCGCGCGGGTCAGGACGAGGCGCTCGCCGACCTGATGCAGCTTGATGCGCCGCGCATACGCAGCGACCGGCTCGCCGGCCTCGTCGGCGACCTTGCGCGCGAGCGTGCGCGCCGACACGCCGAGTGAACGCGCGAGCTGCTCGACGTTGACGCGAACGGCCGGCAGCGCGGTCACGACGCGATGCAGGCGTCGCAGGAACGCGCTGCGCTGGCTGGCCAGATCGATCGCCTCGAACGCACCGTGCATACGCTCGGGTCGCGGCAGCACCATGAGCCGCGCGAGGTCGCGGAACGCGGCCGCGTCGACGCGGCGTTCGACGAGTACCTGCGCGATCGGCAACCAGCCCGCGACGCCCGAGGCGGTCGCGGCCGTGCCGTCGACGACGCTCGCGTGCTCGCACTGCCAGTCCACGCGTGGATGGCGCGTGCGCATCGTCTCGGCGAGCCACCACGCCACCGTCGCCGCGCGCCGGTCGAGCCGCCCGCTCGCGGCGAGCAGGCAGACGCCGGTGCAGTAGCTCCAGATCTCGCAGCCACGACGCAAGCGCGCGAGCGTCGCGACGAGCGCGGCGTGCGCATCGAGCGCGCGCTCGACGTCGGCGATCGATTCGGCCCAGAACCCCGGCACGAGCACGGCGTCGAGATCACGGTCGGAGAGGGTGCCGTCCGCCCGCAGCACGACACCGTGCGCACAGGCCACGTCGCCCGCATGCCCGGCGACGCGGCGCAGTTCGAACAGCACGCGGCCCGAGCGGCGGTTGGCCGCATGCACGAGGTCGGCGAACGCGAGCAGTCCGGCCGGCATGCAACCCGGGAAGAGGACGAGACCGATGCGCATCGGGCCGGGCATGGCAGGAATCGAATGAAAGATGTCGAATCCTGCCATGGAACGGTGGCTGTGGGATCGCGAGCATGGGGGCCTTCCGCACGGGGGCTTCGCACGATGAGGATCCACCAGCTCCGCAATGCCACGATCGTGATCGAGACCGGCCCGCACCGCCTGCTCGTCGATCCGATGCTCGCGCCGAGAGGTGCACTGCCACCGTTGCGCATAGGCGGCGGCCGGCTGCGCAACCCGCTCGTCGACCTTCCGGCTTCGGCCGAGGCACGGCTCGCTTCGGTCACGCACGTGCTCGTCACGCACTGCCAGAAGGGGCATTTCGACCATCTCGACCGTGCCGCGAAGCACTGGCTGCGCGAACGCCGCCTGCCCGTGACCTGCACCGCGCACGATGCCGACCACCTCGCCCGGCGCGGCCTAGACGTACGCCCGCTGCCCGTCGACAGCGAGCGGCCCTCGCCGTTCCTCGGCGGCACGATCCGCACCGTGCGCTGCACGCATGGGCGCGGCCTCGTCGGCGCGCTCATGGAGCACGGCGTGGGCTACCTGATCGAATGGCCCGGCGAGCCGAGCCTGTACCTCTCGGGCGACACGATCCTGACGCCGTCGATCGCCGCGTTCGCGACCACGCATCAGCCCGCGATCAGCGTCGTGCCCGCGGGCGGCGCGCGCTTCGACCTCGGCGGCGAGATCATCATGGGCATCGACGACGTGCTCGCGTACACGCGGCAGGTGCACGGTATCGTCATCGCGAACCATCTCGAAGCACTGGGGCACTGTCCCGTGACACGCGACGCGCTCACGTCGGCAGCCCGCGAGGCCGGTCTCGGGGATCGGCTGCGCGTTCCGCAGGATGGCGAACACGTCGACGCATGAACGGCATGCGCGACCACGGAATCACGGAGCGTCGAGATCGACGCGGGCGCGCTCGATCTCGTGATGCTCCTCCACGATCAGGCCGTCGGCCAGCACGAACGAGATACGGGACTCTACCGTCATGCAGAACCTGCGATCGGGTGTACCTGAAGCGAGCCAGGCATCGAACTGTGCCTGCGTGACGTTCGTGACCATGTGATCCGACACGAGCGTGGACATGGTCGGCAGCACATGATCGAAGATCGCGTCGTGACAGCTGCGCTGTACGCCATCGACGACGCAACGGTCGCCCGCGGCACGCCGGGGCTGCGCGTACGTCGTATCCCTCGGGCTGGAGTAGAACGAAACGTAGTCCTCGCTCTCGAGCGAGCTCCGCTCGATCCATGCATGCATCTGTCCGAGCAGGCGCCCCTGGTACACACGCTGGTAGTAGCGCTTCAGTGATGCCTTGAAAACCTCCTCGTCGGACACGTCGAGCGCGAAGAAGAACGCCGCCTGCTCGCTCCAGAGTGTCACGCTCGCCGGGCAAGGGGCTGCGGCGGCGTGCGCCGGCGTCGGAACGGTCGACGCTGCTGCGACCGCCACGATTCCACCCATCAGATGGCGTACACGCATCTTCCCTCCCGGTACCCGGATGACGTCGACTCAGCCCACACGAGGATCGTCGTCCACGCCGCGGGCGACACGATGGCCCACAAGTGACGGGACGCGGGCAGCAAACGATGGCGAGGTGGCCATGCCCCCACGGCACCACGACGATGCCACACCAGTACCTCACGGAACCTTTCAAGACCAGGTCATGACGGGTAGTGAGCCGAGCCAAGCCAGTACAGCCAAGAGTTGCAGCACGGCCAACGCCGCGAGTGTGTCGAGGCTTCTCCTCGTCGAAGCGAACGCCGTGCGGTGTCCGCGCACCAGCCCTGCGAACAGAGCGACCGGCAACAAGGCCGTTACGCTGGCGAGCAGCACGCTCGCGGGGGTCATGTCACCGATCGCGAGGAGCGACTGCGCAAGGAACAGCGGAAGGGGTAGTACGAGCGCCATGACGCCGAGGAACGGTACGAAGCCCGGCCGTGCCACTGCACCGCGCCATGGCAGCAGCCCACCTACGAGCAGCCACACGAGTCCGAGGGTGCCCGCAGCCGTGCTCAGCCACCGCACGGCGACGACCGGCCAGGCGACCTGCGCGAACGTCTGCATGCCCGTCGACAGCGTGCGCGTGCCGTCACGATCGACGAACAACGCGTGCGAGGCGATCGCGCGGTCCTGCGCTCGCCACAGTGAGCCACCCGCCGGAAGCAGGTGCGCTCCGTCGGCCATGAGGAGGTCGACGCTTAGTCCTCCGCCGTCGCTGCGCACACGCACGATGCCGAACACGGCATCGATCCACGCGAGGCTCGCGAAGCGGTTCGGTGCCGGCTCGTAGAAGCCGTCCCATGATGCGGTCCCGGTGTCACGCGGAGCGGGTGTGGATGTCGGCAAGGATTCCAAGCCCAAAGCCTCGATCAGCATTGCGTCGAAGCGGCCGTAGCCGGCGTCCTCGACATCGGCATTGTGGGCGATGAAGAACGCGCGATCCTGGTCGGGGAACACGCAGAGCATTGCGCGGTAGCCGACCGTGTTGCCGCCATGGCAAAGGCCGACGACACCGTGGCGGTCGCGCGTCGAGAGGCCGAGGCCGTAGCCCACACGCAGTCCCGCGGCCGCGGTATCGGTCGCCGACGGTTCACCCATCACACGCAGCAGGGCGGTGTCGACGAATGCTCCGCCATCTGCCGTGCGGCCATCGAGCATGAAGCGTGCGAAGCGCGCCATGTCCATGGCCGTCGTCGTGAACTGCGCGGCAGGACGCAGCTTCGTCGGCACGGCGGCTTGTGCGGCGCCTTCCTCGAAGTGTCCCATCGCGAGCCTCGCATCCGCGCGCTCGCCTTGCTGCGTCGTGAACGCGAACGTGCTGTCGTGCATGCCGATCGGTGCGAGCACGTTGTCGTCGAGCCAGGCCTCGTAGCGGACGCCCGTGACCTGCTCGACGAGCATGCCGAGCACGACGTAGCCGGTGTTCGAGTAGCTCGCGCGTGCACCGGGGCGATGGCGCACGACGAGGGGCAGCACGTCGGCGAGCGTCTCGCGCAACGGCGTGTCGGCATCCACCTGCCGACTGAAGACCTGCGACAGCCGTGCATCGTCGAGCCCCGCCGTGTGGTCGAGCAGGTGACGCACGCGCACCGGATCGTTCGCCTGCCACGGGTTGTCGAACGCGAGCTCGGGAAGCATCGACGCCACCGGCGCATCGAGCGCGAGCCGGCCTTCGGTGACGAGGCGCAGCACCCCGACCGCGAGCACGGTCTTGGCGATCGAACCGACCTGCACCGTGTCGGCTGCATGCATCGGCGATCCGCTGCGCGCATCGCGCACGCCGGCAGCGTCCGTGAACACACCGTCGGTGCTCACAAGCGACCAGACGGCACCTTGCAGCCCTTGCGTCTCGAGCTCGCGCGCGATGCTTCGCTCGAGCGCCGCGTGATCGTGACGGTCGCTTGCGGATACCAGCACCGGCAGGAAGCCGAGGATGGCGAAGACGAGCATGCAGAACCGACGCGCGCCCGACATCGCGACCATGTCGGCCGGCATCGGCGCGGGACGTGTGATGGAGTGCATGCCGTCACGCTAGCCTGCCGATCATCAAGCATTCGTGATGCGACGTCGTGCGCATTGGACACCGGCGCCTCGGCGCGCGACGATGCCGATCCGGCCCATGACGGAGACTCGTGATGCCGCGTGCCCTCGCGATTGCCCTGCCCGACGACGTGCGCGTCGCCACGCGCTACCCGGGCGCCTTCTTCGCCGATGCGTTCTCGGTGCCCCTGCCGCCCGGCGGCAGCGCCGACGTTCGCGAACTCGCCGAGCGTGCGGTCGGTGCGCCCTCGCCCTGGGTCGATCGCCTCATGGCGCTGCGCGACGCACTCGTCACGCCATTCGGGCTCAAGACCGTCAAGGCGCTGCGCAACCGTCGCGATCCCGATGCGCCACCACGCATCGGCCTGTTCCGCATCTACGAGCAGCACGCCGACGAACTCGTGCTCGGCGAGGATGACCGCCACCTCGATTTCCGCCTGTCGGTGCGCTGCCACGCCGGGCATCTCGTCGCGGTAACCGTCGTGCACTGCCACAACCTGCTCGGCCGCAGCTACATCCGCCTCGTCGCGCCGTTCCATCGCGCGATCATGCGATCGTCGCTGGAGCGTGCGGTGGGTCGCTGAGGAACGGCCAGCCTCAGTCGGATGCGGCGTCACGGAACGAGCGCACGATGCGCAACGTGCGCACGAGCATCGCGATCACGTACGCAGCGGGCACAAGCACGATCCACGGCCACCCCGCGCCGAGCGAGATCCGCGACGACGCATCGACCAGCAACGCGAGCGACACGACGACGAGCCCGACCAGCATGTTGGTCCAGTAGATGGGGGTCTCCGTCGGCAGCAGGCGATCGCCGTCGGGATTCGCCCAGCCTCCGGGCAGGTCATCGTCGATCGTCACGAACGTCCCGATGATCGGCCATGCCAGGAACATGGCGGCCACGGCCCAGGCGGGAGCGATGTCGACGAGCGCGCCCAGAAGCGCCGCCGCGCTGCCTGCTGCACCGATGTAGAGCAGGCTGCTGGTCCACGACGGCATCGCATACGCGTGGGGCGCTGCCTGCTTCGAGTCGCCGCGGTGCCGCGTCATCGACATCAGCGCTGGACCTTCCGCACGAAACTGTCCGGCACGCGCCCGAGGCGCTGCGTGGCAAGGGCGATGAGCGCCTCACGGTCCGGCACGATGCCTTGCGCGAGCTGCTGCACGTAGGGGATCAGCCACTCGCCCTGCGCGAACGCGTAGTGCTGTCGCCAGTGCTCGCGCAGCGCTTCTTCGGCGGTGAACACGTTGCCCGCGGAACAGTGCCCGGAGCCTTCCGCGAAACCGACCGGGCGATCGACGCCGTCGAAGCACAGCGCGATCTCGTACGGCCATGGCACGGTCGGTTCCGCGTCGGGCTTCGTAGCTGCGGCGAGGATGTGGAAGCGGGGTGGATTCATATCGACCATCTCCTGGTCTCGCGGCATCTGGCTCGCCACCTCTCGCCGCCTGGCCGCGATGTGGACGCTACGTGAATTGGCGGAACGTCGCCACCAAGCCCCCGACCAGCCGTACCAGAACGGCCGCCTCGACCACGAACGCGATCGCGAGTGACCAGACCGGCGCGAACGTGATCGCGGGCTTGGTGCGCCATGCCACCGGCACCGTGTAACGCGTGAAGACGAAGACCGCATATGCGATACCGAGCGAGAACAGGCCCGGTGTCCAGCTGACGTCGCCACCGCTCATGCCCCAAAGGACGACATGGAGGGCAAACGCCAGCATGGCCAGGGCACCGAGCAGCAGCGACGCGCCGTGGAACGCGAGCACCCCGGCACGGGCACGCTCGACGAGCAACGCTGCGACGGACGACAGGATCACGAAGCTCGCGACGGGCAGCGACACCAGGGTCATGCCGATCACGCCTTCGGGCTGCGGGATCGACGGCTTCAGACGCAGAACCAGCAGCAGCAACCCGTGGGCCAACAGCACGAAACCCGCGATCGCGAGATTGGTGTAGAGAAAAACCCGCGGGGACGCGGCATCGAGCTTCGCAAGCACGGCCTCGAAGAAACGCTTCATGCGCCCTCCATGGATCGCTGCATCGTCATGCCGCCCGCCGTGCGCCGGGCGTCCGCTTCAACGATGACCACGCTTGCACGAGCCCCGCGAGATGCAGCGCGCCGATCACGAAACAGATCGCCGAACTCCACAACCAGAACGTCTCGCTGTTGTCGGGAATGTGCGCCTTGAGTGGCACGAACGCGATGCCACGCAGCAGGTACACCGCCGTGATCGCGACGAGCGCCGTGCGCAGCAGCGGCAACCTGCGGATCAGGCCCGCACCCGACCATGCGAACGCCGCCCACGCGGCGAGCACGAGTGCGACGACCGACGTGACGATCGCAGGATAGGCGTCACCGTTCGCGGCCATGCGTGCCATGCCCTCGCCCGCGCCGAGCGCGCGATACCACGCCGGCCCACCGACGATGCAGGCGAGGTGCAGCGCCGAGGCGAGCGCGGAGCACAGGCCGGCCCAGAAGAGCGGCGAGCGTGCAGCCATCATGCGCGAGGTCGTCACAGGTTGCTCTCCATCCAGCTCCTCACATGCTCCGCGACAGAAGGCGGCAGTTCGATGATGACCTCGGCGACGACAGGTTGCCCCTTCACAACCCCCCTCGCCACTGGAATGCATGGAAGCTTGTCTGCAGTTGATGGGCGATCGGCGGCCGCTACGAAACGCATCATCGACATCATCCGTCGGAGTGCATTTCCGTCATCGCATGCCGGCGTCCAGGTTTCCGCACGCGCTCGCCCACACGATGTCAGTCGACGCACAGGCGCGGCATGACGTAACCATGCCGGACCTGTGAACGACACGAGCCCACCCATGAGTAGGTCGATGCGCAACGTCCCGACGTCCGCGTGCCCTCCTTGCTCCCCGGGTCGGCAAGACAGTATCCGCTGCACGCGCTGGTGTCCCTGCACGGCTTCCCACCGTCCGGTGTCGCCACCGTACAACGATGCACAGTGCCGTCTCCGCCCGTCGACTACGATCCATCGACGTCGCGGCACAGGGTTTCCGTCGTGGCGACCGGTCCATTGTGCCTGGCGGGAACAGGGCCCGAATGCCATAGCGCGAGCGGGTAGCAACCCGTCGTCATGACCAACGACAGCACGAGGATCGGCAACCTGCCGACGCGCATGCGGCGGGCCAGCTCGAGCGCGGGCATTGTCACGGTCACCCACTCGGCATGGCAACGGCGTCGCGGCATGCCCTCTCGACATCTTCCGAAAGCTCGGCGCCCGCGGCTTCAGCCAGGGCCTCGACCAGCAGCGACGCTACCTTGCCCTTGTCGCGTGCCGACGCGGGTTCCCAAGGACAGTGGAGGACGACGATGCGCTCCTTGGCGTGAATCGAGGTCGTCAGTCGATCCCCGTACGCGAGCAGCACTTGGGCGACATGAGAGCTCCAGCTTTCGGGCACGCACGCCAGGATCGCTTCGGCATCCTTCCGGCTCAGGCAGTGCTTCGCACCGTTCTGAACGACGACCTTCATGGCTACTCCATCGCGTCGGCTCGATGATGGAGTTTGCCGGGCGCGGAGGTGACGTCAAGTCGCGGGAACAGCGAGGCACTGGGCCCCGGCCTGCGCCGGGGCAACATGGTGGGGGTTCGACACGAACGTGGAGGGAACGTCGTCTAGCCGACGACGACGTGGGTCGTCGGATGCCGTGTGGCGAGCACGCGGCACCCGACGCGCATGGGTCACGTCAACGGGTCCGCTTCAAAGCCTTCACTCCGGCGCCATTGCGACGACGCGTTCGCTCATGACATTCCCGCCCAGCCTCGAGGTGTTCCCGGCATCACGGTGGAAACGCGCCCGTCGGCAACACGACGTCCCCGCCAGGCCGAACGTCGCGTCCAAGCCGGAAGGTCCGCTCCGCCGCGATCACGCCGTCGCACGTCAGGACCGCCCTGTGTCCGCCACGCGACGGATTCACGACGAAGCTTTCCCGGAATGCGGCCGAGACCGGACGCTCGCTCGTATCCACACGACGGCCGACAGCGGCGACGCCCACCACGCACGTCGCGTGCGACGGTGCGGCGCCAACGACCCGGACAGGCGCATCCATGGGGCCCAGGTGCACGCAACCCGAGAGCGCGGTGACCAAGCCGGTGATACGCAAGATGTTGCCTGTGGGAGACAACCGGCCTTCCACGCGCTTGTATCGCACGTCATGCACGACTCGCCACATCAACCACCGTGACGGCCTCGCGACGCAGCGACCACGGGTATGCGCATCCCGGGGTAGTTCATGCCGAAGGCGCTGGTCGCTCCGTCCGGCCAGGAACCGCTCGGATTCGGGCCCGAGCGGTGGATCGCCAAACCCGTGTTCCTCGCGTAATGCCATGGTGCCTCCGTGCCCAAGCGGTACGGGGCATCATCATGTTCCGGGGCCTCGGTGGCAACGGCATCGTGTCGTCGGTGCATCGCGACAGGTCAACCGGGAAGTCACTGGGCCCCGGCCTACGCCGGGGCGACGAGCGGAGAAGCATCTGTTAGTGAGCGTTCCCGGCATGCCTCCATGCATCACGGCGACGCACGCGACGCTTGAACGGCTCAGCGCTACTTCAACGCCGCTTCCGCGACCACCCACGTGGCCGGGCGCGTGTCGCCCGTGAAGATCATGCAGAGGTCGTGGCGACCGGCCGTCGCGGTGAGCGGCACGTCGAGGTCGAGGATGCCGGACGGGCCCGTGTCGGCGGGAAGATCCGCCTTGCCGATGACGTCGCCTTCGCAGCCGGCACGGACCTCGAACTCGCCGTGCGTGCTCTTCGCGGCAACGAACTTGCGGTGCGGTTCGTCGTGCCAGAGCTGGAACGCGTACGGGACGCGCACGGCGCGCACGTGGAGGGTCGTGATGCCGTCGAGTTCGGCATCGGCGTAGCGCCAGCACGGGTTGAAGATGTCGATCGTGAAGACGCCACGCGTGCCGTCGATCGTGGTGTCGTCTTCGAGGCGCAGCGGCAGGCCCGGCTTGCACGGCGGCAGCTCGTGGTTGGCGCGGCGACGCAGCGAGGTCGTGTCGAGGGCCTGCACGAGCGTGTGGCCGAACGGTTCGCCGGCGAGGAACGTGCGTGCATGCAGCGTGCTGCCGTCGGCGACCTTCGCGTCGATCGGCGCGTCGTAGCGCAGCGACGCCGCGGTCGGTTCGCTGCCGTCGAGCGTGTAGCGGATCTCGCCCTGCTCGACCTGGTTGGCGAGCGTGACGGTCGCCTTGCCGGCGGCGAGTTCGCTGCGCACGCTGGCGCGCGCGTCGAAGGCGACCGTCGAAGCGTCGATGCCGAGCACGCGGTAGCGCTCGAACTGCGCGGGCAGGCGAGCGAGGAAGTTCGACCAGTCGCGGCGCGCGACCGGCGACCACGTCACTTCGGCGAGGGCGGCCGCGCGCGGGAAGAACGAGCGTTCGACACGCTGTGCGGTGCGCAGGTGCTCGGTCCACAGGTTGGCCTGCGCGCCGAGGATGTGCTTCGCCTGCTCGGGCGTCAGCTCGGTGGGGACGGGTTCGTAGTCGTAGACGGTGCGCAGCGGGTTCGCCGTGGGGCGGCCCGGCGTGTCCTCGGGCGAATCGCTCTGCAGGTAGTCGAAGTAGAGGCGATCGTGCGGCGCCATGACCACGTCGTTGCCGTGGCGCGCCGCGGCGATGCCACCTTCGGTGCCGCGCCACGACATCACGGTCGCGGTCGCGGGCAGGCCGCCTTCGAGGATCTCGTCCCAGCCGATGAGCTTGCGGCCCTTCGCGGCGAGGAACGTCTCCATGCGCGTGATGAACCAGCTCTGCAGGCCGGCCTCGTCGGCGATGCCGAGTTCCTTCATGCGCGCCTGCACGCGCGGCGAGGCCTTCCACTGGTCCTTGGCGGCCTCGTCGCCGCCGACGTGGATGTAGGCGCCCGGGAACAGTTCGATGATCTCGGCGAACACATCCTCGATGAAGGTCAGTGTCGCCTCCTCGACATTGAACAGCGTCGTGTGGATGCCCCACTCGGCCGACACGGGCTCGGCGACGTCGAGCACGCCGAGCTCCGGGTAGGCGGCGACGGCCGCGCGCGCGTGGCCCGGCAGGTCGAACTCGGGAACGATCGTGATGTGGCGCGCGGCCGCGTACGCGACGACGTCGCGGATCTGCGCCTTCGTGTAGAAGCCGCAGTACGGTTGCGCGGCACCCGTCGCGGGATCGCGGCCGGCGTCGCCGAGCGGAATGCGGCAGCCTCCGACCTCGGTGAGCTTCGGATACTTCGCGATCTCGATGCGCCAGCCCTGGTCGTCGGTGAGGTGCCAGTGCAGCGTGTTGAACTTGTGCTGCGCCATCGCGTCGAGCAGGCGCTTGATGTCGTCGACCGACTGCATGTGGCGCGCCGAGTCGAGCATGAGGCCGCGCCAGCTGAAGCGCGGCGCATCCTCGATGTGCAGGGCGGGAAGGACCACGTCACCGCTGCGGCCGTCGACGAGCAGCTGCCACAGCGTCATCGTGCCGTTGAACAGGCCGTGCGCGCTGCGCGCGACCAGCGTCGCACCGTTCGCGTCGATGTCGAGCACGTAGCCTTCCTCGGGCTGCGCGAGCGTGGCGTCGAGCTTGAAGCGGATCGCCGGCGTCGCCGCATCGAGCACGCGTTCGCTGACGACGAGCGACACGCCGCCTGCACGCGTGAGCAGATCGGTGAAGACGAGCGCGACGTCGCGCGCGCCCGCACCGTCGACGGTGACGAGCGTGCCGCCGTCGACGACGAAACGGCCCTCGCGCGTCTCGAGGCGAGCGGGGGCCGGAATGATCGAAGGGGTATGCGCCGCCGTGGCCGTCGAACCCGCGGGTTCGGCGGCAGGTGGCGTGGCGGCGGGATCGGAACAGCCGGCGAGCACGCTCGCGAGCAGGACGGCACAGGCCAGGGCGGTGCGTCGCGCGCGCGACGGCGTGGACATCGTCAGCATCGGACCGGGAATCTCCTTGGAGGATCGCGAAAGGACGCGCGACGACGCCGTGCACGGTGCACGGCGTCGTCGCGGGCGATCAGAAGTTGAAGCGCGCCGTGGCCATGTAGCGGCGACCCGTGCGGTAGACGCCACGCGGCAGCTCCGGCACGTTGGCGTAGTTGTAGTACTCCGAATCGAGCAGGTTCATCGCATCGAGCGAGAGGTTGAAGTTCTCGTTGATCGTGAAGCCGAGCGACGCGTCGAGCGAGGTGTAGGCGCGTGCGTACATGTTGTCGCCGCGGTCCACGCTGGTGAAGTACTTCGAACGCCAGCCGTAGTTGAGGCGCGCCGTCCAGCGACCCTTCTCGAAGAACGGGCTGAGGTTGACCTGGTCGCGTGAGTTGTACGGCAGGCCCGCGCCCGAGGCACCGCTGCCGTCGGCGTAGGTGTAGTTGGCGAGCAGGCCGAAGCCGTTGTCGAAGGTCTGCTGGTAGGCGAGCGAGACACCCTTGATCTCGGCGCTGCCGGCGTTGTACGGACGGCCGACCTGATAGGTCGTGTCCATCTGCTGGGCCTGGTTCCAGTGCACCTCGGGGCGCGTCGACACGACGATGTAGTCGCTGATATCGCGGTAGAACAGCGACGCGGCGAGAATCGCGTTGTTGTCGAAGTACCACTCGGCCGAGACGTCGTAGTTGTTCGAACGGTACGGATCGAGATCCGGGTTGCCTCCGCCGCCGTTGAGGATCTGGTCCGACAGCCACAGGTAGCTCGACATGTCCGAGTAGTTCGGTCGCGCGATGACCTTGGCCGCCGCGAAGCGCAGCACGAGCGCGTCGCTGGCGTCGTAGGCGAGGTTCACACTCGGCAGCCAGCTGTCGTAGTTCTTGCCCTGCTGCACGGGCGCGTAACCGTCGACCGCGCATGGGCTCTGGCCGGTCGTGCAGATCCAGCTGTGGCTGGTCGAGTCGGTCTTGACGTAGCGGATGCCGAAGTTGCCGCGCAGGTTGTCGGTCGCGAAGTCGGCCTGGCCGTAGGCGGCGTGGATCTTCTCGTCGACGCTCCACGTCTCGGCGACGAAGCTCGGATCGATGAACGTGCCCGGCACCGGCATCGTCTGCCACGGCGCGAGCCACGCACCGCTGGCGATCCAGCGCGCCATCGCGGCACCGTCGATGATGAAGCGGCCGCGCATCTGGCTGTTCACGCCGTCGAAGCCGCTCAGGTAGCTGCCCGGTACCTGGCGAGGATTGAACTCCGAGGCCAGTGCGTCGCCGTAGCCCGCGACCGCGGCGACCGCGACGCCCGACATGACCTGCGAGGTCTCGTGATTGCGGTACTTGTAGCCGAAGCGCAGCTGGTTGATGACCGAATCGAGGTTCACGCCGAAGTCGATCTGGCCGTACTTCTCCTCGTCGGTGGTCGGCTTGGAGACGAGGTTGCCGCCCCAGCCCGTGTTCCACGTCGACGGATCCGACGGATCGCTGCCCCAACCGCCGTCGATGCGGAACGCATCCGGGTTGTTCATGACGTTGCCGTTGTCGTAGCTGATCGAGCCGGGACGACCCGGCGCGCCGCTGATGTCGTAGCTGTAGGCGGCCCAGTTGAGGAACTCGCCGAACAGCTGGCGCTTGGTGCCGCCGTCGGCCTTGGTCGTGCCGATGTGCGTGGACAGGAACCAGCCGTCGTCCTGCCAGGTGCCCTTGAGGTCGTAGGAGTCGGTCTTGACGTCGGACTCGCGGTACTGCACGTCGAGCACGCTGAGGGCGCGCGTGAAGTGGCCGCGCGTGATGAGGCCGTTGTCGACGGTGACGTCGTCGAGCCACATCAGCGAGTTCCAGGCGTTGCCCATGAACGCGAACATCGACTGGTTGGTGTTGTCGTAGCTCGCGTCGACGCGCAGTGCATTGAACTCGAGGTCGAGCTGGTCGACCGGCTTCCACTGGAACGCGGCCGTGTAGCTGCGGCGCTTGCGCTCCTGCTCGAACCACGAGGCACCCCACGAGTTCGGGCCGCGCGCATCGAGGTTGTTGTTGATCGTGTCGGCGCAGGCGCCGGTGCAGCTCGGCGGGTAGGGCTCGCCGGTGCCCCAGTTCATCGGCGGGTTGTTGATCGAGCCGCCGCCGCCCTGGCCGTCGCGGTAGTCGATGCCGGTGACCGTGCCGTAGGCTTCGAGGCCTTCGCGGCGGATGTTCTCGGTCGAATCCTGCACCGACAGCGCGATGCCGAAGGTGCTGGCGGGGTTCTTCCACGCGTACATGAGCGAACCCTGCGGGTCGCCCTCTTCCGAGCGGTCGTTATAGAGCCAGCCGAACGAGCCCGACAGCGTGTGCTGCTCGGTGAAATCGAGCGGCTTGCGCGTGCTCACGATCACCGTGCCGCCGATGCTGCCTTCGTCGAGGCGCGCCTCGGACGACTTGTAGACCTCGACCTTGCCGACGATCTGCGGTGCGAGCAGCGTGTAGTTGAAGGTGCGGCCGGGCTGGTCGAGGATGAACCAGTCCGCCGACGCGACGGCCTGGCCGTTGAGCAGCGTGCGGTTGAGCGCGGGGTCGGTACCGAGGATGCTGATGCGCTCGCCCTGGCCGAACAGGCGGTCGACGGTGACGCCCGGGATGATCGTCATCGCCTCGGCGACGTTGGTGCTCGGGAACTTGCCGACGTCCTCGGCGGTAATCGCGTCGACGACCGCATCGGCCTCGCGCTTGGTGTCGAGCGACTGCTTGAGGCTCGCGCGGATGCCGGTGACGACGATCGTGTCGAGTTCCTCCGATGCGGGCGCATCGTTGTCCTGTGCGTGGACGACCTGTACCAGGCCGAGACTGGCCGCGATGCTGATCGCCAGCACGCTCTTGCGGTATTGCGTGTTCATGAGTTCGCCTCCTCCATCCAGTGTCCCGGCGCGCCCGGATCTCCCCCGTCGCCTGCCGGCCCCAATTGCCGAACCTTGATCCACTCCGCGGGATGGCTCCCGCCTTGACGCCCTACCCTTCGTTCTTGCGCTCGAGGTGCCACGCGGCCGCGCCGAGCACGCCGAGCTGGCCGTGTTCGATGAGCCGCACGGGCACGCGCTCGAGCACGGCGCGCATCGCGCCCTTGTCGAGGAAGCGCTGCCGGAAATCGCTGCGCAGCAGGAACTCGCGGATCTGCGGCAGGATTCCGCCCGCGAGGTAGGCACCGCCGTGCGCGCCGAGGATCATCACGAGATCGCCGACGACACTGCCGAGCAGGCCGCAGAACACGTTGAGCGCCTGCGCGGCGGCCGAGTCGGCACTGCGCAACGCGGTTTCGCTGATCGCCGCGGGCGCGTCGTGCACGGGCTTCTCGCCGCGCAGCGCGCACAGCGAGGCGTAGAGGTTCATGAGGCCGGGGCCCGACACGACCTGCTCGATCGAGACGTGCGAGGCCTTGCGGCGTAGCAGGCGCAGGATCTCGATCTCGAGTTCGGTGGTCGGCGCGAACGCGGCCTGGCCGGATTCGGTCGGCAGCACGATCGTGCGGCCGCGGTCGGGGATGCGTACCGCGGCGCCGAGCCCGGTGCCGGGACCGACGACGAGCACCGGCCCTTCGAGAGGTGCCGCGTCGGCGTTCGCGATCGCGATCGTCTCGGTGGCGTCGATCTGCGGCACGCCGTGCGCGATCGCGAGGAAATCGTTGACGAGGGCGATGTCGGGTCCGCCGAGGCGCGTGCGGATGTCGGCCAGCGACACCGGCCACGGCAGGTTGACGTTGATGACGACGCCGTCGAGCGCGTAGCCCGGCAGGCCGATCACGACATGGCGGATGCCACCGCCGACATGGCCGATGAAGTCGGCGAGGATCGCGTCGAGTCCGACATGGTCGGCGCAGGCGTACTTGCGGTAGTCGACGACGGCGACGCGGCCGCCGGCCACGCGCTGCACGAGGCCGACGCGCGCGTGGGTACCGCCGACATCGGCGGCGATGAAGCGTTCATGGCTTGCGGCGTCCGCCGTGGCCCTGGCCAGCGCGTCGTGCACGTTCGTTCGACTCCCCGTGGCGCACGGTGCAGCACGGCACCGGCAGGATCAGTGTTGCCCCGTGATGACAACGTTGTCAACGATATTCCGGAAGGCGTCGAAACTTTCGATGCGGCGGTGCGATATCGAGGCTGAATCTGATGTCGCCCGCCTCGAAACGGTCCGCAATCTTTCCAACTTAATCATTCGCTTGTGCCGATTTTCGCGATCGAATCGAGTTGCTGCGGCGCACGAGTGTCCGATACGCCATCCGACAGGTCAGTAGCGGACACCGGAAACCTGTGCAAGGATGCATCGGAACGCGTAGTGCGGACCTTCTAATGTCCTACAGGACATCCTGGAAAGCCGTGCGGACACGCGTCGTCCGACTCGCTGGGGAGGCAGGCATGGGCAGCAACGCAACGGCCGTGGCGCAACGCCACGACGGCTATCTGGCGTCGATCGCGATCATCGGCGCCTTGTTCTTCATCTTCGGCTTCGTGACGTGGCTCAACGGGCCGCTCATCACGTTCGTGCAGCTCGCGTTCGACCTCGACGAGATCAACGCCTTCCTCGTGCCGTTCGCGTTCTACCTGTCGTACTTCTTCCTCGCGATCCCGTCGTCGTGGATCCTGCGCGCGACCGGCATGAAGAAGGGCATCGCGCTCGGCCTGCTCGTCATGGCGATCGGCGCGGCCGCGTTCGGCGAGTTCTCGACGCAGCGCTGGTACCCGGGCGCGCTCGGCGGCCTGTTCGTGATCGGCGCGGGACTGGCCGTGCTGCAGACCGCGGCGAATCCCTACATCAGCATCCTCGGCCCGATCGACAGCGCCGCGCAGCGCATCGCGGTCATGGGCATCTGCAACAAGATCGCGGGCATCCTCGCGCCGATCGTGATCGGCGCGCTCGTGCTGCACGGCATCGGCGATCTCGCCGCGCAGGTGCAGGCAGCCGACGCGGCGACGCGCGAGACCCTGCTCGACGCGTTCGCGGCGAAGATCCACCTGCCCTACCTCGCGATGGCCGGCGTGCTCGCGCTGCTCGCGGTCGGCGTGGTGTTCTCGCCGCTGCCCGAGATCGAGGCCAGCCGTGCGAACGCGGGCGCGTCGCACGGCCACGATCGCGCGAGCGTGTTCGCGTATCCGCACCTGCTGCTCGGCGCGCTGTGCATCTTCGTCTACGTCGGCGTCGAGGTGCTCGCGGGCGACGCGATCGGCACCTACGGCAACGGCTTCGGCCTGCCGCTCGACGAGACCAAGTTCTTCACCGCGTTCACGCTCGGCGCGATGCTCCTCGGTTACCTCGTCGGCCTCGTCGCGATCCCGCGCCTGATCTCGCAGGAGGCCTACCTCACGGTCTCGGCGATCCTCGGCATGCTGTTCGCCGCCGCCGCGTACGTGACCCACGGCTACGTCTCGGTCGGTTTCGTCGCCGCGCTCGGTTTCGCCAACGCGATGATGTGGCCGGCGATCTTCCCGCTCGCGATCCGCGGCCTCGGCCGTTTCACCGAGCAGGGCTCGGCGCTGCTGATCATGGGCATCGCCGGCGGCGCACTGATCCCGCAGGCGTTCGCGATCCTCAAGCAGCACATGGACTTCCAGCTCGTGTTCCTGCTGCTCGTGCTGCCGTGCTACGCCTACATCCTGTTCTACGCGCTGCGCGGTCACCGCATCGGCCAGCCCTGAGCGGATCCTTCACACGGCCGCAAAGCCGCACGCTCCATACTCGTACGAACGGCGCGCCGCGCATTCCCAATGCGGCGGCGCGCCAGTAGGCTAACGGGCTGCGCCCTCCACGGGCGCCAGTGACGACACGAGGACGCGGTGCGCAGGACCACGATCAAGGATGTCGCCGAGCGGGCCGAGGTTTCCCTCAAGACCGTCTCGCGCGTCATCAACGACGAACCCTCGGTGCAGGAGCAGACGCGCGAGCGCGTGCTGCAGGCGATCGCCGCGCTCGGCTACCAGCCCGACGCCTCGGCGCGCAGCCTGCGCAGCGCGCAGTCGTTCGCGATCGGCGTCGCCTACGACAATCCGAATGCGTACTACGTGATCGGCATCCAGCAAGGCGTGCTCGGTGCGTGTCGCGCGCTCGGCTTCGGCCTGCAGATCCATCCCTGCGACTCCACCTCGCCGACCCTCGCACGGGAACTCGTCGAGCTCGTGCGGCATTCGCGCCTGGCCGGCCTCGTACTCGCGCCGCCGATGTCCGAGCGCCCCGAGCTGCTGCAGGAACTCACCGACCACGGCGTGCGCTTCGTGCGCATCATCTCGGCCGCGAAGGATCCGCAGGACGGTTACCCCTGCGTGTTCCTCGACGACCGCGACGCGGCCTATGCGATCACCGAACACCTGATCCAGCTCGGCCACCAGCGCATCGGTTTTCTTTGGGGCGGCCGCTCGCACCGCTCGAGCTCGGAGCGCTACCAGGGCTACGAGGACGCGCTGCGCGACTACGGCATCACGCGCGATCCCGCGCTGATCGTCGACGGCGACTACGCGTTCGACGACGGCTTCCGCGGTGCGCGTCGCCTGCTCGCCCTCGAGCAGCCGCCGACCGCGATCTTCGGCTCCAACGACGAGATCGCCGCCGGCGTGCTCGCCGCCGCGAAGTCGCGCGGCATGCACGTGCCGTACGACCTCTCGATCGCCGGCTTCGAGGACAGCCCGTTCTCGAAGCAGTCGTGGCCTGCCCTGACCACGGCCAAGCAGGCCACCGAGGACATGGCCCGCCACGCCGCCGAACTGCTGATCGGCGAACTGCGCCGCGAAGCGCGCGGCGACACCGAAGCCGCGATCGGCAACCGCGGCTTCAGCCCCGAACTCGTCGTGCGCGGCTCGACCGCGCCGCCGAAGCCTGCGGCGGGTTGATCGCGTCGACGCCCATGGCGTAAGGCGGAACCCGCGCAGCGGATCCGCCGCAGGGTTCGTCGCCGGGCAGCCATGTCGTGATCCGCCACTGATGCGATCGACCCGACTCCAGGCCTGGATTCCATCGCCATGCTGCGTGGCACGTAACGCGTGCCGGCGCGAGCGTGCGCCGACGACTCGAATCACGGCGGAATCGCCTGCGGCGGTTCCGCCCTACTGAAGATCCTCTTTCGTAGGGTGGAACCCGCGCAGCGGATTCCACCGCAGGCTTCGTTGTCAGGCAGCCACGTCGTGATCCGCCACTGATGCGATCGACCCGACTCCAGGCCTGAATTCCATAGCCATGCGTGGCATGTAAGACGTGCCGGCGCGAGCGTGCGCCGACGACTTGGCTCACGGCGGAATCGCCTGCGGCAATTCCGCCCTGGTGAAGATTCGCTTTCGCAGGGTGGAACCCGCGCAGCGGATTCCACCGATCAGCGCAGCGCCGCAGCCTCGCGCGCGAGCGCCTCGATCGCGGACCAGTCGCCTGCCACGACCGCGGCCTTCGGCGTGAGCCACGAGCCGCCGACCGCGGCGACGTTGGGGAGCGCGAGGTAGTCGCGTGCGTTGGCGAGCGCAATGCCGCCGGTCGCACAGAACCGTAGTGTCGGCAGCGGGCCGCCCAGCGAGCGCAGCGCCGGTGCGCCGCCGACGTTCTCGGCCGGGAAGAACTTCATGTGCGTGTAGCCGCGCTCGAGCAAGGCCATCGCCTCGCTCGCGGTCGCCGCGCCTGGCAGGTAGGGGATCGCGTGGTCATCGGCCGCGTCGAGCAGCGTGCGCGTCGCGCCGGGCGACACCGCAAAACGCGCACCCGCGCGCTCGGCGGCGGCGAGCTGCGTCGCATCGATCACGGTGCCGACGCCGACGACGGCGCCCTCGACTTCGGCCGCGATCGCGCGGATCGCCTCGAGCGCAGCCGGCGTGCGCAACGTCACCTCGATCGCAGGGATACCGCCCGCGACGAGGGCGCGCGCGAGCGGCACCGCATCGCGCGCGGACTCGACGACGACGACCGGCACGACCGGCGCGAGCGCGAGTGTCGCGGCGATGGCCTGCTGGCGGGATGCGATGGCGCTCATGCTCGATTCCTCGTCGTCGCGTGCGGCGCGACGTGTGCGGTCAGGTGATGGGGCCGAAGATGCCGGCGCCCTCGTCGGCCGTGCCGACGGCGGCGCGGAATGCCGCGAACAGCTCGCGGCCGGTGCCGTGGTGGTAACGCGAGAGATCGGTGGTCGCAGGCTCGCGCGCGGCCCACTCGTCCGCGTCGACGAGTGCCTCGAGCGTGCCCGCGATCGCGTCGAGGCGCACGACGTCGCCGTCGCGCAGCCGCGCGATCGCACCGCCGCCGACCGCTTCGGGCGTGACGTGGATCGCCGCGGGCACCTTGCCTGACGCGCCCGACATGCGGCCGTCGGTGACGAGCGCGACACGATGGCCGCGGTCCTGCAGCACGCCGAGCGTCGGCGTGAGCTTGTGCAGCTCGGGCATGCCGTTGGCCTGCGGGCCCTGGAAACGCACGACGACGACGACGTCGCGATCGAGCTCGCCGGCATCGAACGCGCCCTTGACCTCGTCCTGGTCGGCGAAGATGCGCGCAGGCGCTTCGATGACGACACGATCGCCCGGCACCGACGACACCTTGATCACGGCCTGGCCGAGATTGCCGTGCAGCACGCGCAGACCGCCGTCGGCACGGAACGGATCGGCGACCGGGCGCAGCACGTGGGTGTCGCGGCTCGTCGCGGTGACCGGCACGCGTTCGACGCCGCCATCGGCACCGAGCACGGGCTCGATGCGATACGCGTCGAGGCCCGCGCCGAACACGGTCTGTACGTCAGCATGCAGCAGGCCCGCGTCGAGCAGCTGCGCGATCACGAAGCCGAGGCCGCCTGCGGCGTGGAAATGGTTCACGTCGGCCGCGCCGTTCGGGTAGACACGCGCGAGCAGCGGCACCGCCGAGGCGAGCGCATCGAAATCGTCCCAGCGCAGGTCGATGCCGGCTGCGCGCGCCATCGCGACGAGGTGCAGCAGGTGGTTCGTCGAGCCGCCCGTGACGTGCAGGCCGATGACGCCGTTGACGATGGCCTTCTCGTCGACGATGTGGCCGAGCGGCAGGTAGTCGTCACCGAGCGCGGTGAGGCGCGCGATGCGATGCACGGCCTCGACCGTGAGCGCGTCGCGCAGCGGCGTACCCGGATTGACGAAGCTCGCGCCGGGCAGGTGCAGGCCCATGAGCTCCATGAGCATCTGGTTCGAGTTCGCGGTGCCGTAGAACGTGCACGTGCCCGGCGCGTGGTACGACGCGGCCTCGGCATCGAGCAGCTCGGCGCGCGTCGCCTTGCCCTCGGCGTAGCGCTGGCGCACCTCGGCCTTCTGCTTGTTCGGCAGGCCGCTCGGCATCGGGCCGGCAGGCACGAAGATGCCGGGCAGATGGCCGAACGCGAGCGCACCGATGAGCAGGCCCGGCACGATCTTGTCGCAGACGCCGAGGTAGAGCGCCGCGTCGAACATGTCGTGCGAGAGCGCGACGCCGGTCGACAGCGCGATGACGTCGCGCGAGAACAGCGACAGCTCCATGCCGGCGCGACCCTGGGTGACGCCGTCGCACATCGCCGGCACGCCGCCGGCGACCTGCGCGGTGGCGCCGGCTTCGCGTGCGGCACGGCGGATCAGCTCGGGGTACGTCTCGAACGGCTGGTGCGCCGAGAGCATGTCGTTGTACGCGGTGACGATACCGATGTCGGCCGCGCGGCCTTCGCGCAGCGCGGCCTTGTCGGCCGGCCCGCACGCAGCGAAGCCGTGCGCGAGGTTGCCGCAGGCCAGGCGCGCGCGCCGCGTGCCGTCGCCGCGTGCACGCGCGATGCGGTCGAGGTAGCGCTCGCGCGTCGCGCGACTGCGTTCGACGATGCACGTGGTGACGGCATCGACGGTGGAATTCAGCGGCATGGCGTGCTCCTCATGGCACCGGGCTAGCCGAAAGAAAGGGTTGCGTCACGGGCACCACCAGGTCGCGAGCGGCACGCGCAGATGCTGCAGCACGCGATGCACGGGCAACGCGACCTCGTCGTCGCTGCGCTCGAACACGGCGCGTTTGGCCTCGCCTTCGATGTGCAGGTGCACCTCGCGCGCGACCACGAGTACCGGAAGCATCAACGTGATGCGCGGCTCGCCTGCGGCGGCGGCGCGCACCGCGGCGACGGTCGCGACACCTTCGGCATCCATGGCGGCTTCGAGACCGTCTCCGCCGGGAAAAAACGAGGCGGTGTGGCCATCGAGGCCCATGCCGAGCACGACGACGTCGAGCGGCAGCAGGCCGGCGAGATCGTGCGACACCGCGGCGAGCGCGGCTTCGGGCTCCGGTGTGTCGCGATGCAGCGGCACGAAGCGCGCCGTGGCGGCTTCGCGCTGCAACAGGTGCGTCCGCACGAGTGCGGCGTTCGACCGCGCATGCGCTTCAGGCACCCAGCGCTCGTCGACGAGCGTGACGGTGACGCGCGACCACGGCAGCGCCTCGCACGACAGCGCCTCGAAGAAGCGCACGGGCGTGGAGCCCCCGGACACCGCGAGGCTCGCGTGGCCGCGCGCGTCGATCGCTGCGCGCAAGGCAGCCGCGACGTCGGCCGCGAACGCCGACGCGAGCGCGTCGGCATCGTCGTGGCGATGCCAGCTCACCGAAGCGGGAACGGAAGGCTCATGCATCGTGGCGGATTCCGGATGCGCGAGTGTCGGCGCCGAGGCGTGGCCCGTGCGTGAACACGCGCTCAGTGCGCATCTTCGTGCCAGGTACGTCCGTCGCGCTCGATCAGCGCGACCGCGGCACTCGGCCCCCACGAACCGGCCGTATAAGCCTTGGGTGCCTCGTTGCCGGCCGCCCACGCGGCGAGGATCGGATCGATCCACGTCCACGCGGCCTCGACCTCGTCACGACGCATGAACAGCGTGGCGTTGCCGCGCACGACGTCCATAAGTAGGCGCTCGTAGGCTTCGGGCTGGTGCACGCCGAATTCCTCGGCGAAGCTCATGTCGAGCGCGACGCGCTTGAGGCGCAGGCCGCCCGGGCCGGGCTCCTTGATCATGAGCCACAGCTTCACGCCCTCGTCGGGCTGCAGGCGCAGCACGAGCTTGTTCGGCGCGATCGGCCCGCCCGCACCGTTGAAGATCGAGTGCGGCACCTGGCGGAAACTCACGACGATCTCCGACACGCGCTCGGCGAGGCGCTTGCCCGTGCGCAGGTAGAACGGCACGCCGCCCCAGCGCCAGTTGCCGACCTCGGCCTTGAGCGCGACGAAGGTTTCGGTGCGCGAATCGTTGCGTCCGAGCTCGTCGAGGTAGCCGGCGACGGCCTGGCCGTTCGCGGCACCGGCACGATACTGACCGCGCACGGTCGACGCATTCGCGTTCGACGCGTCGACGGGCTTGAGCGCACGCAGCACCTTGAGCTTCTCGTCGCGCACCGCGTCGGCCTGCAGTGTCGCGGGCGGCTCCATCGCGACCATGCACAGCAGCTGCAGCAGGTGGTTCTGCACCATGTCGCGCAGCGCGCCGGCACCGTCGTAGTACGAGGCGCGCTTCTCGAGACCGACCGTCTCGGCCACCGTGATCTGCACGTGGTCGATGTGCGCGCTGTTCCACAGCGGCTCGAACAGCGCGTTGGCGAAGCGCAGCGCGAGCAGGTTCTGCACCGTCTCCTTGCCGAGGTAATGGTCGATGCGGAAGATCTGGCCTTCCTCGAACACGTGGCCGACCGCGTCGTTGATCGCACGCGCGCTCGGCAGGTCGCGGCCGATCGGCTTCTCGATGACGACACGCGAGCGCGCGTCGTTGAGGCCGGCCGCGCGCAGGCGCTCGCAGATGTCGACGAACAGCGACGGGCTCGTCGAGAGGTAGAACACGCGCACGCGCGTCGCGTCGACCGCGGCGAGCTCGGCCGCGAACGCGTCCCAGCCCTCGGCGCGCGAGGCGTCGAGCGTGCGGTAGCCTATCAGCTCGAGGAACTCCGACACGCGCGGCTTGAGCGTGTCGACGCTGGCACGCGCGAGCGCGTCGCTGACGAGTTCACGGTAGGCGGCGTCGCTGCGCTCGTCGCGCGCGACGCCGAGGATGCGCGCGCCGGCGGGAATCTGGCCGTCGCAGAAGCGGCGGAACAGCGCCGGCAGCAGCTTGCGCAGGGCGAGGTCGCCGGTTCCTCCGAAGATGACGAGATCGAACGGATCGACGGGGACGGTATGCGAGGTCACGCGGGCAGGCTCCGAGGGCGACTGCCGACAACAATACCAGTTGAATACCTATGGCGTCCAGCCCGGATCACCACCACGGCGACCGCACAATGATCCGCACCAGCATGGCGGGGAATCCGCATCATGCCGGCGGATCGCTATCCATCAGCGCCCAACTGCCAATAAATCATTACATAACCTTAGCTTGCAGGCATTCTGCGATATGCGCCGATGGGTGAGACGGTTCTGCATTGCGCCCGCGAATGCCATGCCGCGAGCCCGCCACGCGCGGCATCGCGCGACATCGTGACCTCCCCTACCCTTCGTGGTATCCGATTGGTATGCTTGTCGGTATGCAACAGGCCTTGCTCCACGAGTACACGCGCCTCGGCGACCAACCCGGTCGTTCGCTCGCCTACGACCGCCTGCGTCGCGCCGTGCGCAACGTGGTCGAAGCAGGCGGCGTGCACGCGGGCACGGCCTTGCCGAGCGAACGCGACCTCGCCGGCCTGCTGTCGCTGTCGCGCGTGACCGTGCGCAAGGCGATCGCCGGCCTGATCGACGAAGGCCTGCTCACGCAGCGCCACGGCGCGGGCACGTTCGTCGCCGCGCGCATCGTCAAGTCGGTCTCGCGCATGACCAGCTTCACCGACGACCTGCGTTCGCGCGGCCTCGATCCGCGCTCGGTATTCCTCGAGCGCAGCATCAGCGAGGCCACGCCCGAGGAGGCGATGGCGCTCGACCTCTCGCCGGGCAGCCCGGTGATCCGCCTGTACCGCATCCGCTACGGCGGCGACGAGCCGCTCGCGATCGAACGCACGACCGTGCCGCAGGCCCTGCTCGCGGATCCGCACGAGGTGGTCGATTCGCTGTACGAAGCGCTCGACGCGCACGACCGACGTCCGAGGCGCGCCCTGCAGCGCCTGCGCGCGGTCGCGTTCGACGCGAAGCAGGCCGCGATGCTCGACCTCGCACCCGGCAGCCCCGGGCTGCTGATCGAACGCCGCGCGTTCCTCGACGACGGCCGCGTCGTCGAGTTCACGCGCTCCTACTACCGTGGCGACGCCTACGACTTCGTCGCCGAACTGCACAGCGACTGAGCCATGACGACGACCTTCGCCGCGAACGACGAACCGACCTGGATGTGGCGCGAGGCAGCCGAGGCCGCCGACGTCGTCGAACGCCAGTTCGCGCGCAATGCCGCGCCACTCGCCGCGCTCGCGGCCGATCTGCGTACGAATCCGCCGCGCTTCGTCGTGACCTGCGCGCGCGGCAGCTCGGACCACGCGGCCACCTACGCGAAGTACCTGTTCGAGACGCAGCTCGGCCTCGTCACCGCTTCGGCATCGCCGTCGGTCGGCTCGGTCTACGCGGCGCGCCAGCGCCTCGACGACGCGCTCTACATCGTCATCTCGCAGTCCGGCCGCAGCCCCGACCTGCTCGCCAATGCCGAGGCCGCGCGCGCGGCCGGCGCGCGCGTCGTCGCGTTCGTCAACGTCGAGGACTCGCCGCTGGCCGCGCTCGCCGACACGGTAGTGCCGCTCGGTGCCGGCCACGAGCGCAGCGTCGCCGCGACCAAGAGCTACCTCGCTTCGCTGTCGGCGCTGCTGCAGCTCGCCGTGCTCTGGAAAGGTGACAGCGCGCTCGAGGCCGCGCTCGCACGCCTGCCCGCGGCCCTTCGCGACGCCTGGAACAAGGACTGGACGCCCGTCGTCGACGGCCTCGCCGGCGCGACCAATCTGTTCGTACTCGGCCGCGGCCTCGGCCTCGGCGCCGCGCAGGAGGCTGCGCTCAAGTTCAAGGAGACCTGCGGCCTGCACGCCGAGGCCTACAGCTCGGCCGAGGTGAAGCACGGCCCGATGGCGATCGTCGGCCCGGGCTTCCCGGTGCTGTGCTTCGCGCAGCCCGACGAGACCGAAGCCGGCACGCTCGCGCTCGCCGACGAGTTCCGCACGCGCGGCGCCGCCGTGTGGGTCGCCTCCGCACACGGCGACCTGCCGCTCGCTGCCGCGCCGCACGCGACGATGGCACCGCTCGTGACGGTGCAGAGTTTCTACCGCGCCGTCGAAGCACTCGCGCGACGCCGCGGCCGCAACCCGGACCTGCCGCCGCACCTCAACAAGGTCACGGAGACGGTCTGACATGGACGCGTTCGTCGGTGGCATCGTGCTCGGCGAGGACGGCTTCGTGCGCGACCGTGCCGTGCTCGTCGACGACGGGCGCATCGTCGACATCGTCGTCGCCGACGATGCGCGGCTGCGCGGCGCGACGCGGCACGATCTCGACGGCGCCTGGCTCGTGCCGGGCTTCATCGACGCACAGGTCAACGGCGGTGGTGGCGTGCTGTTCAACAACACCCCCGACGTCGCCAGCGTCGCCGCGATCGCCCGCGCGCACGCACGCTTCGGCACCACGGCGCTGCTGCCGACCCTGATCAGCGACGACCTCGCGACGATGCGTGCCGCGATCGCCGCGGTGCGCGAGGCGATCGCCACGGGCGTGCCCGGCGTGCTCGGCCTGCACCTCGAAGGCCCCTACCTCGCGCCCGCGCGCAAGGGCACGCACGACGACGCGCACTTCCGTGTGCCCGATGCCGACGAGATCGCCCTCGCGACGTCGCTCGACAACGGACCCACGCTGATCACGCTCGCGCCCGAGCGCATGCCGGTCGACGCGTTGCGCGCGATCGTCGCGCGCCGTGCGATCGTCGCGGCCGGTCACACGGCCGGCGACTACGCGGCGATCCGTGCCGGCCTCGATGCGGGCATCCGCGGCTTCACCCACCTCTACAACGCGATGTCGCCGCTGCAGGGGCGCGAACCCGGCGCGGTCGGCGCCGCGCTCGAGGATCGCGACAGCTGGTGCGGCGTCATCGTCGACGGCCACCACGTGCACCCAGCGAGCCTGCGCGTCGCACTCGCGGCCAAGCCGCGCGGCAAGGTGTTCCTCGTCACCGATGCGATGCCACCGGTCGGCGCCGACGATCCGACGTTCGTGCTGTACGGCGAACGCATCACCGCGAGCGACGGCATCTGCCGCAACGCGGCCGGCGCACTCGCGGGCTCCGCGCTGGACATGGCCACCGCCGTGCGCAACAGCGTGCGCGACCTCGGCGTGCCGCTCGACGAAGCCGTGCGCATGGCCTCGCGCTACCCGGCCGAATTCCTCGGCGTCGACGCCACGCACGGGCGCATCGCACCGGGCCTGCGTGCCGACCTCGTCGCGCTCGACGCGGACCTGCGCGTGCGCCAGACCTGGATCGGCGGCGTGCCGATGCTGGCCTGACGCACCGACCGCATCACGCGAGCGGGCCACCCTGCGTGCATGGCACGTCATCATGCGTGCGCTCGCCGAGACGCGCGCTCCATGCGGCCAGCGCGAGCGCCGCGAGCGCGATCGCCACGCTGGCCCACGGCAGGTCGGCCAGCGGCGCACCGCGCGCGAGCATCTGCGCGCCGATCCATGCACCGGCCGCATTGCCGAGGTTGAACGCCCCCTGGTTGAGCGTCGAGGCGAGGTTCGGCGCCGCTTCGGCGTGGCGCACGATCAGGGTCTGCAGCAGCGGCACGAGCGCGAACGCGAGCGTCGCCCACGCGAACAGCATGACGATCATCGGCAGCTTCGTCGCGCTCACGAGCTGCACGCCGACCAGCACGAGCGCGAGCAGGCCGAACACCGCGAGCAGCGACGGCACAAGACGCGTATCGCCTAGGCGCCCGCCGAGCGTGCTGCCGACAGTGAGGCCGACGCCGAGCAGCAACAGGATCGGCGCGACCGCGTCGGGCGTGAAGCCGCTGACGTCGGTGAGCAGCGGCGTGATGTAAGTGAACACGCAGAACAGGCTCGCCGAGGCGAGCGTGCTCGTCGCGAGCGCGAGCAGCACGCGCAGGTCGCCGAGCACCTTGAACTCGCGCACGATGCCGCCCTCCTGCATCGCGAGATCGCGCGGCAGCCAGCGCGCGAGCGCGACCATCGCGATGATCGCGACGACGACGATCGCGGCGAAGCTCGTGCGCCAGCCGTAGTGCTGGCCGAGCAGGCGGCCGAGCGGCACGCCGAGCACGTTGGCGAGCGTGAGTCCGGTGAACATGAGCGCGATGGCCTGGGCACGCCGGTTCGGCGCGACGAGGCCGGCCGCGACCACCGCACCGAGACCAAAGAACGTACCGTGCGCGAGCGCGGTGACCACGCGCGCGGCCATCAGCAGCGGATAGGTCGGCGCGATCGCGCACAGCAGGTTGCCGACCACGAACAGCGATGCGAGCGCGAGCAGCGTGGCCTTGCGCGGCCAGTTCGCGGTGACGATGGCGAGCACCGGTGCACCGACGACGACACCAAGCGCATAGCCGGTCACGAGCAGGCCCGCGGTCGGGATGTCGACACCGAGATCGCCCGCGACCTCGGGCAGCAACCCCATGATCACGAACTCGCTCGTGCCGATCGTGAAGGCCGCGGCCGCGAGCGCCCACAGCGCGATCGGCATGCGGGAAGAAGACGGTGATGAAGACATGCAGGCGTGATCCGGAAGCGCAGCCGGAACCGTATTGCTGCATAGCAGCAAAGACAAGGTACGAAACGTCATGAGCGGTGCCGCCGGCGCCGCGGCGTGCGGTCGCATGCGTGACCGGGGCGGCGATGGAGCCGGGCGTGGAACCCGCTCCGCATGGCGGCTGCAGCCCGCGATCCCGCATCGCCATGTCGACGATGGCTCCGCGTGCCATGCCTCAAAACGGCAATGGCCGGCGCGGGGCCGGCCATTGCATTCAACGATGGCGCGATGTCGTCAGTCGACGCTGAACTGCTGCAGCGACACCGGCAGGCCGGCGCCTTCGACCACCATGACGAGCGACGCCGTGAAGCCGATCGACGCGAAGGTCGCCGGAGCCGCGAGTCCGCAGCCCGGAGCGCGGATGAACGACGGATGCGTTTCCGCCGCCGCGTTCGCTGCCGGGAAGAACTGCGGGACCGTGGTCGAGCCGACACCGTTCGTCCACTCGACGACGAGGTTGCTCGCTGCCGTATCGGCGATCGAGCCCGTCACCGGGATCGTGAACGCGGTCGGTGCGTTGCCGGACGGCACCGACACGTTGGCGGTCGCCGAGCCGATCAGCGTCAGCGAGGCGAGCGGAATCGTGTCGACCGGCGTCGATGCGGGAATCGTGTAGAGATTGACCGTGATGGGCAGGGCCGCATTCGCGCCGGAGTTGCCATCACGGATCGCGATCGTCACCGCACTCACCGAAGCCGTCGGACCGGCGCCGTGCTCGTTGAGGTAGAAGCGGCGGTAGAACGAGTTCTCGGTCGTGGACGGCGGGACGGCCGTGTTGTTTCCGCACGCGACGCCCGAGGTGCCGGGTGTGTTGTCGGTCTGCTGGGAGATCGACACCGCACCGAGCTGGATCGGCGCACCGGACTGGGACGGCAGCGCGGCCCCGCCGGCATTGACCTGCAGTTCGCCGGCGTTGGCGGACGTGGCGACGACGGCGAGGATCGCCGCGGAAAGGATAGTGCGAATCACGTTGACAGGCTCCCCAAGAGTACGGTTGGACACACATTCTCTCAGGTATGCCGTCGCGCGCGAGCAGGATTCACCGCACTTGACAAAAGCCGGAGCCCTGCCTCGCCTCACTCCTCGCGCGTGACGCGCAGGACTTCCTCGGTCGAGGTGAGGCCGGCGAGGCATTTGCGCCAGCCGTCCTCGAGGATGCCGGGCGAGCGTGCGCGCGCGTGCCGCTCGAGTTCGGCTTCCGATGCGTTCTCGTGGACGAGGCGGCGCATCGCGTCGTCGACCGGCACGAGTTCGTAGATGCCGAGGCGGCCCTTGTAGCCGCCGTGGCGGCCGAGGTCGGCGCGCGGGCGGTACAGCGTCGCGACCGTGTCGGCGGGCTTGCCGAACGCGGCGAGTTCGGTCGGTGTGGCCGGGTAGGCCTCGCGCGTGGCGGGATCGAGCGCGCGCACGAGGCGCTGCGCGAGCACGCCGATCAGGCTCGACGACAGCAGGAACGGTTCGACGCCCATGTCGCGCAGGCGCGTGACCGCGCCGACGGCCGAGTTCGTGTGCAGCGTCGACAGCACGAGGTGGCCGGTCAGTGAGGCCTGCACGGCGATCTCGGCGGTCTCGAGGTCGCGGATCTCGCCGACCATCACCACGTCCGGATCCTGGCGCAGGATCGCGCGCAGGCCGCGCGCGAAGGTCATGTCGACACGGCTGTTGACCTGGGTCTGGCCGATGCCGTCGATGTAGTACTCGATCGGATCCTCGACCGTCATGATGTTGCGCGACGAGTCGTTGAGCTTGAGCAGCGCGCCGTACAGCGTGGTGGTCTTGCCCGAGCCGGTCGGACCGGTCACGAGCAGGATGCCGTGCGGGCGCTCGATCAGCGATTCGAGGCGCGTGCGCGCGTCGGGATCCATGCCGAGCTGGGCGAGGTCGAGGCGACCGGCCTGCTTGTCGAGCAGGCGCAGCACGACGCGTTCGCCGTGGCCGGCCGGGATCGTCGACACGCGCACGTCGACCGGGCGGCCGGCGATGCGCAGGCCGATGCGGCCGTCCTGCGGCAGGCGCTTCTCGGCGATGTCGAGCTTGGCCATGACCTTGATGCGGCTGACCACCGCGTTGGCGATGCCCTTCTGCGGCGCCAGCACTTCGCGCAGCACGCCGTCGATGCGGAAGCGCACGACGAGACGGTTCTCGAACGGCTCGACGTGGATGTCCGACGCGCCCTCCTTGACCGCTTCGGTCAGCAGCGCGTTGAGCAGGCGGATGATCGGCGCGTCGTCCTCGCTCTCGAGCAGGTCCTCTGGCTCGGGCAGCTCGTCGGCGAGGGTCTTGAGGTCGAGGCGCTCGTCGAGGTCGGAGACCATCGTGCGCGCGTCGTCGCCCTGCTCGTAGAGGTCGCGCAGCAGGCGTTCGAACGCGGCGGGCTCGTGCGCGGTCAGGTGCAGGCGCACGCCGAGGTGACGGCGCAGTTCGGCGAGCACCTCGGGACGCACGCCGTCGCGGCAGGCGATGTCGGCGCCGTCCTCGCGCCAGCCGGTCAGCGTCGCGCCGTGGCGGCGCGCGAAGCCGAAGCCGGGACGGGACGGGCGCGTGGCCTCGTTCATGCGCTCGCCTCGACTCGCCGCGTCAATCGGCGCGGCGTTCGGTGCGAGTGGCCGGCGTGTTGAGCGCCGGGCTGCGCAGGAAGTCGTGCACCTCGGGCAGCATCGGACGCTCGGAACGCGGCGTCAGCGCAGCCGGGTTCTCGCGCATGCGCAGCTGCTCCGTGCGCATGTAGTTGTACTTCTCGCTCGAGACGGCCGCTTCGGTCGCCGCGTCGCGCAGGATCTGCGGACGCAGGAACACCATGAGGTCGCGCTTCTCGTTCTTGTTCGAGCGGTAGCGGAACAGGTTGCCGAGCACCGGGATGCTGCCGAGGCCGGGCACCTTCGAGTTCGTGTCGGACACGTTCGAATCGATGAGGCCGCCGAGCACGAGCAGCGAACGGTCGGCGATGAGCACGCTGGTCGAGAGCTCGCGCTTGTTCGTGATGAGATCGACCGCGCCGCTGACCTGCGGTGCGAGCGAGGAGACTTCCTGGTGGATCTGCAGGCGCACCGAGTCGCCTTGGTTGATCTGTGGCGTGACCTTGAGCACGAGGCCGACGTCCTTGCGCTCGATGGTCTGGAACGGATTGGTCACCGCGCCGTTCTGCCCCGTGCTGGCCGTATTGGTGTACGAACCGGTCAGGAACGGCACCTCCTGAGCGACCTTGATCTCGGCTTCCTCGTTGTCGAGCGTGAGGATCGACGGCGTCGACAGGATGTTGGTCTTGCCGTCGCCGCGCAGCGCACGCACAAGCGCACCGAGGTTGAGGATCTCCTTGTCGGTGCCCGGGATCTTGACCGTGCCGTCGACGTAGCCGAGCGACAGGCCGCCGAGTCCGGCGAGGCCGGTCGCGTCGCCGGCGAGGCCGATCAGGCTCGAGTTGCCGTTCGGTCCGGGGAAATTCGTGCCGCCGATCATGCCCTGGCCGAGCGAGCCGTCGGCGCGCTGCGGCGCAGTGAACCACTGCACGCCGAGCTCGCTCGCCGTGGTGTCGGCGACCTCGGCGATGATCGCCTCGATGAGCACCTGGTGGCGGCGCACATCGAGCTGACGCACGATCGAGGCCAGCGAGCGGAACACCGCGGGCGGCGCGCTGATCACGAGCGCATTGGTCTGGTCGTGGGCCTGGATCGTCGCGGCCGACGCGCCGCCTGCACCGGCCGTCTCGCCGGCCTTGACCGCGGTCGGCGGCGCCATGCCGGTCAACGTCGCGGCGATGCCCTGCAGGATCGGCACGAGATCCTTCGCAGTCGCGTAGCTGAGATAGATCACCTGCGTGTCGCCACCGCTCTCGAGCGGCGTGTCGAGGTGGGCGACCAGCGCGCGGATCTTGAGGCGCGCATTCTTCGCACCGGACAGGATCAGCGAGTTGGTGCGCGCGTCGGCGAACACGCGCGGCGCCTGGCCGTTGGCCTGCGCGGACTTGTCGTCGGCGAGCACACCGAGCGTGCGCGCGAGCTCCGAGGCGCTCGCGTGCGAGAGCGGGATCACCTCGACCTCGGCATCGGCCGCGGTGTCGATGCGCTGGATGATCGCGACGAGGCGCTGCACGTTGCCGGCGCGGTCGGAGATCACGAGCGAGTTCGACGACGGATGCGCGACGAGCTGCGCACCCTGCGGCATCAGCGGGCGCAGGATCTGGATCAGCTCGTTCGCCGACACGTGGCGCGCCGGCACGACCTGGGTGATGAGCTCGTCCGGCGTGTGCGCGGACGGGCTGCCGTTGAGCGCGGCCGAACCATCCTGCTGAGCCATCGCCTCGGGCACGATCTTGATCATGCTGCCCTGCGGGATCGCCGCGTAGCCGTGCACGCGCAGCACCGACAGGAACACGTCGTAGATCTCGTCGGGCTGCATCGGCTTGGCCGAGATCACCGTGACCTTGCCGGTCACGTTCGGGCCGAGGATGAAGTTCTTGCCGGTGATCTCCGACACCGTCGCGATCAGCGCCTGGATGTCGGCATCCTTGAGGTTGAGCGTGTGGCGGCCATCGGCCGACGCGGTGGTCGGCGGCGGCGGTGCCGGCTGCGCGAACGCGACGGGTGCCGCAAGGGCGAGGGCGACGGCGGAACAGAGGACGGCACGCAGCATCGGCAAGGCCCGGGATTCAGGGGAAGCGGCAACCGGGCAGCGTCGGCGAGCCCCGGCACGTAACCGCGCAAGGGTAGCAAAGCACGTCGTGGAAAAGTTGCGCGCCGCCGCAGCGCGGCGCGCTCAACGCAGCTTGACGGTGAGCTCGGTGGGCAGGCCGTCGCGCGTGACCGTGACGCGCACGCTGTCGGCGTTGCCGAGGCTCTCGAGGATCTGCTGGCCACGCGAGACCGAGTCGACCGGCAAGCCGTTGACCGCAGTGACGATGTCGCTCGGGCGCAGGCCGAACTGCGCGAGCATCGCGGCATCGCCCGTCGCGGAAAGGCGCACGCCGGCGAGGCGTCCGTCGGCCATGACCGGCGTGACCTGCACGCGCTTGGCGATGTCGGCCGCGTCGCCGCGCACCTGGGCCATGGTCTGCTCCCAGTTGAGCGAGCCGTGCGCCATGTTCGGCGGCGTGAAGCTCTGCACGGGAGGCGTGGTCGAGGCCGCCGGCGCGGTGTTGCGTGGTCCGCCGCGCTGTGCGGGCGGAATCGGCGTGACGCGGTCGGGCGGTGGCTCGTCGCGACGCAGCGCGAGCACCTCCTGGACGCCCTCGTGCAGCAGCACGACGCGGTCGGCGTGGACTTCCTCGAGGCGCACACCGGTCGTGATCTCGTCGCCGGCGCGCCAGGCGCGCTCCACGCCCTTGTCGTCGGCGATCACCGCCATGCCCGTCTTCGGGTCGCCGTCGGCGAGCGTGCCGCGCAGGCTCCACGCCAGCGAGGTCGCCGGTGCGTTCGCATTCGAGACGAGGCGCGCCGGCGCCGCACCGAACAGGTGCCAGCGCGACAGCGCGACGCCCTGCGACGGCGCGGACACCGAGCTTCGCAGTGGCGCATCGGTGCTGCCGTCGTCACGTGGCACGAGCAGCCAGAACACGCGCGCGAGCAGCCAGATCGCGAGCAGCACGAGCAGCGCGCACACGGCCATCGCCGCGCGCTCGGAACCGCGCCCCGCGGACGCCTGCCCTGCCGCTCGTCCGAGCCCTCGCCACATGCCGCCGATCTCCACACCACGAGGCGCGCACTCTAGCAAATCGGGCTGCCGTGCCGGCTGTCCGACGGCCGATGCATTCCGCGTATCCCCTGCGCAGGCGATGCAGCACGCAGTCGCCGACATGTGGATGCCGACATGAACGATGACGGCCAGCCGTTCCGCGGAGACGACACCTGCTGCAGGCCACGCCACGCGCATGCTGGCAGCGCGGCCGCGTTGGCGGTACCGTCCGGGCTCGATGGAACCGACCGACGACCGCGTCACCCGACTGCTCGCGCAATGGCGCGGTGGCGACCGTGGCGCCCTCGATGCGCTGCTGCCGCTGGTCTACGCCGACCTGCGCCGCATCGCCGCGGCACACCTGCGCGCCTACGACGGCCACGCCACGCTGCAGACGACCGCGCTCGTGCACGACGTGCTGCTGCGCCTGCTCGACCGCCCGGCGGCGGATTTCGCCAACACCGCGCACCTGCTCAATGCGGCGGCGCGCATGATGCGCCAGACCCTCGTGAGCCGCGCGCGTGCGGCGATGGCCGAGAAGCGCGGCGGCGGCTGGCTGCGCGACGACTTCACTGCCGCTCTCGAGCTGCCGATCCCCGACGGCACCGACCTCGCCGCGCTCGACGATGCGCTCAACGAGCTCGAAGCCTTCGACGCACGGATGGCGCGCGTCGTCGAGCTGCGTTACTTCGTCGGCCTCGGCGTGGCCGAGACGGCGGCGATCCTCGGCATCACCGAGCGCACCGCGCACCGCGACTGGGTCGGCGCGCGCACCTGGCTCAAGAGCCGGCTCGACGCGTGAGCACGCATCGCCGCGGAGCACCCCGGCGATGACCCCGCACGAAGGCGATGCGCTGCGGCTGTTCCGCGAGGCGCTCGATCTCGATGCCGACGCGCGCGCCGCGTTCGTCGCCGGGCGTTGCGGCGGCGACGAGGCACTCGCCGCACGCGTGCATGCGCTGCTCGCGCAGTCCGAAGCGTTCGAGGAAGCGACCGCGAACGCTTCGCCGGCCGATGTCGATACGCTGCCGGGTACGCGGCTCGGTCCTTACCGCGTCGTCGAGCGCATCGGCCGCGGCGGCATGGGCGTGGTCTACCGCGCCGAACGTGATGCCGACGACGTCGCGCAGACCGTCGCGATCAAGCTGATCCGGCGCGGTTTCGACGTCGACGACGTGCAGGCGCGCTTCCTGCGCGAGCGGCGCATCCTCGCGCGGCTGTCGCACCCCCATCTCGCACGCTTCATCGACGGCGGCGTCGCGCCGGACGGTCGCCCGTGGTTCGCGCTCGAGTTCGTCGACGGCGAGTCGATCCTGCGCTGGTGCGACGCACGCCGGCTCGACGTGAAGGCGCGCGTGCGCCTGTTCCTCGACGTCTGCGCTGCCGTGCAGTACGCGCACACGCAGCTCGTCGTGCACCGCGACCTCAAGCCCGGCAATGTGCTCGTCGACGCACGTGGCGCCGTGCGCCTGCTCGATTTCGGCATCGCGCGCATCGTCGGCGGCGACGACGGCGACGCGCACGCGACGATGACGATGGCCGGCTCCGGCTACGCGCTGACGCCCGAGTACGCTGCACCCGAGCAGTTCGCCGGCGCGGCGGCCGGCGTCGCGGCCGACCTCTACGCGCTCGGCGTCATTGCCTACGAGCTCGTCGCAGGCGTCGGTCCCTACGCGATCGACCGCCGCGACATGGCCGGCGCGGAGCGCATCGTGCGCGATGTTCCGCCCGAGGCACTCACGAACGCGATCGCGCGGGGCGACGACGACACCGCGACCGCAGCGCGACTCACCGCGCGCGACACCGGCGCTCATGCCTATCGCGCGCTCGTGCGCGGCGACCTCGCGCGCATCCTCGGCAAGGCACTCGCCAAGGAACCCGAGCGACGCTACGCGACCGTCGACGCCTTCGCGGCCGACCTCTCGCGCTGGCTCGACGGCAAGCCCGTGCAGGCCACGGGCGATCATTTCGGCTACCGGCTCGGCAAGTTCGTGCGACGCAACCGCGTCGCGGTGCTCGTCGCCGGCGCGCTCGCCATCGGCCTCGTCGCGACGAGCGTGATCGCGCTGCGCAGCGCGCACCTGGAGCGCCTGCAGCGCGAGGCCGCCGTGGCCGAGACCGCGCGCGTCAATGCGGTGCGCGAGTACGTGCTGCTGATGTTCCGCGACGCCGGCGAGCATGGCGGCGCGAGCCTGAGCGCGCGCGAGGTGCTCAAGCGCGGCGCCGAACGCATCTTCACGCAGTTCGCCGACCAGCCCGAGTCCGGCCAGGAAGTCGCGCTGAGCCTCGCCGACCTCTTCATGGAACTCGGCGACCTCGACGGCGGCGCACCGCTGCTCGAACGCGTGCTCGCATGGCCCGGCATCGAGCGCAATCCCGACGCACTCGCCCGCGCGCGCTACAACCTCGCGCAGCTCGAGTACTCGCGCGGCAACGCCCGGCGCGCACGCGAACTGCTCGATGCCGCGCAGGCCTGGTGGATGAAGCAGCCCACGCGCTACGAGCGCATCCTCAACGAGAGTCGCACGACGCAGGCCCAGCTCGAGCGCGCGGAAGGCCATGTCGACAAGGCGATCGCGACACTCGAAACGACCATCGCCGAACGCAAGCGCTTCGGCGATGCCGATCGCGAAGTCGGCGCCGCACTCAACGCGCTGACGCTCGCGCTCGCCGACGCGGCTCGCTTCGAGGACTCGGTCCGCGCGGCCGACGAGGCGATGGCCGTGTTCAGGAGCGTCGGCGCCGACAAGCAGGTGGCCGGCCTGGCCGTACTCAACAACCGCGCCGTGTCGCTCATGGCACTCAAGCAGTACGCGCGTGCGGTCGAGGATTTCCGTCGTGTCGTCGCCTTGCGGCGTGAACTCTACGGCCGCTCGCCCGAGCTCGCCGTGGCGCAGAACAACCTTGCGCTCACACTCGTGCACGTAGCACGCGAAGAAGGCCCTGAGCCGCTGGCGAAAGCCTTCAAGGAAGCCACGACGATCCTCGAGGATGCCTATCCGATGGCGCTCGAGTTCGGTGGCGAGTCGAGCCGCGCCGCGGTGCTGGCGCGCATCAATCTCGCCGAGGCGTACGCGGCGACGGGCCGCGTCACCGAGGCCGAACCGCTCGCCGAGGACGCCGTGCGCATCGGCCACGCACACTTCGGCGACGCGAACGGTTTCACGGCGCTGGGCTATCGCGCCCGTGCGAACGTGCGCCTCGCGCAGGGGCGCCGTGACGACGCACGCGCCGACGTCGCGCGCGCCAAGGCGATCATCGGCACGCTCGGCAAGATCGGCGAAGCCTACCTCGCATCTCTCGCCCCCTTGATCGACAAGCTCGGAGAGCGGCCGACGGCGCAGTGAGACATCCGGCAAGGATGGCCCCCGCGTGTACACGCCAACGACGGAGCTGGTCTCGTCGTCCCGCGCAACGATCGCGACCTCGCCGACCACGTGATCGAAACTCGTCATCAGCACGCCTCGGGAACGTACGCCGCATCTTGATGCCACGCCAGAACGGACTCCGGCTTGACCCGTCATTCGGCTGTTGAGAGCCGCCCACTGCTGTCCGGGGAAAGTCCGACCATCGCGTTTCGCCATCGGCGGAGCCGTCGCATCGCGCCTTCTGGCACTCAGCGCCGCGCGATCGCACACGACTGACGCGTCCTCCCGCGTGATGCTGCCCTGGAGCCCCTCGCCCTCCGGGAGAGGGGTTGGGGAGAGGGTGCGGGATCGTGACCACGTTCGATCATCGTCGCGATCCCGCACCCTCATCCGGCCCTGCGGGCCACCTTCTCCCGGAGGGAGAAGGAAAAGAAGTGCGTCATGCCGTGTTGCCGCGAAACGAGTCGGCGTCCCGGCATTCATCGCCGGAAGCACGAAGCGACAACGCTTTGCAGCCTTCGCTCCGAGCTTTCCCGGACAGCAGTGAGCTTTCGATGGAACGACCCGCTGTGGGAACCGGACGTGTGCCGGCTTGGTTGACGTGCGTCCTTCCAGGACCATTCTCGATCGAGACCGATCCCAGTGGACGCCATTCCGACGGCTTTCAACAGCCGAATGGGGTCGGGCCGCAATGAACTTGGGAGCATCGGACGCAGGCGGCAGCGTACGCCGCGAAGCTTGCATGGTTGCGGAGCAGCCGTGGAGATGTCCGATCCGCGAAGCCCATCGCGTATCCCCGGCATGGCCCGCCGATGTCCGGCATTCCGCCGCCGGCCGCGCCATCGCGCGGCGTCCCGACGCCGCGTCATCGGCCCGCGGGGCCCGCGAGGTGTGCCATGCCATCGATGTTCCGGATCCTCACCGCCGTCGCGCTCGCCTGCGCGGCGTTCACCGCACTCGCCGCCCCGGCAGGCGACCATCCCCTCGTAGGCCGCTACGAGGGCTCCGATCTCGTGGGCCGCACCGACACCGCGTTCGACGAAGTCGAGATCATGAACGGGCCGATCGCGGGAACCGGCGCGCGCGGTGTCGGCGCGCCGGGCTGGCTGCGTCTCGAAGGCCGCATCACGCTGCTCTATTACCGCCTTCCCGAAGGACGCTCGTCGCTCGAGGTGCTGCGCAACTTCCAGGCGAGTCTCAAGGCCAAGGGTTTCACCGACGTGTTCTCGTGCAACACCGGCAACGGCTCGTGCTACGAGGCCCGCGAGGGCCGTTCGATCAACACGGCGCCGTACGACTTCGCGCTCGCGCTCGATGCGAATCCCGAACTGCCGCGCCTCGACGGCGACTTCATCCGCAACTACTTCGGCACGAACGCGCGCTACCTGCTCGCGAAGCTCGCGCGTCCGGAAGGCACCGCGTGGGTCAGCATCTCCCTCGCCGAACACAACCGCGGCAACCACGCCTTCATCCGCGTGATCGAGACCGAGGCGATGGAAGGCGACAAGATCGGCTTCGTGGGCGCCGACACGATGCGCCGGAGCATCGCCGACACGGGCCGCATCAGTCTCTACGGCATCCACTTCGATTTCGACAAGGATGTCGTCAGGGAAGATTCCCGCCCGACACTCGACGAGATCGCGAAGCTGCTGCGCGAGGATCCGTCGCTGAAGCTCACCGTGGTCGGCCACACCGACGCGAAAGGCGGCGCCGACTACAACCTCGACCTGTCGCGCCGCCGCGCGACGAGCGTCAACACGCTGCTCGTGCGCGACTACGGCATCGAGGCGTCGCGGCTCTCGCCGCGCGGCGCGGGGGCGAACGAACCGCTGGCCTCGAACGACGACGAGGCAGGTCGCGCGAAGAACCGGCGTGTGGAGCTCGTGAGACGCTGAGTGCGGCGGTTCCTTCGTGCGCCGATGTCACATGAGCGCGCGGAGAATCGTGCGAACGTGGCGGATGCGCTGCAGGCGGGAGCACGGCGCATGTGGCGGAACTCATGAAGGGATGCGGTTCCGGCGCCGCCCCCTCTCCCCGACCCTCTCCCGCGAGGGGAGAGGGGGAAGATCTGCGACACATGCGAAGGTGCCGCGTGCCATCGGAAGCGGCCGACGCGACGACGCCCGGTTCTCGTAGACCGGAAACGTCTCGACGCGACGACGCTCGATGCCTGCGGATCGGGAACGTCCCGATGCGACGAGGCTCAGTTCTCGCGGATCGGGAACGTCTCGACGCCGTCCTTGCCCTGCGGGGCCTGACGCGGCGGTGCGTTGCGCGACAGCGCGCCACCGCACGAATACACACCCCACGACTGCTGGCCGTCGCGCACCTCGCCGAGCGGCTTGATCGTGTCGGCGCCCTGCATCGTCGACGCCTCGTTGCGCGCCATGATCTCGAGCTCGTCGTTGACCTTGATCTTGCTGCGGTCGATCGGACCGACACGGTTGAGCACCGACACCGTGACCTTGCCGAGGTCACGGCAGGCCGAGACGTCGTCGTTCCAGGCGACGCGCATCGCCTTGCCGCCGGATTCCATCTTGATGCCCCAGCTGCAGGCGGCGAGCGGCAGGACGACGAGGAGCGGGAGCAGACGCTTCATGGGCGGTTCGATCCGGAGGGAGGTGGGCGACGCGCGCATGCTAGCGCGACCTGCGTGAACGCGCGGCGCCCGCAACGGGCGCCGCGCCGCCGGGCTCAGCGGACGACCTTGCCGTCCGCGTCGAGCACCTTGACCTCGCCGAGCTTCAACGCGCGCACCGGCGCCTCGATCTGCTTGAGGTCGCCGACGATCACCCACGTGAACGCGTCGGGTCGGATCACCTCGCGCGCGGCGCTCTCGACGGCGTCGGCCTTCTGGCCTTCGATGCGCGCCTTGAGCGTGGTCACGTAGTCGTCGGGACGGCCGTACAGGCTGTTGCCGGCGAGCACCGAGAGCACCGATGCGGTGGTCTCGAAACTGCCCGGCAATGCACGCACGCGCTGCTCCTTGATCTTGGTGATCTCGGCGGCCGTGATCGGCTTGTCGCCGATCGCCTCGCGCGCTTCCTTGAGCACCTCGGTCACGGACTCGGCGGTCTTGTCGGTCTGCACCGAGACGGACGCGATGAACGGGCGCTGCCCGATCGCGTCGGGCAGCGAGCTGCGCGCGCCGTAGGCCCAGCGCTTGTCCTCGCGCAGGTTCATGTTGAGGCGCGAGGTGAACGTGCCGCCGAACACCGCGTTCATGGTCTGGATCTCGAGCTGGTTGGCCGCCTTGGTCGACGGCGCGAGGCCGCCCGCGAAGATCAGCGACTGCGGCGAATCGGGACGGTCGACGAGGAACACGCGCGGCTTCTTCTGCGCCTCGACGGTCGCGACGGTCTTCTTCGGCGGCGCGCCGGCGCCGGGCTTCCAGTCGCCGAACACCTTCTCGAGCTGGGCACGGATCGCCTCGAGCGTGGTGTCGCCGGCGACGAGGATGCGCAGGTTGTCGGGACGGATCACGTCGGCGTGGAAGCGGCGCAGGTCGTCGGCCTTGAGCGCGCGCACCGACGCCTCGTCGCCGCTGCCCGTGAACGGGATGCCGTAGGGATGACCTTCGCCGTAGAGCAGCGGCGGCAGCGCGCGCAGCGCGAGCGAGCCGGCGTCGGTCTTCTCCTGCGCGATGTCGGCGAGCCACTGGTCGCGCACGCGCGTGATGTCGGCGTCACGGAACGCGGGATGGCGCACGATCTCGCCGAGCAGCGCGAGCGAGGGCTCGAGCTGCGAGGCGAGCGCATCGAGACGCACGGTCGAGCTGTCGAGGCCCGAGCCCGCGGCGATGCGCGCGCCGAGGCGCTCGCTGCGCTTGGCGATCTCGACCGAATCGAGCTCGCGCGTGCCTTCGTCGAGCATCGCCATCGCGAACGACGAGGTGCCGAGCAGGCGACCCTGGTCGGCCGCATAGCCACCGTCGAACTGCAGCTGCATCTGCACGACAGGGATCGTGCGGCGCTCGGCGAGCACGATCTCGATGCCGTTCGAAAGCTTGCCGCGCTGGATCGCCGGGAAGCCGAGTTCGGGGAACGTGGTCACCTCGGGCACGCCGGTGCTGCGGTCGAGCGTGCTCTTCGTCACCGTGTAGTCGCGCTTCGGCGGCAGCTTCGGCGCGGGCTTGCCCTCGGCCTCGGGCAGGCCCTTCACGACCTCCTGCCCGATCGCCTCGCCGGGCTTGGCCGGCACGACGGTCAGCGTGTAGTCGCCACGTGCGATCCAGCGGTTCGCGGCGGCCTTGACGCTCTCCGACGTCGCCGCCTGGATGCGCTCGAGATCGACGCGGTACGCGGCCGGGTCGCCGCGGTAGACCTGCGATTCGGCGAGCACGGTGGCCTTGCCGCCGAAACCGCCGACCTTCTCGAGGCCGCGGATGAAACCGGCACGGCTGGCCATCTTCGAACGCTCGAGTTCGTCGGCGGTCGGGCCTTCGGCGAGGAAGGTCTTCCACTCCTCGGCGATCGCGGCCTCGACCTTCGCCGGATCGACGCCGTTGCGCACGTCGGCGCTCAGCACGAACTGGCTGGCCAGCGAGAACGGCTGCACGCCGACCGAGATGTCGTCGACGAGCTTGTCCTTGTAGACGAGGCGCTGGTACAGGCGCGAGGTCTTGCCGCCACCGAGCGCGTCGGCGGCGAGTTCGAGCAGCGGCTCGTCGGCGTGGCCGAGCTCGGCCACGTTCCACTCGCGGTAGATGCGCACCTGCGCAACATGGTCGGCCTGGGTGCCACGCGTGGACGTCGTGCGCGCGGCCACCCACGGCTGCTGGCGCGGCACGGGCGGGCCGGCCGGGATGTCGCCGAAGAACTTCTCGACCTTCTCGCGCGCGGCCTTCGGGGTCACGTCGCCGGCCAGCACGATCGTCGTGTTGGCGGCACCGTAATAGTCGTGGAACCACTTCTTCACGTCGGCCAGCGAGGCGGCCTCGAGGTCGGCCATCGAGCCGATCGTGTCGTGCTGGTACGGGTGGTTGGCCGGGAACGCGTTGAGCAGCAGGTTCTCGTCGGTGCGGCCGTACGGACGGTTCTCGCCCTGGCGCTTCTCGTTCTGCACGACGCCGCGCTGGGTGTCGAGCTCGTTCTGGCCGATCGCGCCGAGCAGGTGGCCCATGCGGTCGGATTCCATCCACAGCGCCATGTCGAGCGCGGTGGTCGGCACGGTCTGGAAGTAGTTCGTGCGGTCGAACCACGTCGTGCCGTTCTGGTCGGTCGCGCCGACCTTCTCGAACGGCTTGAAGTACGTGCCTTTGTGGTTCTCGGAGCCCGAGAACATGAGGTGCTCGAACAGGTGGGCGAAGCCGGTCTTGCCCTTGGGCTCGTCGGCCGAGCCGACGTGGTACCAGATGCTGACCGCGACGACCGGCGCCTTGTGGTCCTCGTGGACGATCAGCGTGAGGCCGTTCGGCAGCACCTCGCGCGTGAACGGGATGTCGATCGAGTCGGTGGCCGCCGTGGCGGCGCCGACGAATCCGAGGCCGGCCATGACGGCGGCGGCGATGCGGGTGCGCATGCAGGGTCCTTCGGGTGACGAAAGGGGATCGGACAGGCTAGCGAGTGCCCGGCGCAGCCGCAACGGATGCGGTTCACGCGGGCGGCGTAGACTGCGGATCCCGCACGGAAGTTCGCCGGAGGCCGCGATGTCCCACGCGCTCGTGAGCGGTGCCAACCGCGGCCTCGGCCTCGGTTTCGTCCAGCAGCTGCTCGCACGCGGCGGCCGTGTCGTGGCGACCTGCCGCCATCCCGGCCGCGCGCTCGAGCTCACGAAGCTGGCCGGCGAGTACCCGGGACACCTGCGCATCCTGCCGCTCGACGTCGATACGCCGCGTTCGATCGACGAGCTCGCACGCGAACTCGCCGTGCTCGACGTGCGCGTCGACCTGCTCGTCAACAACGCGGGCGTGCTGGTCGACGGCGAGCGCTTCGGCTCGCTCGAAGGGGCCACGCTCGCCTCGACCTTCGCGACCAACGTGATCGGCCCGGTGCTGCTCACACAGGCACTCGCCGAGCGCCTCGTCGACGGCGGCAAGGTCGTCGCGGTCGGCTCGGGACTCGGTTCGATCGCACGCACGACGCGCTTCGGCACGCCGAGCTACGCGATCAGCAAGGCCGCGCTGCACATGGCGATGCGCCAGCTCGGCCACGCCCTCGCGCCGCGCGGCATCGCGGTCGCGGCGCTGAGTCCGGGCTGGGTACGCACCGCGATGGGCGGCGAGCACGCCGATCTCGGCGTCGACGAATCGGTCGCCGCGATGCTCGGCGTGATCGACGCGCTGCACTTCGACGAGGCCTCGATCGGCACGCTGTTCGCGCACACGGGCCAGCCGATGCCATGGTAGGCACAGAGCGTCGCGGCGGCGGTGTTCACGTCGCAGCCACACGCGCGGCGTAGGCTCGGCGACCTTTTCCACACCGACTGAGGAGTGCGACATGACGATCCGCAAGGGTGAAGCCGAATGGCGTGGTGGCGTGCCGGAAGGCTCGGGCAAGGTATCGGTCGAGAGCGGCACGTTCGCAGCCGACTACGGCTTCAAGTCGCGCATGGGCGACGGCTCCGGCGGCACCAATCCAGAGGAACTGATCGGCGCGGCGCACGCCTCCTGCTTCTCGATGGCACTGTCGCTCGCGCTCGCCAAGGCCGGCCATGTGCCGACGCGCGTGCACACGGTGGCGAAGGTCCATCTCGAGCAGAAGGACGGCGGCTACGAGATCCCGCGCATCAACCTCGTCACCGAGGCCGAGGTGCCCGGCATCGACAAGGAGACGTTCGCGACGCTCGCAGAACAGACCAAGGGTGGCTGCCCGGTGTCGAAGGCACTGCGCGCAGTCGAGATCACGCTCGACGCGAAGCTGGTCTGATCCCCGAGCGCGCGGCACTCGCCGGCACGCGCCACGCGGAGCGTGCCGGCGACCTCGCGCATTGACGTTCGGCTTGCGCGAGCCACAATCGCGCGATGCTCGACATCGTCCTGTACCAGCCCGAGATCCCGCCCAACACGGGCAACGTGATCCGCCTCTGCGCGAACACGGGCGCGCGCCTGCACCTGATCGAACCGCTCGGTTTCGAATTGGACGACGCGAAACTGCGGCGCGCGGGGCTCGACTACCACGAGTTCACGGCGCTGCGCGTGCACGCGACCTTCGAGGCCTTCCTCGCCGAGGTCGCGCCGGCACGCGTGTTCGCGCTCTCCACGCGTGGTACGCGCCGCTACGACGACGTGCGCTACGCGCCGGGCGATGCCTTCGTGTTCGGACCCGAGACGCGCGGCCTGCCGCAGGCGATGATCGACGCGCTGCCCGAGGAGCGGCGCCTGCGCCTGCCGATGCGGCCGGGCAACCGCAGCCTCAACCTGTCCAACGCGGTTGCGGTGGTCGCGTTCGAGGCATGGCGGCAACACGGGTTCGAAGGCGGGCGCTGAGCGCCCGCGACACGTCACGCGGCGTCTTCGGGATACTCGGGCTTCTGCTCGCGCGCCATGAGCGTCTGCAGGCCTTCGACGGGCGTGATCTCCTGGTGCAGCACGCGCTGCACCTGCTCGGCGATCGGCAGCTCGATGCCGTGGCGCTGGGCGAGCCGCACCACTTCGTCGACCGTGACGATGCTCTCGACCACCTGGCCGATCTCGGCCACCGCCTGCGACAGCGGCGTGCCGCGGCCCAGCGCGAGGCCGAGGCGGCGGTTGCGAGAGAGGTCGCCCGTGCAGGTGAGCACGAGATCGCCGAGACCGGCGAGCCCCATCAGCGTCTCGGGCTTCGCACCGAGCACCGTGCCGAGGCGCAGCATCTCGTTCATGCCGCGCGTGATGAGGCCGGCGCGTGCATTGAGGCCGAGTTGCATGCCGTCGGCGACGCCCGTGGCGACCGCGAGCACGTTCTTCATCGCGCCGCCGAGCTCGGCGCCGAGCAGGTCGGTACCCGTATAGGCGCGGAAATCGGGAGCGTGCAGCATCAGCGCGACGCGCTGCGCGAAGTCGGCATCGGCCGAGTGCACGGTGACGGCCGTAGGCAGGCCTTGCGCGACCTCACGCGCGAACGACGGCCCGGTCACGACCGCGGCCGGATGCTCGGGCAGACGCTCGGTCACGAGCTCGTGCAGGAATCGACCGGAGCCAGGATCGAAGCCCTTGGTCGCCCAGGCGATGCCGGTGCCCGGCGCGACCCATGGCGCGATCGTGTCGAGCAGCTCGCGGAACGCGTGGCTCGGCACCGACACCAGCACCATCGCGGCGTCGCGCACGCAGGTTTCGAGCGCACCGCTGACCTGCAGCGCGTCCGGGAACGGCATGTCGGGGAGGTAGCGCGTGTTGGCGCGCGCGGTGGCCATGTCGACCACTGCCTGCGCCGAACGTCCCCACAGCGTGGTGGGGACGCCGTTGCGCGCGAGGAGCACGGCCAGCGCCGTGCCCCACGAACCGGCGCCGAGGACCGCGACCGGTGCGGGATGCGCCGTCATCGGCTCAGGAATTGAGCGTCTGGCCCGCGCCTGCCGGCGCTTCGTTGCGGCGGCGGACCTGCTCGGCGTAGATCGCGTCGAAATTGATCGGCTGCAGCAGCAGCGGCGGGAAGCCGCCGGCCTGGACGAGGTCCGACACGGTCTGGCGCACGTACGGGAACAGCACGTTCGGGCAGTACGTGGCGAGCACGGTCTCCTGCGACGCCGGATCGAAGCCGGCCACGCCGAAGATGCCGGCCTGGTGGACTTCGGCGAGGTAGGCGGTGGATTCCTCGAGCTTGCAGGTCACGGTGACGCTGAGGACGACTTCGAACACGCCGTCGCCGAGCTGCGCCACGCGCTGGCTCAGGTTGAGCTCGACGTTCGGCTGGCCCTGCGACTGGAACACCTGCGGGGCATTCGGCACCTCGAACGAGACGTCCTTGACGTAGATCTTCTGCAGGTTGAGCTGGGCCATCGCTTCGGCCGCGCCATTCGTGGCGACGCCGTTCGCGGGAGTGTTCTCTGCCATGGTACGGATGCTCCGGTGAAGCTTGGGAAAAAAGGACGCGGAGTATCCCACGCCCGTGCAGGTGGCGCACGCGGCGGCCGCCGCGGGCCCGGGATTCGGCGCGGTATCAGCCTGCGCTGCGGCCCTTGGCGAGCGGCAGCTGGGCCTCGGTCCACGTGCGCAGGCCGCCCTCGAGGACGTGCACCTTCGAGAAGCCCGCCTTGCGCAGGCGCTTGGCGGCGCCCGACGAGGACTGGCCGGTGCGGCAGTAGACGACGATCGGCAGGTCCTTCGCCTTCGCGAGGTCCTTGTGTTCGGGATCGAACTGGCTCATCGCGACATGGCGTGCGCCCGGGATGTGGCCTTTCTCGTAGTCCTGGATGCCCGACACGTCGATGACGAGCGCGTTCTCGCGGTTGACCAGCTGCGTGAGCCCGGCCGGCGTGATGCCCTTGTAGCCGCGCGTGGCGTGCGCGACCTCGTTGGCGACCAGCGCGATGGCGACGCCGGCGAAGCCGAACGACAGGAACGGGTGGTTGCTGATGAATTCGGGCAGGCGGGTGAGGAAATCGGACACGGTGCGGGGTCGCTCGCTGGCGGCACGGGGACCCGCGCCAGGGTAAAAGGCCGCCGATTATCGACGAGCGCGGGCATGCCTTGCAAAGGCGCGCCCCGCGCCGCCTCAGTTGGACTGGGTGATGTCCGGCAGGCCGCTGGCGAGCATCCAGCGCTTGCCGGCCGTGTCGTACTTCCAGATCTGGCGGTCCAGGATCGTCCGCGAGGCCTGGGTATTGACGTTGACCAGCGTGATCTCGACGCCCTGACGCACCTCGGTATCGCTGACCGGAACGGTGCCGCCCTCGTTGTAGCCCGTGAAACGCACCTGGCGGTAGCGCTCGAGCTCGAGCGCGGTCAGCGGATGGGCGGCGCGGTAGGCCGGGTCGATGAAGCTCTCGGCCTGCTCGATCGACTGCCAGCGGATCGTCGCGTGATAGAGGCGCAGCGTCTCGGTGAGCAGCGTCTCCTTCGATTTCGTGCTCGCGCAGGCGACCACGAGCAGCGCCGCTCCGATCACCACCAGGCGCAGCGCGCCGCGCCGCATCGTCCGCATCAGGTCCACGTCGCCTTCCTCAGGCTGGAGCGTCGGCGCATTGTGCCGCATCGCGCGGCCTGGGCGCATGCGCGGCGGCGAGCGCGACGAAGCGCGCGACGAGCGTGGTCGCCGCGCTGCCGTCCGCGGCGGGCACTTCGCAGCGCAAGGTCAGGCGCGCCTTGCCGCGTGCGGCCAGCGCAGCGAGGAAATCCTCGAGGCGCTCGTCGGGATCGGGCCGCGCGGTCGCCGTGAAGTCGCCCCACACCGGCGCGAGGTAGCGGATCGTGCTGTCCTGCACATAGATGTCGCAATCCAGGCGGCGCAGCTGGGTGGAGAGCTTCACGAAGGCCCAGCCGGCCAGGGTCATCACGCTGGCGAGGCTGCCGCCGAACGCGCAGCCCTTGTCGTTGATGTTCGGCGCGAGCGGGGCACTGATCGCGAGGCTCTGGCCGTCCCACGCGGCGAGGCGCAACTGCAGCGCGCGGGTCAGCGGGATGTCGGCGAGCAGCTCGCGCTGCAGCGCCTCGCGCAGGCTCGCGCGCAGCGGCGCGGCCGGATCGGATTCGTGCGTCATGCAGGGCTCGCGGATCACTCGGGGCGCGCGAGTGTGCGCAGCAAGCCCCGCAGAATCAAGGCCATACGGCACGGTATTGATTGCGCCCGGGAGCCTCGTCGTCGCGTTCGACGAGGCCCGCCGACTCGAGCTGGCGCACCACGCGCGTGATCGTGGCGGGGTGGATCGCGTACTCGAGCGCGACGTAGAGATCGTCCACGGTGTGGGCCGCCGCGGTGCGGCCGTAGCGGCGCAACTCGGCGAGCACGCGGACGCGTGGCTCGGTGACCATGAGGCCGTGGGCGCGCAAGGCGTCGACCGCGTACGCGCGCGGCGCCGGATCGGTGTGGCGGACGGTCTCACGCTCGACGACCGGCGAGCGTGGCAAGGCGGGTGTGAAGGCATCGTGCAGCATCGGACGGACTCCGTGAGCCGCGCACGGGCGCGCGGCGTGGCGGGGCACGCGAGGATCGCGACGATGACGGAAGGACGGCGCACGTCGATGCGTGGCAGCCGTCCTGAGCCGGGAAACGGCATCGCCCCGGAGGGCGACGCGACGCGATCCTCACGCGTGAGGCGTGGGGACGGATCGCGTCATCAGGGGCGGGGCGCGGCCGAGCGCGCGTCGTGAATGCGGATCGTGCCAGCCTCGCGGAAGCACGACCGTGTCGGGACGCTCGCTGTCCGACGCGGCCCGTGCAGCTTGGACCCGTGGGTGCTCGCGCCACGAGGGCACCGTGTCGAGCTCCACCCTGGCGACGGACTTCGCGACCGCCATGAGCCGCTTGCCGTGCGGACGCGGCTCGTCCTCGCGCAGGCGCTCGCCGGGAACATCGGGTGGCGCATCGACCGGCAGCTGCGCGTGCAGCCACGCGTGGTGCGCGTCGTCGGCATGATGACCGCCCGGGAAACCACCGCCGTGCGCCGAGGCGACCGCGACGCAGACGAGCAGCCACGTCGCGACACTCGCGACGAGGGCGTGCAGGCTGGAGCGAGGGCGACTCGGCGACATGCAGGTTTCCGGCACCGCGCATGCGCGCGGCTTCTCCCATCCTAGTCAGCCCGCATGACGCTTGCAATTTCGGAGCGTGCGCCGCGGCTGCGTATGATGCGGCGACTTCCGCGGAACGCCCGATGCCCCGCCTGCCCTCTTCCGCCGCAATGCTCGCCGGCACCAGCGTGATCGTGACGCGCCCGAGCGGCGACGCCGGCCCGCTCGTGCGGCGTGCACGCGCCGCCGGCGCGCATGTCGTGCGCCTGCCGGGGCTCGTGCTGCGGGACGTCGAGGACCGGGAGGCCGCACGTGAAGCCCTCGCCGACGCCTCCGACGGCGACATCGTCGTGTTCACGAGCCCGTCCTCGGTGCGCCACGCCTTCACGCTCGGTTTCGCGATGCCCGAGGCGCCCGCGCGCGTGCTCGCGGTGGGCGGCGGCACCGCGCGCGCGCTCGCACGCCGCGGCGTGACCGCGATCCATCCCCTCGAGCGCCAGGATGGCGATGGCCTGCTGGCCCTGCCGGAGCTCGCCGACGTCGCCGGCACGCGCATCGCGATCGTCGATGCGCCCGGCGGACGTGATGCGATCGCCCCGGCGTTGCGTGCCCGCGGCGCTTCGGTGTCGCGCATCCCTGTCTACCGGCGTGCGCCGGCCGAACTCACGCGGCGGCAGCTTGACGCTCTCGCCGCCGCGCCGCGCCCCTGGATCACGTTGCTGTCGAGTGGCGAAGCTCTGGGCCATCTCGGTCGCGCCCTGCCGGCCGACCTCGCGACACGCTGGCGCGGCGAGGCGCTCGTCGTCAGCAGTGCGCGATTGGCCGCCCTGGCCGCCGATGCCGGTTTCACGGATGTGACGATCGCCGCGTCCGCACGACCTGCCGATCTGGTCGAGGCGGCGTGCTCGCGCGTCGCACCACGCCCGCGAAGCTGAACAGAGCGATCGACCGGGCCCGCGCTGCCGCGTCGCAGCACACCGTTTCCGTTAAAATACCGATATGGACAACGACTCCGAGACGACGCTGCCCACACCGGCCGTCCGTGACGACACCGCGACGCCGGCCACCCCGCCACCCCGTCGCCGCCGCGGCTCCTGGCTCCCGCTTCTCGTGATCCTCGTGCTCGCCGCGGGCGTCGCGGCGTGGGCGTGGCTGCAGGAAACGCACCGCGAGCGCGAGCGCACCGATGCGACCGCGCGCGAGGACCGCGTGACCGCCGCGATCGCCGAGGCCACACGCGAGGACGGCGCGATGCGTCGCGAAGTCGAAGCCTTGCGCAATCGCCTGTCCGATGCGGAAGCCATGAACCGCAGCCTGCGCGAGGAGCTGCTCGGCGTGACCGAGCGTTCGCGCGCACTCGAGGACGCGGTGGCCAACCTCGCCCAGCAACGCCTGACCAGCCGTGACGTGCTCGCACTCAACGAGGCCGAGTACGTGCTGCAGCTGGCCGGCGAGCGCCTCACCTTGTTCCACGACCCGGCCGCCGCGATCGCCGCCTATCGCCTCGCCGACAGCGCGCTCGCCAGCGCCGAGGATCCGCTGTTCGCCTCGGTGCGCCAGACCATCGCGGCGGAGATCCAGGCCCTCGAGGCCGCCCAGCCGTTGCAGACGCAGGCCACGCTCGGTGCGCTCGCCATGCTTCGCGAGGCCGCCACGCAATGGCCGGCCAGGCCGCTCGCCGTCGGTGAGGACGCGTTGCAGCCGACGTCACGCGTCGGCCGCCTGATCGCACCGTTCGTGCGCATCCGTCGCGACGATGAAGGCGCCGCGATCGCACCGCGCGAAACCGGTCTCGCGCGCACGCTCGTCGTGCTCGACCTGCGCGCCGCCGAGGCCGCCCTGTTCGCGCGGGACCAGGCCGCGTTCACCGGCGCCCTCGAGCGTGCCCGCGGCGGCCTCGACGAGGCCTTCGACCCCGCAACCGATGGCGTCCGCGAGGCCCGCGCCTCGCTCGATCGCCTGCTCGCCTCGCCGCTGGCGCCGGCGCTGCCCGAACTCGGCACCGCGCTGCGCGAGCTGCGCAACCTGCGCAGCGCCCGCGCGCTGTCGCGCGAGCCGGTGGCGCACGCGTCGCCATGAGGTTCTGGACCTGGTGCCTGCTGCTCCTCCTCGTCGCCGCCGCGACCGCGTTCGGCTGGCAGTGGATCGCCGACGATCCGGGCTACGTGCTCGTGCGCGTGCGCGGCTGGTCGCTCGAGACGAGTGTCGTCGTCGCGATCATCGCGCTGCTCGTCGCATGGGGCCTGTTCGGCGCGATCTGGCGTCTTGCGCGCTGGCCGATGCGCGCATGGGGCCGCTCGCAGCGCCGGCGCGGACGTGAACGGCTCGCCGGCGGCCTCGCCGCGTTCGCCGAGGGCCGCTACGCGCAGGCCGAGCGCGACCTCGGCAAGGCGGCCCAGCAGCCTGCCCTGCGCGGTCCTGCCCTGCTCGCGATGGCGCGTGCCGCGCATGCGCGCGGCGAGGACGCGCGTGCCACGCAGATCCTCGACGACGCCGCCGTCGAAGCGCCGCAGGCTGCGCTCGCCCAGCGCGCGAAGTTCCTGCTCGAACGCGACCGCTCCGCCGAAGCCCTCGCGCTGCTGCGCGCGCCGGCCCAGGCCGCCACGCTGCCACCGGTCGGCTGGCGTGCCCTCATCGAGGCCGCGCTCGCGCAAGGCGAGGCCGAGGCCGCGCTCGACGCGCTGCCGAAGCTCGCACGCACGCAGTCGCTGGCGCCCGACGCGATGGCCGCGATCGAGACGCGTGTGCTCGTCGCCGCGCTCGAGGCCGCTCCGTCGCAGGCCCGCCTCAACACGACCTGGAACGCGACCAGCCGCGCACGCCGCCAGCAGCCCGTGATCGTCGCCGCGTTCGCGCGTCGCGCCGCCGGCTTCGGCCAGGTACTTGCGGCGATGGACGAGATCGAAACCGCACAGCGCCGCGAATGGAGCGAGACGCTGGCGACCGCCTACGGCGAACTCGGGCCGGCCGAAGCGGCGACGCGCCTGCGCCACGCCGAGGCCTGGCTCGCGGTCGCCCCGAACAGTCCCGCCCTGCTCACCACGCTCGGTCGCCTGTGCGTCGAGCAAGGCCTGTGGGGCAAGGCCATCCAGTACCTCGAACGCGCGATCGCGATCGACGGACGCGCCGTCGCCTGGGAATCCCTCGGCGATGCGCATGCCGGCGCCGGCGAACGTGATGCGGCGATCGTCGCCTACGCCAATGCCGCGCGCGGTGCCGCGACCACACCGCTGGCCTCGCGCCACGCGGGCCCGGTGGACACGCGCGCACTCGTGGTCGAGGAACGCGACGCGCACGGCGTGCCGAGGCTGCCGCGCGGCGGATGACGCGGCGTCAGCGGGCGGTGTGCTCGACCGCCGTGACACGCCCGTTGACCAGATGCAGCGTGCGCAGCAGCTGGCCGTCGCCGAAGTCGTAGGTCCAGGCTTCGCGGCGCTCGTCGCGCCAACGCTCGAGGCCGCGTCCCGGACGCTGCACGACGGTGTCGTTGCTGCTGCGCCGCCACTGGGGCTCGCCGCAGCGCGCGACGACCTCGCCTGCACTCATGCCCGAGTAGCCCATGCGCGCGTCGCAGTTCGCGCCGATCTCGCCGACGCCGTAGCCCAGCGACTCGATCGAGCGCAGCGCACCGTCGACGAACACGAGCTTCTGCATGAGCGCGCGCGGGCCGAAGTTGTAGTACCAGACGTCCCAGCGCACCTCGCGCAGGCGCTGCACGTCGCGACCCTGCGCGAACACGTCGGTGGCGAGGTAGGTCTCGGTCCAGAACGGCTCGCCACAGCGATCGCGTACGCGGAAGTCGGCGTCGCCGGTATCGACGAGGCGACTGCCGCAGCGCAGCGCGGCCGCGGCCGGCATGCTGGCCGTGGCCGCGAGCAGCAGCAGGAGGACAGCGGCACCTCGGGATCTGTGGATCATGCTGGCTTCCTCGCCGCGGTCGAGCCGCTGTGACACGCCGCCGCCGCAACGGGTTCCCGTGCGATCAGTGTCCGTGGATGCCCGCGCGCGCCTGCAGTACGGCGGCGATGATGTCGGGAGCGTAGTCGAACGCATCGTAGAACAGCCGCTCCTCGGGAAGTCCCGCCTGCACGAAGCCACGACGTCCCGCCTCGATCAGCGCGGGCGGCCCGCTCATGTAGACGTCGACGCCGGACAGGTCGGGATGATCCTCGAGCACGGACTCGTGGACCAGGCCGACGCGCAAGCCGTCGGCGAGTTCCGCATCCGACACCACGGGGACGAACGAGAACGCCGCCGCGTCGCGCGCCCAGGCCTCGGGCAGCGCGCGCAGATAGAGATCGGCGGCGGCACGCACGCCCCAGTAGAGCGTGATCGGGCGACGCGATCCGAGGCGCAGGAAGTGCTCGGCGAGCGCCTTGACCGGCGCGAAGCCGGTGCCGCCGGCGACCATGAGGATCGGCCGCTCGCTGTCCTCGCGCGGCACGAAGGTGCCGAGCGGTGCCTCGATCTCCAGCGTGTCGCCGATCGGCATCTCGTCGACGATCCACGTCGTGAAGCCGCCTCCGGCGACGCGACGCACGTGCAGCTCGATGCCGTCGCCGGCGCCCGGCGCATTCGCGATCGAGAACGCACGCCGGCGGCCGTCCTCGAGGTGCACTTCGAGGTACTGCCCGGGAAGGCGCCTCAACGGGGCTCCGTCGACCGGATCGAACACGAGACAGGCCACGTCGTCGGCGAGCACGCGCTTCTCGCGCAGGCGCACCGTGAGCGTGCGGCACGGCATGTCGGCGACCGAGGCGACCTCGCGCGCCGCGATGACGATGTCGCTGGCGGCATGCGCCTGGCACAGCAGCACCTGGCGGCGCGCGTGCTCGGCCGCGTTGAGTGCTGCGGGCGGCTGGTCCGGATACGTGCACGTGCCTTCGACGAGCGTCGCCTTGCAGCTGCCGCAGACGCCGGCACGGCACGAGTACGGCAGCGCGAGGCCGGCGCGTTGCGCCGCCTGCAGGATCGACTCGTCGGCCCGCGCCTCGAAGCGCTTGCCGGAAGCCTGCAAGGTCACGGTGTGGAGGACGGCCATGGAGGGCGATCGTGGGGTCGCGGCCGACAGCATCAAGCCTCGGGCGGGATTTGTCGACGCCCGCGCTATAGTCGCCGCCCTTCGACACGACGGTGGACCGCATGGCGATCTGGAAGCAGGCGATCGATCTCGAGCGCATCAATGCCTGGAATGCGAACACCCTCGTCGAGCACCTCGGCATGCGCGTGACGGAAGTCGGCGACGACTTCGTGCGCGGCACGATGCCGGTCGACGCGCGCACGCATCAGCCGTTCGGCCTGCTGCACGGCGGCGCCTCGGTCGCGCTCGCCGAATCGCTGGGCAGCCTCGCCGCGAACCTCACGCTCGACACGCGCAGCGAGATGGCCGTCGGCCTCGACATCAACGCCAACCACGTGCGAGCGGTCACCGCCGGCGAGGTCACCGGCACCGCGCGCATGCTGCATCTCGGCCGCACGACGCAGGTGTGGGAGATCCGCATCGAGGACGAGGGCGGCCGCCTGGTCTGCATCTCGCGCCTGACCATGGCCGTGGTGCCGCGCCGCAGCTGAGCCGCGCTCAGCCGATCGCGTCCCCGACATCCTCGCAGTAGGCGCGCCACGTGCCCTTGCCGGCGAGCTTGGCTTCGTACATCGCGAGGTCGGCCTTGCGCATCACCGATTTCACCGACTCGTGCGCCGGCCCGCCGAACAGCGCGATGCCGATGGACGTGCCGACCCGCAGGACATGCCCACCGTCGGTCATGGACTCGTTGACGCGCGCGATGATGCGCTTCGCGGTGGCCTCCGCATGCTCCGCGACGTCGTCGCCGCGACCGTCGATCAGCACGGCGAACTCGTCGCCGCCGAGACGGCCGGCGAGATCGTCGTCGCCCAGGCTCGCACTGAGCCGACGCGCGACCTCGCGCAGCACGCGGTCGCCGGCCTCGTGCCCGTGGCGGTCGTTGATCGGCTTGAACCCGTCGAGGTCGAGGTAGAGCACGGCGCCCCGACAGCCGTTTTCACCCGCGCGCAACAGTGCCCTTCGTACGCTTTCGAGGAAAAGGCGCCGGTTGGCGAGGCCGGTCAGGACGTCGACGTTCGCAAGCTCCGACAGTCGATGCATGGCCATCTTGCGGCGATCGGTCTCGAGGTTGAATTTCTCGAGCACGGCGTTGTAGAAGGCCGCCACCTGACTGGCTTCGGTTTCGTCGTCCACGCGCACGGGACGCGAGAAATCGCCGCTGTGGGCCTGCACGTCCATCTGGCTGACCAGGTCGAGCAGGGACGTGGTCGCCCCATGCTCGGCGACATTGAGGCCGATGCGCTCGTCGCGTTGGCGCACGCGGAGTGGAACCACCAGGCCGATCAGCCACAGGAGCACGAGGCTGCCGAGGAACGCATAGGCGCCGATCGCGAACACGCCCTGCAGCTGGACGAGGAACTGCTGGCCGCGCGGCAGCGCCAGCGCGGAGGCATCGGCGAACAGCGCGACCGCAAGCGTGCCCCAGATGCCGGCGAACAGATGGACCGGCACCGCACCGATCGCATCGTCGATCCGCCAGCGTTCGAGCAGCCGTGTTCCGAAGACGGCGATGGCGCCGCCGGTCGCGCCGATGACGAGCGCCGACAACGGTGAGACGACATCGCAGTTGGCGGTGACCGCGACCAGACCGGCGAGGACGCCGTTCATGACTTCACCGGCCGCGGGGCGCCCCTCGAGCATCCAGGTCAGCAGCGCACCGAGAATGCCGCCGGCACCGCCGGCCAGCGCCGTGTTGACGATGATCACCGGCACCTTGTCCGATAGCGCGAGCGTGCTGCCGCCGTTGAATCCGAACCAGCCGAACCAGAGCAGGAACACGCCGAGCGTGGACAGCGCGAGGTTGTGCCCCTCGATCCGGCGTGCACGCTTGCCGAAGCGGCCGAGGCGGGGACCGATGACGAGAATGGCCGCGAGCGAGACCCAGCCGCCGACCGAGTGCACGACGGTCGAACCGGCGAAGTCGTGGAAGCCGGCACTCGCCAGCCAGCCCGCCGCCGCGCCAGTGGACTCCGTGGCCCAGGCCCAGTGCCCGGTGATCGGATAGATCAGGCCGGAGAGCACCATCGCCGTCAGCGCGTACCCTGCGAAGCGCATGCGCTCGGCCACCGCGCCCGACACGATCGTGGTGGCGGTCCCGCAGAACGCGGCCTGGAAGAAGAAGAACGCCATGCGCTCGGGTGACAGCGCGTCGTCGATCACGAATCCGTCGGTGCCGACGAGCCCTGCGGCGCTGGCGCCGAACATCAGGCCGAAACCGAACAGCGCGAACAGGCAGACCGATATGCAGAAGTCGATCAGGTTCTTGAGCGCGACGTTGATGCTGTTCTTCGCACGCACCATGCCGCTTTCGAGGCAGGTGAAACCGGCCTGCATCACGACGACCAGGAACGCGCAGACGATCACCCACAGGTTGTCGATGGTCACTGCATCGTCCGGAAGCGGAACCCCTCGATCCGCGTGTCGGCATTCTGGCCGATTTGCGGCGCGCTGCGCGAGCCTGCCGGCACGCGTATCCTGCCGCTCCCGAACCGCTTCCGCCGATGTCCCGACCGACCGACCACGCCGCGCCGTACGCGCGCCTCTCGCCCGATGTCGTCCTCGATGCCGTTGCCGAGGCCGGTTTCGTGCCGGACGGCCGCCTGCTCGCGCTCGGCAGCTACGAGAACCGCGTCTACCAGGTCGGCCTCGACGACGGCGCGCCTCTGGTCGCGAAGTTCTACCGCCCCGCACGCTGGAGCGACGCCGCGATCGCCGAGGAGCACGCGTTCGCGGCCGAACTCGCCGCGGCCGAACTGCCGGTGGTCGCGCCGATCGCGGTCGACGGCGCGACGCTGCTCGCGCACGAAGGCTTCCGCTACGCGCTCTACCCGCGCCGCGGCGGCCGCGCGCCGGAGCTCGAATCGGCCGACCATCTCGCCTGGATGGGACGCCTCATCGCACGCATCCATGCGATCGGCGCGCGCTCGCGTTTCGAGGCACGCGGCGCGATCGACGTCGACACCTTCGTGCTCGACGCCTCCGACGCGGTGCTCGCGTCGGACCTGCTGCCCGCGCAGCTCGAGGATCGCTACGCCGGCCTCGTCGACGACCTCGCCGACGCGCTCGATGCACGCCTCGAGGCGGTCGGCCCCGTGCGCACGCTGCGCCTGCACGGCGACTGCCACCTCGGCAACGTGCTGTGGACCGACACGGGCCCGCACTTCGTCGACCTCGACGACGCGCGCATGGGCCCGGCCGTGCAGGATCTGTGGATGCTCGCGCCGTCGCGGACCGCGCTCGACACGCTGCTCGAAGGTTACGCCGAGTTCCGCGAACCCGATCCCGCCGAGCTCGCCCTCGTCGAGCCGCTGCGCATCATGCGCCAGGTGCACTGGGCCGGCTGGGTCGCGTCGCGCTGGCACGATCCCGCGTTCCCGCTCGCGTTCGCGCACGTCGGCGAGGCGCGCTGGTGGGAACAGCACTGCAACGACCTCGACGACGCGCTGGCCTCTCTCGCGGGCTGAGACCGGCGATCAGCCGGTCAGGTCGGCACGCCGCGGCTCCTGCACGGCCTCGGGCGGCAGCGGTGGCTGCGTGATGCCCATCGACAGGTACATGCTCGTGAACGCGTCGATGCCGAACCCGGCCGGCTTGACCCAGGCCTCGGGCACATAGAGCAGGCCACCGCCGACCGGCACCGGCGCGGTCGGCACGAGAACGGTCAGGTAGCGGCGCCCGTCGATCTCGATCGGCGCCGGATTCGGCAGCAGGCCGAGCACGGCGACGCCTTCGCCGCCGAAGAAACACCAGACCGGGCTCATCGCGCCGATGTCGGCGGCCTTGCGGTCGCCGATCACCGCGACGAAGCGCTCGGCCAGCGCGTAGACGCTGCGTACCAGCGGGATGCGCCGCAGCGTGTGGTCGATCACGCCCGCGAACGGCTTCTTGAGCTGCGATTGCACGGCCAGGCCGAGCAGGTAGATCAGGCCGATCACGAGCAGCGTGCCGAGCAGCCACGCCAGCAGCTGGCTGCCGAGCAGGTACTGGCTGAAGGCCGAGAAGGTGCGCCCGAACAGGCTGTTCGGGCCGAGCACGCTGTTGAGCATCGTGACCACCCAGCCGACCAGGATCAGCGTGATCGCGAGCGGCAGCACCGCGAGGAAGCCCGTCAGCCAGGTCGTGAGGATCGGCTTGAGGCGGTCGCGAAGCATCATCGGGAGTCCTTGGTGCGGGGGATCGGGCCGGCCATCGTCGCGTGTCGCGGCTGAATCGACGGCCTGCACGAAAAATACGCGATTGGCCGCCCTTCCGAACCGTGCAAACGCTCCATTCCGATCAGCGAGGATCATGACGCATCCGTTACCATTCACGACGATGACCCCGTCCACCGACCTCCCGTCCGCCAGGCCGCGGCGCGACTTCATGCGGCCGCTGCGCTACCTCGTGCGCGGGCCGCTGCTCGCGCTGCACATCGCGCTGTCGCTGCCGCTCGCGGTGCTCGCGCTGAACCCGTGGTTCGCGCGCATCCCGGTCGGCCGGCGCCGCTTCGACCAGTTCATGATCAGCTGGTGGTCGGGCACGCTCGTGCGCCTGTTCGGCTTCCGCATCCGCCGCTTCGGCACGCCTCTGCCCGGCGCGGTCATGTACGTGGTCAATCACATCTCGTGGCTCGACATCGAGCTCATGCACAGCCAGCGCGCGATCTGCTTCGTGGCCAAGAGCGAGATCGCCCGCTGGCCGCTGGTCGGCTGGCTGGCCACGCGCGCCGGCACGATCTACCACCAGCGCGGCAGCACGCACTCGATGGCCGCGGTCAGTGCGCGCATCGTCGACAAGCTGCGCGCGGGCGAACCGGTCGGGATCTTCCCCGAGGGCGGTACCGGTCGCGGCGACCAGATCCGTACGTTCCACGCGCGCATCTTCCAGGCTGCTCTCGATGCCGAGGTGCCCGTGCAACCCGTCGCGCTGCTCTACGGCCGCAACGGACGCCAGGATCTCGACGTGCCGTTCGGCGCGAAGGAGAGCTTCGCCGCGAACTTCCTGCGCCTGCTCGGTGCGCCGTCGATGGACGCCGAGGTGCACTTCCTCGAGCCGGTCGAATCCACGCCCGATGCGCGCCGCCGCATGGCCGAGGAAAGCCGTGCGCGCATCATCGGCGCACTCGGCTACGGCGATCTGCGCCGCGGCGGCGCCACGGCCGCGGCCGACGACGCGTGAACGCGGCCGACTACCGCGCGCCGCGCCTGCTGCGCAACGCGCACGTGCAGTCGGTGCTCGCCTCGAGCGGCATCCGCCGGATCCTGTTCGCACGCCGGCGCGCCGCGCTCGAGCGACGCGCGACCGAGCACGTGCTCGACTGCGGCGACGGTGTACGCCTGCTCGGCTACCACACACCGCAGCAGGCACTCGCACGGCCGCGCGGCCTCGTCGTGCTGCTGCACGGCTGGGAAGGCAGCGTGCAGTCGAGCTACCTGCTGCACACGGGCTCGCGGCTGCTCGCCGAAGGCTTCGACGTGTTCCGGCTCAACTTCCGCGATCACGGCGACACGCACCACCTCAATCCGGACCTGTTCCACTCCTGCCGCATCGACGAAGTCGTCGGCGCGGTCGGCGCGGTGGCGCGCATGTTCCCTGACCTGCCGCTCGGCATCGCCGGCTTCTCGCTCGGCGGCAACTTCGCGCTGCGCGTCGCGCTGCGCGCCCCGGCGGCCGGCATCGCGCTGCGCCATGCCGTGGCGGTCTGTCCCGCGATCAGCCCGCGCGACATCCTCGTCGCGATCGAGGGCGCGCCGTGGTTCTACCACAGCTACTTCATGCGCAAATGGCGCCAGTCGCTCGCGCTCAAGCAGCGCGCGTTTCCCGACAAGCGCCTGTTCGACGATGCCGACCTGCGCACGAACATGCGCGAACTCACGCGCATCATGGTCGAGCGCCACACCGACTTCGGCACGCTCGAGAACTACCTCGACGGCTACTCGATCGCCGGCGACCGCCTGTCGACGCTCGCGGTGCCGACCAGCATCCTGACCTCGACCGACGACCCGATCATCCCGGTCGCGAACTTCCGCGAGCTCGTGCTGCCCGCGCACGTCGAACTCGACATCGCCCCCGGCGGCGGCCACTGCGGCTTCATCCGCGACTTCTCGCTGCGCAGCTGGACCGAGGACTACATCGCCGAGCGCGTGCAGCGGCACGTGGGCACTTGAGCCCAAGGGCTGCGTTACCACGATCCGTTACGAGGGTTGCGGAAGCGAGGTCGCGTTCAAGCGTATGGAGACGGGCGACAGAACATCGACACGGATGACTCCGTGCAGCCCCACGCGCTCTTGAAACCACTTTCGTAAGACGGCACCCACTATGATTCTCGGGGTACCATTCGGATTTTCCCGCCGATTTATGACGCCCTTGATCGGAAGGTTGTCAGACTCGAGAAAAATCTCGATGACATCGCGATCAGCGCCAAAAAGCGTACTCACTGCAACCTGCGCGTTGAAAAACCCCCTGTCGTAGTAGGTCTTTCCCACGAGCACTTCGAAGCTCGAGACAGGTTTGGCTCCGAGATCCATCAGGGCGTCTTCGACATGCCTCGCAGATACCGAAACGTCCTCCTTTCGTCCGCCGTTCCAAGGCGGATCCAGCTTACGGATGATGTCGTCTTCCAGGCCGGCCGCGAGATTAAGATGGAACACGCCGTAGTGAAGCAAGCCGTCGTCGGGAAGTGCCAGTATCCCGACGTCTGACCCTCGTCCGAGAGCATCGCGAATCAGCCTGCTGTTCCTGATGTTCGTTACCTGAGAGCGGCCTGGATTCTTGTAGCCTCCCATGCGCGCACGCAGCGTCTGGACAGTCTTGCCGACGTAAACGACATCACCGTCGCAAACGAAAGCATATAGAATATTTTTCTGGCTCGCGTTCCGCGTCAACTCGAAACAGAGCTTGCCATCCTCGAGCGCCCATCGCCCCGCAAGTTCGAATCCAATCTCGAGCAATCGATTCATGTCGCTCAGCCTCGACAGATCCAGCTACTCACGAGTACGAATCCCCAGACGAGCAATTATCGACAGTCCAACGAGCGTCCGACAGCCTCAGACCAAGTCATTGACCTCAATCCGCCGGCACCGTCCTCTCGCGCGCCCATGCACGTAGCGCCTCGACGCGATCGGCCATGATCACCGACAGCGGGCGCGTGGCGCGTGCCTCCTCGTCGAGGTGGCGGGTCTCGAGCGGTTTGCCCTCAGCGGCCGCGGCGTACAGTGCGGCGACCACGAGCTGCTCGAGCTCGGCGCCCGAGAAGCCTTCGGAGACCTCGGCGAGCGCGGCGCGATCGAACGCGTCGGCATCGAGGCCGCGACGCACGAGGTGGATGCGCAGGACCTCCTCGCGCGTGGCCGCGTCGGGCAGGTCGACGAAGAAGATCTCGTCGAAGCGGCCCTTGCGCAGCAGTTCGGGCGGCAGCGCCTGCACGTCGTTCGCGGTCGCGACGAGGAACACCGGCGCCTTGCGCTCGGCCATCCACGTGAGCAGGTAGCCGAGCACACGCCGCGACACGCCGTCGTCGTTGCTCTCGGCGGCGAGCGCCTTCTCGATCTCGTCCAGCCACAGCACGCACGGCGCGAGCAGCTCGGCGCTCCTGAGCGCGGCGCGCAGGTTGCGCTCGGTCTCGCCGTGGTACTTGTTGTAGAGCGTACCGATGTCCAGGCGCAGTAGCGGCACGCCGAAGCCGCCGGCCACCGCTTTCGCAGCGAGGCTCTTGCCGCAGCCCTGCACGCCGAGCAGCAGCATGCCCTTGGGTGGATCGAGCTTGACCGGCATGCGCTTGCCGAGGAACGCGGGCTCGCGCTGCTGCACCCAGCGCTTGAGGCGCGCGAGGCCGGCCACATCGGCGAAGCGCGCGGTCTCGTACTCGAAATGCAGCAGGCTGTCGCGGTCGAGCAGGCGGAACTTGGCCTCGGCCAGGCGCGGCACGTCGTCGGCGGTCAGCGCACCGTCGTCGTAGATGAGCTTGCGCACGATGCGGCGCGCGTCGGCGTCGGTGAGGCCGGCGAGGTTGCGCACGATCGCGCGCGCGGCCTCGGCGTCGACCTCGACGCGGCGGCCGCCGTGTTCGCGCGAGTACTGGAACGCCTCCTCGCGCACGATCTGCGCGAGCGCCTGCGCATCCGGCAGGGCCAGCTCGAAGCGCGTCATGTACGCGGCGAGATCCTCGGGCATCTCGAAACGTGCGCCGACCAGCACCAGCGTGTGCGCAGCCGTGCCCTGGCGCTGCACGATCTCGCGCATGAGGCGCAACGTCATCGGATAGCGCAGATAGGGCTGGAAATCGAGCAGCAGGAACACGCCCGCTTCCGGAAACTGCTTGATCGCGCCGAGGGTCAGGCTCGCGTCGGGCAACCCCCGGCTTTCCTCGTCGTCCATGTCCAGGCGCACGAGGCCATCGGTGATGCTCCAGGTGTAGAGCGGGCGCAGCACCTGCGAGATGGCGTGCCGGAACGCCTCGACGACGCGGCTTTCCTCGGCCGATTCGACCACCAGCAGCGGGGTGCGTGCGCGCAGCAACGTTGCGAGATCCTGATTCGCACCCATGTGTTGCCGGTCGCGCCGCTCGAAAAGGGGTCAGAGCCTAGCACGCCGGGCTGCGGCATAATGGGCGTTTCCCGCGCGGCCGCCCCGCGCCTCCACACGATGACGGACATGCTGAAAGAAACGCTGGAACTGCACCGCCAGGGGCGCCTCGACGAAGCCGAGACCGGCTACCGCGCCCTGCTCGCCGACAACCCGCTCGACGGCGAGGTGCTGCGCCTGCTCGGCATCGTGCGCCGCGACCGCGGCGACCTCGTCGAGAGCGCGAGCCTCATCACACGCGCACACCAGCTCGCACCGGAACAGCCGGGCCTGCTGCTCATGCTGGGCGCGATCCATTCCGAGTCGGGTGACTATCGCCAGGCCCGCGAGGCCTACGAGCGCGTGCTCACGCTCGATCCGAACATCGCCGGCGCGCACTCCTCCCTGGGCCACCTCGCCCTGCTGACGAGCGAGCCGAAGCTCGCCGAGCAGCATTTCCGCACCGCACTTCGCGCGACCGAGGATCCGCAGGCCCTGACCGGCCTCGGCATGCTCGCGCTCGACGCCGACGACGTCGACAACGCGATGAAGTACCTCACGCGTGCGGCCGACCTCGCCCCGAACGACCCTGCCGTCGCGTTCTCGCTCGGCCGCGGCTTCAGCAAGCGCGGCATGCTCGCGTTCGCGGAACAGTCGTTCCAGACCGCGCTGCGCCTGCGCCCCGGCATGCCTCACGCGAGCAATGCGCTCGGCCAGCTGTTCATCAACGCCAACCGCGGCGCCGAAGCCGAACCTCACATGCGCGCGCTGCTCAACGCGCGCGGCTTCGAGCTGGCCGGCCTGCTCGGCCTCGGCGATGCGTTCCGCGCGCAGGGCAAGCTCGAGGAGGCCGTCGAACAGTACCGCGCCGCACTCGAGCGACGCCCCGACCACGAAGCCGGTCTGCAGGCGCTGACGTGGTGCCTCGTCCGGCTCGGGCGCCGTCCGGATGCGCTGCAGCTGCTCGACGAACGCATCGCGTCGCAGCCGCAGCAGGAAGACCGCTGGCGTACCGAGCGTGCCGCGCTGCTCGCCGGCATGGGGCGCGAGAAGGACGCGGCCGCCGACTGGCAGGTCCTGCGCGACCGCCATCCCGACAACCCGCAGGTCGCGAGCCAGCTCGCCCAGCTGCGCGAACTGAGCGGCGATTACGATGCCGCGCGCGCACTGGCCGTCGAAACGCTCGAGAAGCGCCCCGACGACATCGACGCCGCGTTCATCCTCGTGCGCGCCCATCTGCGCGACGGCGACGCCACGGCAGCCCAGACGCTGCTCGACGGCTTCTCGGGCAAGCCCGTGAACGAGTCGCAGGCACGCCGCGGCCTGCACTACCAGGGCCGCATCTTCGACACGCTCGGCCAGTACGAAGAAGCCGTGCGCCATTTCGCCGGCGCCCAGCAGGGCATGGCGATGGGCCTGCCCGTGCTCGAGACGCTGCCGGTGGACTACGACCGCGTGCTCGCCGATCCGGAGGGCGCGCCGTGGAAGCATGCGCCGATCCTGCTCGTCGGCACCCCCGGCAGCGGCGTCGAGCGCATCGCCGCACTGCTCGAGGACCATGGCGGCCTGAGCGTGCTCAGCGACCGCGTCTCGGGCGTGCGCAACGACGGCTTCGACGCACGCGCGTTCGACCACACCAACAGCGAGCTGTACGACGCCGGCATCGAGGCGCTGCGCGAGGAATACCTCGCGCCGCTGCGTACCGCCGGTGTCGATCTCGACAAGCCGCTGATCGACTGGATCCCGCGCTGGGATGCCCGCTTCCTCGTGTTCGCGCGCCGCTTCCTGCCGGGCACGCGCGTCATCGTCGTCGACAACGACCCGCGTGACGCGCTGCTCAACTGGATGGCCTTCGGCTGGCTGCCGCTGACCGCGTTCGGCGACATCGACCGCGGCGTCGAGTGGTTCGAGCGCGCCCACCAGCATGCGCGTTTCGTCGTCGAGCACGGCGGCTTGCCGCATCTCGTCGTGAACGCCGAGAAGGTGCTCGCCGATCCCGCCGGTGCCGGTGCCGAGCTCGCGCGCTTCGTCGGTGTCGACGCACTGAAACCCGGTGCACGCAGTGCGCGTGTCGCGAACGCCGTCGGCGGGTTGCCGGCCCGTTTCGAAGACGGCCATTGCGAGCGCTACGCGGACACGCTGGCGGCGGCGTTCGCGCGCGTCACCGGCCAGGCCGCGACGCCGCTCGTCTGACGCCACCAGGAGGACCCACGCATGCATCTGCACAGTGACAGTTTCGAGGACGGCCAGCCGATCCCGTCGACGTTCGCGTTCGGCCGCCGCGGCGACGCGGGAGAGCCCTGCGTGCTCTCGGCGAACCGCAACCCGCACCTGGCCTGGCGCGACGCGCCGGCCGGCACGCGTTCGTTCGTCGTGACCTGCATCGATCCCGATGTGCCGACCGTCGGCGACGACGTGAACCAGCAAGGCCGCACGGTTCCCGCGTCGCTGCCGCGCACCGAGTTCGTGCACTGGCTCGTCGCCGACATTCCGGCATCGGTCACGTCGATCGCCGAGGGCAGCTGCGCCGACGGCGTCGTCGCGCGCGGCCGCACGTCGCCGCCGGGACCGGCGGGAGCCGTGCAGGGTCGCAACGACTACACGGGCTGGTTCGCGGGCGACGCCGACATGGGCGGCGAATACCGCGGCTACGACGGCCCGTGTCCGCCGTGGAACGACGAGCTGCTGCACCACTACCACTTCCGCGTGTACGCGCTCGACATCGCCTCGCTCGGACTCGCCGAGGGCTTCGACGTGACCGCGCTGCGCGACGCGATGCACGGTCACGTCCTCGCCGAAGCGCAACACGTGGGCACCTACACGCTGAATCCCGCCGTCGCCGGCTGATCGTCCCGATGCACGCCGGCGCGCCGCTCGAAGCCACGCTCGCCGAAGCGCGCCGGTGCGCCACGCAAGGCCGCATCGGCGAGGCGGACCTGCTCTACGCACGCGTGCTCGATGCCGAGCCGGCCCACGCCGAGGCGCTGTCGCACCTCGGCATGCGCGCCCTCGCCTCGGGCCGTGTCGACGAAGCGCTGGAGCGGCTCACGCGCGCGCGTGATGCGCAGCCGCTCGACGCCACGGTGCAGCGCAACCTGGGTCTCGCGCTGCGTGCGGCCGGGCGTGGCGAGGAAGCGCTCGCGTCGTTCCGCGAGGCCGTGAAGCTCGACCCGGACTTCTTCATCGCGCGACTGCAGGCCGGTCTCCAGCTCGAGGCACTCGGCCGCCATCGCGACGCGCTCGCGGCCTATTACGGTGCGGTCACGACGGCGCAACGGCAGGGTCGCTGGCTCAATGAGGCGACGACCGCGCCCGCGCTGCTCGCTCCCGTGCGGCGCGCGATGGAGGTGATCGACAACGGCCGCGCCGCGCTGTTCGACGCCTCGATCGCACCGCTGCGCGAACGCCTTGGCCGTGACGCGCTCGCACGCGTCGAGAAGGCGCTCGCGATCTACCTCGGCGACCTGCCCGCGGCGTATCCCGATCCACGCCAGAAGCCGTCGTTCCTCTACGTGCCGGACCTGCCGACCACCGCGTGGTTCGATCGCGACCTGTTTCCCTGGTACGCGCTGTTCGAGGAGCGCTACGACGCGATCCGTGCCGAGCTCGACGCCGTCATCGACGATGCCGCAGCGTTCCAGTCGTTCCTCAAGGTCAAACCCGGACTGTCGACCGCCGAAGCACTGACCGGCACGCGTGGCGAACCGCGCTGGGACGCGTACTTCTTCTACCGCCACGGCGAGCGCTTCGAGGACAACTGCCTGCGCTGCCCGGTCACCGCGGCCACGCTCGATGCCTCGCCGATCGTGCGGCTGGCGGGCCACGCACCCGAGTGTCTGTACTCCAAGCTGACCGCGGGCTCGCACATCCGCGCACATCGCGGCGTGACCAACACGCGCGTCGTGACCCACTTCCCGCTGATCGTGCCCGGCGACGGCGCTCTGCGCGTCGGCGGCGAAGACCGCGAATGGGTGCAGGGCCGCTGCTTCACGTTCGACGACACGTTCCTGCACGAGGCCTGGAACCACAGCGAGCGCACGCGCGTCGTGATCCTGATGGACTCGTGGAACCCTTACCTCACCGAGGTCGAAGTCGAGGCCTGCAGATCGCTCGTGGTCGCGATCGCCGACTTCAACGCCGAAGCGCGACTCGCCGACCCGCTCGTGGATCCCGCGCACGCGCGGTGAGATCGCCCTCGGCGCTTTCGCAGAAGTCCGGGAATCATCCGTATTGCCCAGGCGCAATGCAGCTGGCGTCTAGAGCAGCAGTTCCCTGAGCAGTTCGCGACACATCGCCCGCATTCGCCCCGCATCCATCGGCCTGTCCGTAGGAATGAGGGCAGCATCGCGGATACGGTCATTCAGTGTGCCGAACGCGCCCTCCACCTCAGCCGCCAAGCGGTCGACCCATCGAGGCTGCATCGCGGGCCTGACGTCATTCCGCCAAGTTGAACGAAGGTCGTCCAGATGGGCACCGAACAGTTCCAGCGTGTCATGGATGTACAGCAGATCCTGCGCCTGCTTGTTCGGGGGGCGACGGTCGCGGATGAGAAGCTTCTGGACGATGAAGCCAACGGGATTGGGAACGTGTAGATCGGTCGCATGGTCCAGCCCCCAGTCCGCGCCGAGCGTCACGGTCCAGGGCGATACGAGCAGGAGCCCCAGATAGCGCAGTCGTTGGGCGGTGATACCGGCCGTGGCGAGGGTCGCCAGGGGAACGCCGTCACGCGTCATATCGCGTCCGGGCAACGGAGTGAGGAATTCCGCGTAGAAGCCGACGAGCTCATCGCCACCAAAGGTGTATTGCGAGACCGGGGGGATATGCGTGCCCGTCAACTGCTCTTCGAAACCTGCCGCCTCCAAACGGGCCTTGATATTTCCCTCGAGCCGTTCGCGCTCACCGAACGCCACGTCGACATCGAGCGTGACCACGGGAGCGTAGCCAAGTGCTCCGGCTTTCGCGTGCAAGCGGTAGAGTCGATGAGCCCACCCTCCCACAAACACGAGCTGTCGCGACCAGGGAGTCAAGGCCTGCACGAGCTTCACGAATGCCTCGCGATCGTTCACTCCTACCCTCCGATCACGCCGGAAAGCACTTTCCGCCTCAGCACATCCGCCTGTTCGACACCGCGGGATGGGTGGGCGGAAACATCCAGCCAGATCTGCAGGACATCGGACACCATGATCCCGTCCATCCTTACGGCTGCCCTGAAAACGGACTGGGCGGCGGGCGCCTGCCTGATGACCAGATGCGGCGGCTCGCCGATCCTCGCCATGGCCAATCCGCGCCACTCGCTCGCCTGGAAAGTCCGAAGATGTCGAACATAGAGAACCGGCAGCGCTCCACTCACGTGGCCGACGTTCAACAGATCTGCCGCCGCGAACAAGCCGATGCAGGCGTCGAGACCCGCGGCCACTTTCTGCAGCTGCCCAGCCACGGTGCCGGGAACAAGGTACGTCATGCGTAGTTCGGGCGACGAGCGCAGCGCTGCCGACTGCCATCGCCGAAACAGTTCTGCACGCCGGACCAAGCGCAGCGCGCCGCCACTGTTGTCGAGGAATCCGTCCTCCTGCAAGCGATGGATGAAGCGCGATGCGCTCATCGGCGAAACATCGGCAGCCGCCGCGAACTCGGCGCCTGAGCCGTATTCGCCGCGCGGTGCGGTCAGCATTCGCTCGGGGAGCTCGGGCGCCAGCAGCACCTTGAGCATCCACTGATTGAGATCGCTGAAGAGATCGGATGCCTTACGTGGCTTGGCGACCCGCCCCCTTGCCGCGCGTTGCCGGGCCGGATTGTCGAAGGACTCGAAACCAGGCCCGAACAAATGCACCTCACCAGCCTCCGATACCAACCCGATCGGAGTATCCGCAGCGTACTCGTGGTGGAACGCCTCGAGATTGCGCAGGAGAGCCGGAGAGGTACGACCGACATGCAGCATGGCCAACGGCTGCAACCCGAGCACGAAAGCATGTCGCCGTGCCTGCAGGATGGCCTGCGCCATCAAGGCGATGACCCGATCAGACCTGCCTTCACCGATGTGCTTGAGCTCGACCGCGTAATGCTGCGAGCCCTTGCGGATGACCAGGTCCGGCCCCGAGCCAGAGGTCCGCTGCACGCTCCAGCCGAGCGATTCGAAGATCCCCCCGACGCGCAGACGCGCGTGCGGGTCTCTGGCGGACGCCGATGGCATCAGCAGTCATCCGGTCGTGAGCGGTCGACAGACTATACCATGGCCATGGTAGAAATCATGGCCATGGTATGCCCCGTGCTTCCAACCATCCGTGGGGATTCGAGGACAGCCGACCAGCGGGAAGTGCCACGCATCGCCAAGCAAAGAGGCGCTGAAGATTTACCGCCCTTCGGACCCACCTCACCACGGCACCGCCACGAGCAGGATCACGCCGAACACGATGCGGTAGATCGCGAACGGCGTGTAGCTGTGGCCCTTGATGTAGCCGAGCAGCCAGCGCACGGCGATGAAGCCGGTGATCGTCGCCGCGACGAAGGCGACGCCGAGGCCGACCCAGTCCTCCTGCGTGTGGCCGCCGAGCAGCTGCTTGAGGATCTGGTAGCCGCTGGCCGCGTACATGGTCGGGATGCCGACGAGGAACGCGAACTCGGTCGCGGCCGGGCGGTTGTTGGCGCCGGCGAGCATCGCCGTGAAGATCGTCGCGGCCGAGCGCGACGTGCCCGGGAAGATCGCCGCGACGATCTGCGCGAGGCCGACGAGGATCGCGACCTTCCACGTGATCACGTCGCTGGCCGGCCGCGAACGCGTGATGCGTTCGGCGGCGAGGATCCAGAACCCGCCGAGGATCAGCGCGACCGCGATCGGCACGACCGCGTCGGGCAGCTCGAAGCCGAGCCGAGTGACCGCGAAACCGAGCACCGCGGTGATGCCGAACGCGACACCGAGCTTGGCGAGGTAGTCGCGGTTGCGCGGCTCGCGCCAGTTCGTAGCCAGTTCCCACAGGCGCCGCCAGTAGACCAGCGTCACGGCGAGGATCGCGCCGGCCTGGATCACGATCGTGAAGGTGTCGGAGCGCTCGCCGAGCCAGTGCTGGGCGATCAGCAGGTGGCCGGTGCTCGAGATAGGCAGGAATTCGGTGAGGCCCTCGATGATGCCGAGGAGGATGACGTTGATCAGGTCGGGCACGAACGGCGGTCCGGCGGGGCGATCCGCAAGCATAGGCCAGATGCGCTGTCTTCATGCACTGCGACATGGTTTCGCCACCCTTCGGTGCGACAATCGCGCCCCCGCCGCGCCCGGCGCCGTCGTGCGCGGCGTCTTTACTTCCTGAGGATCCACCATGTCCGCTTCGAACGTGCTCCAGCTCATCAAGGACAACGACATCACCTTCGTCGATCTGCGCTTCACCGACATGCTCGGCAAGCAGCATCACGTGACGTTCCCCGCGCATTCGGTCGACGACGCGTTCTTCGAGGACGGCAAGATGTTCGACGGCTCCTCGATCGCGGGCTGGAAGGGCATCAACGAGTCCGACATGGTGCTCATGCCGGATCCGTCGACCGCGATCATCGATCCGTTCATGGCCGACCCGACGCTGGTCATCACCTGCGACGTGCTCGAGCCGCACACGATGCAGGCCTACTCGCGCGACCCGCGCTCGGTCGCGCGCCGCGCCGAGGCGTTCCTCAAGTCGACCGGCATCGCCGACACGGCGTTCTTCGGTCCGGAGCCCGAGTTCTTCGTGTTCGATTCGGTGCGCTGGCAGAACGACATGGGCAAGGTGTTCTTCGAGGTCAACTCCGAGGAAGCCGCGTGGTCGTCGCGCGACCGCATCGAGGGCGGCAACAGCGGTCATCGCCCGGGCATCAAGGGCGGCTATTTCCCGGTCCCGCCGGTGGATTCGTTCCAGGACCTGCGCGGCGAGATGTGCAAGGTGCTCGAGCAGCTCGGCCAGGTCGTCGAGGTGCACCACCACGAGGTCGCCACGGCCGGCCAGTGCGAGATCGGCACGCGCTTCAACACGCTCGTGAAGAAGGCCGACGAACTCATCACGATGAAGTACGTCGTGCGCAACGTCGCCCACCAGTACGGCAAGACCGTGAGCTTCATGCCCAAGCCGCTGGTCGGCGACAACGGCTCCGGCATGCACGTGCACCAGTCGCTGTCGAAGGGCGGCACCAACCTGTTCGCGGGCGACCTCTACGGTGGCCTGTCGCAGACCGCGTTGTGGTACATCGGCGGCATCTTCAAGCACGCACGCGCGATCAACGCGTTCGCGAACTCGACGACCAACAGCTACAAGCGCCTCGTGCCGGGCTTCGAGGCACCGGTGATGCTGGCCTATTCGGCGCGCAACCGTTCGGCGAGCTGCCGCATCCCGTTCGTGCACAGCCCGAAGGGCCGCCGTATCGAGATCCGCTTCCCCGATCCGGTCAACAGCGGCTACCTCACGTTCGCCGCGCTGCTCATGGCCGGCCTCGACGGCATCCTCAACAAGATCGACCCGGGCGCTCCATCGGACAAGGACCTCTACGACCTTCCGCCCGAGGAGGAGAAGAACATCCCTACCGTCTGCCATTCGCTCGACCAGGCACTCGCCGCGCTCGATGCGGACCGCGCGTTCCTGACCGCGGGCGGCGTGTTCTCCGACGACTTCATCGACGGCTACATCGACCTCAAGATGCAGGAGGTGACGAAGTTCCGTGCCTCGACGCATCCGCTCGAGTACCAGATGTACTACTCGATCTGACCTCGCGCGTACGTGCCCGGGCATCGGGCACGTACGCCGGCGAACGGTGAGCGTCGCGTGCAAAGCGCGACGCGTGCCCGCCGTACATCCCGGAAGTCTGTGGTAGCGTCGACCGCACAGGGGCGGTTCCGATCCATACACAGACTTGGGGTGTGATGATCATGAGAGCTCTCACGCTGGCCGGCGCACTCGCGCTCGCCTTGACCGGTGTGGCCGCATCCGCGGCCGACCAACCTCGACCGTTGACGTGGAGCGAGGCTGCCGCCTCGCTCGATGCGGTCGCGACACGCAGCTACGAGGCGCTCGACCTCGTCACGCTGGCCGAGGAAGACCTCTTCAACGAAGCCGCCGGCAAACCGCCGCGGTTCGCGGTCGCCAACGACGTGGCGATCACGCCGCTCTCGGGCGGCACCTGGGAGGAACGGGGCGCGACGAGCCTGTGGCGCCTGCGCGTCACCGGCAAGGAAACCGCGTCCTTCAACTTCGGCTTCACGCGCTTCCGCCTGCCCGACGAGGCCCGCCTGTTCATCTACGCGGCCGACCGCAGCGTGTCGGCAGGCCCGTACACCTCGTTCCACAACAATGACGCCGAGCAGCTGTGGACGCCGATCATCGATCGCGCCGACGTCGTCATCGAGCTCGAAGTGCCGACGGCGCGCAAGGGCCAGGTGCTGCTCGAGCTGACCAAGATCAACCAGGGCTACCGCGGCTTCGGCACGGCCGTGAAGGGTTACGCGCAACCCGATCTCGAGACCAACGGCGAAGGCAAGGCCTGCAAGAACGAGGGTGGCACGCGCTCCGGTTCGTGCAACACCGACGTGACCTGCCTGAGCGAGGGCGATCCGTGGAACCTGCCGCGCCGCTCGGTCGGCGCGTATTCGCGCAGCGGCGTCGACGCGTGCACGGGCTCGCTCGTCAACAACACCGCGAACGACCGCCGCATGCTGTTCATGACGGCGACGCACTGCGGCGTGACGACCTCGAGCGCGCCTTCGATGGTCGTCTACTGGAACTACGAGTCGCCGACCTGCCGTCGCCCCGGTTCCGCGGCGAGCGGCGTCGTGGTCACGCGCGACCCGAACATCACCAACACCGGTGCGACCTTCCTCGCCGCGACGATCAATCCGTTCACGGGCGGCGGCTGCACGAACGGCACGCAGTGCTCGGACAACACGATCGTCCAGCTCAACCAGCCGGCGAACCCGGCATTCAACCTGTACTGGGCCGGCTGGGATCGCCGTGACGTCGCGTCGATCTGCTCGGCACCCGGCGACATCACCCAGACCACGGGTCTCTGCGCGAGCATCCACCACCCGGGTGTCGACGAGAAGCGCATCACCTTCATCGAGCAGAACATGGTGTCGGGCAGCATCGCCGCGTCGACCGGCGTGCACTGGCGCGTGATGTGGGATCCGACCCCGCCGAACCTGCCGGCATTCCCTGCCGGCGGTGCACTGCCGCCGAGCGTCACCGAAGGCGGCTCGTCGGGCTCGCCGCTCTACAACGCGAGCCAGCGCCTCGTCGGCGTGCTCAGCGGCGGCGCCTCGTTCTGCGGCGCGACCGGTTCGAGCCTGTCCGACGAGTACGGCAAGATCGCCCACGCATGGGAAGGCCTCGGCACGCCGACCACGCGCCTCAAGGACTACCTGGATCCGGTCGGCGGCGCACCCGACTTCATCGACGGCATCGGCTCGTCCGCGTTCCGTCTCGCGGCGAACCCGACCTCGGTGGGTGTCTGCGCGACCGCGGGCAGCACGACCGTGTCGATCGATGCGACCGCCGATGCCGGCTTCACCACGCCGATCGCACTCGCGATCACCGGTGCACCGACCGGCAGCACGGCAGCGGTCGCGCCGAATCCGCTGACACCGCCGGGCAGCGCGACGCTGACCGTGTCGGGCCTCGGCGCAGCGACCGCGGGCAACTACAACGTCGTCGTGACCGGCACCGCCGGCGGCGACACGTTCCCGGTCACGATCCCGTTCGGCCTCAGCAGCTCGTCGCCGGGCGCGGCATCGCCGACGGCTCCCGGCAACGGCGATCTCGGTGTCGGCTTCACGCCCACGCTGACCTGGGCCGCCGGTGCCGGCGGAGCCGCCAACTCGTACCGGCTCGAGATCGCGACGGATGCGGGCTTCACGGCCGTGGTCCTCGACCAGGTCGTCACGGGCACGAGCTACACGCTCACGACGCCGTTGACCGGCAACACGACGTACTACTGGCGCGTCGGCGCGACCAACTACTGCGGTGCCGCGCCGACCTCGGCGGTGTACTCGTTCAAGACGGTCGCGGCGCCCGGCCAATGTGCGGACGGCCAGACCCAGCTCAGCGTGTTCGCCGACAATGTCGACGGCGGCGTCAACGGCTGGACGACGACCGGCAGCACGGGCGCGAGCACGTGGACGCGCAGCACCGCGCGCCCGAACTCGGGCACGCACTCGTGGTTCGCGCCGAACATCGCCACCGTCAGCGACCAGCGCCTCATCTCGCCGGCGATCGCGCTGCCGACGGGCCAGCAGCCGCTGACGCTGAGCTTCCAGAACTGGCGCCAGATCGAGCAGAGCGGTGCCACCGCGTGCTGGGATGGCGGTGTGCTCGAGGTGTCGACCGACGGCGGCACGTCGTTCACGCCCGTGCCCGGCGCGAGCATCATCGGCGGCGGCGCTTATCGTGGCGCGATCAGCGGCCAGTACGGCAACCCGCTCGCGGGACTCTCGGGCTGGTGCGACGATCCGGCGCGTCCGTACACGACGGGACCGGTGCTCGTCGATCTCGGTGCGTATGCGGGTCAGACGATCAACCTGCGCTTCCGCCTCGGCACCGACTCGTCGGTCTCGAAGGAAGGCTGGTATGTCGACGACATCAACGTGACGAGCTGCGCGGTGCTCGCCGATCCGATCTTCGCCGACGGATTCGAAGGCACGCCGTGACCGCGCTCCACGTTGGATCCTGAAACGGAAGGGGCGCTTCGGCGCCCCTTCTTCTTTTCTCGCCCTCCCGATCGACGCCTGCAGCGCCGCCGCGCTCATCCCGGACACGGCGCGCCGGCATCGGTCCACTGCTTGAAGGCCGCGACGAAGCGATCGTGCGGTACCGGCACCGGTTCGCGATCCTGGCCGGGGTTCCAGCCCCACAGCACGAGGCCATCCGAGCGCACGTGCTCGAGCAGCGCGTCGAGATCCTTGCCGCCGTTCTTCTTCGGATCCTTGAGGCCCTTGCACAGCGCGGGTGCGTCGAGGCCGATGAACACCATCTTGTGTTCGGGAGGCGGCAGGTGCCAGTTCGGGGCGCCGGGCGGAACATGATCGCCGTAGGCAGCAGGAAGATTCTTCTCGCCATGGCAGGTCGAGCACGGCAGACCCGGCGCGCCCTTGCCCTCTTCGCCGCGCTTCACGAGCTGCGCGTGGACCCGGCCCTCGTCGAACTGCAACGGCGCGTCGCCGGGAATGTGGCAGTTCTGGCAACGCGGGTGCTGCAACACGTCTTTGACGGTGCCGAAGGCCGTGATCGCTTCGGCACGTGACGCGGCGTGCACGGGGAAGCACACGAACGAGGCGAGCAGGAGGCCGGCGGCGGTGGATGCGATGCGGGCGAACATGGCGGTTCTCCGGGTGGCGGCCCGGGCACCTCGCCCGGACCTCCCCGACGCCCACCACGTCCGCGCACCTCGGGCTCGACATGCCCCATGCGGGTTCCGCAGCTTTCGCGTGATGCGATGGCGTTGGAGTCACCCGCGTTGTAGCGGCCGCGCATTGACCGCCACCTGACCCCGCGACGCCACGACGATTGCCGTTCGTCGCGCAGTCAGGTGCGCGTCGTGTTCCGTTCAGTCGAAGCCGTCGGCGAAGATCGTGTCGGCATCGACCGCCCTGTTGCGCAGCACCGAGACGTTGTTGTTCTGGCGATTGGCCGTAAGGAGGTCTGGACGTCCATCGCCGTCGATGTCGGCGACCGCGATCGAACCCGGATGTGCGCCCGTGCCGACGATGAGCGGCGTGGAGAATCCACCGGCGCCGTCGCCGACCAGCACCGACACGGTGTCGTTCTGGGTGTTGGCCGTGGCGACATCGGCGATGCCGTCGCCGTCGAGATCGGCGAGCACCATGCCCCAGGCCCAGGGCTCGTACTCGTAGTTGACCTGTGCCGGGTAGATCGCATGGCTCACGGTTGCCGCGAACGCGCCGTTGCCGCTGCCCGCGAACACCGAAATGCTGTGGCCGTACTGGTTCACGGTGACAAGATCGACGATGCCGTCGCCGGTCACGTCGGCCGCGCGCACGATGACCGGACCGCCTTCGCCGGCGAGGATCTGCGCGGCCGCGAACTGGCCTGCTCCATTGCCGACCAGCAGCGATACCGTGTCGTTGCCGCCGTTCGCGGTGACGAGATCGGCATGCCCGTCGCCGGTGACGTCGGCGAACACGAGGCCGTTGACCATGTAGCCCGCGGCCGGGCCGACCGGCAGCGTCAGTGCGGGCGCGAAGCCGCCCTGGGCATTGCCGGCGAGGTAGGACACGCTGTCGCTCTCGAAGCTCGAGTTGGCCGTCGCGATGTCGGGGCGTCCGTCGCCGTTCGCATCACCGATCACGATCGCGTACGGGCCTTCGAAACCCTGCCCGACCGGATAAGCGACCGCGTTCGCGAAACCCCCTGCGCCATTGCCGCGCAGCACCGACACCGAACCGCCGCCGAGGTTGCCGGCCACGAGATCGAGATGACCGTCGCCGTCGAGGTCACCGGCCGTGATCGACACCGGCGACATGCCGACCGTGTGGCGCACCTCGGGGGCGAACGTGCCGTCTCCGAGGCCGAGCAGGATCGAGACGTCGTTCGAATCGAGGTTCGCGGTGGCGACGTCCATGCGTCCGTCACCGTTGAAGTCGCCCGTCGTGATCGCGTGCGGATACATGCCGACCGCGGCCTGCCGGCGGAAACCGACCATGCCCTGGCCGTTGCCGGGAAGGATCGACAGGTTCGCGCTGACCGCATTGCCGGTGACGACGTCGACGTGGCCGTCGCCGTTCGCGTCGGCGACGACGAGTGAAGTCGGGCCGACCGACGTGGGCAGCAGCACCGCGTCGAGCAGGCCGCCGCTGCCGTCGCCGGCGAGCACGGCGACGTGGTTCGAGATCGGCCGCGTCACGACGAGGTCGGCGACGCCGTCCGCAGTCACGTCGGCAATCGCGATGGTCTGGCCGCGACCGCCGCCTTCGCCGATCGCGTGCGACTGCGCCGCGGCGAACGTGCCGGAGGCCGTACCGCGCACGACCGATGCCGAGCCGGGCACGTCCGGCGACGGGAAGCCCCACTCGTCGACGATCGCGTTGGCGGTGGCGAGGTCCAGATGGCCGTCGCCGTCGAGGTCGCCCACCGCGAGGGAGGCCGGCTGCGTCGAGGCGCCGAGCGGAATCGTCTGCGCGTGCGTGAACGTGCCGGCGGCGCTGCCGCGCAGGACGGTGATGTCCAGCGACTCGGCATTCGCGACCGCGAGGTCGACGTGGCCGTCGCCGTCGAGGTCACGCGCGACGATCGCGACAGGACCGGCGCCGACGACGTAGGCCTGCGGCGCCGCGAACGCTCCGGCGCCGTCACCGCGGAACACGACGATGCGTTCGGCCTCGCGGCTGCCCGCGATGATGTCGGGATGGCCGTCGCCGTCGATGTCGGCGACCGCGAGCGCACGCGTCCAGACGCCGCCGCTGCCGGATTCGGTGAGCGTGGTCGAGGGGGTGAAGCCGCCCTGGCCGTCGCCGCGCCAGGTCTCGACCTGGCCTGCCGCGTACCCGTTGGCGACCAGATCGACGTGGCCGTCACCGTCGAGGTCGGCGAGCGCGACCGCGACGTAGCCGACCTCGACGTTGCCCAGCGTGACCGGCACGGGATCGGCGAAGCCGCCGCCCGGCTGCGCGAGCAGCACCGAGATGTCGCTGCTGAAGCCGTTGCCGGTGACGAGGTCGAGAAGGCCGTCGCCGTTCACGTCGGCCGACGCCATCGTGTTCGCGAAGCAGCAGTTGTTGACGGTGACGCCGCCGGCATCGAAGCGCAGCGTCACGCCTCCCTGCGGGGCGGCCTGCACGGTGCCCGCGGCGAGCGCGGTGGCGACGAATGCGCCGAGTGGCGCGAGGAAGGACTGCGGGACGGGCATCGCGGGACTCCGGGGCTGGCACGGTAGGCCGAGTCTCGATCCCGCTCGCCGGGCCGGCACTCCATCGGCGCTACAAGCGCATGACAAATCCCGACGCCGTGCGCTCCAGGCGTGTTGTGGAACAGAGAGTCCGGGGCGATTCCACTGCTGTCCGGGCAACATCCGCGCACCGCCTCGCGTCGTCGGCGGAGCTGTCGCGTGGTGGTTCCCGGCGCTCGGCGTCGCGCGACGGACACGCTGGACGCGTCCTCCCGCAGTGGCGTTGCGCTCGAGCCCCCTCGCCCTCCGGGAGAGGGGTTGGGGAGAGGGTGCGGGATCGTGACCACGTCCGGTCATCGTCGCGATCCCGCACCCTCATCCGGCCCGGCGGGCCACCCCGTGTCGGGGTACGGGGCAGGACGGCAGCGCGTGGCGCGGGGCATCCGACGCGCATCGTGAACCGATGCAACGACACCGCGGACATCACGCGGGAAGCATCAGCGCGGCCGGGGCGAGGCGGCTCAGCGCGCCGCCTGGCTGATGCGCACGGGCGCAGGCGGTGCGTCGAGCGTGGCGAGTTCCGCCGGGATCTCGCGCTCGCCCGCCAGTGCGCGCGCCTGGCCGAGCGCGGCCTGCCACGCCTCGCGGCGCCCGAGCGCATGCAGCAGGCGCACCTGCAGAAGCGCGCAGTCGTAGTCGCGCGCCGCCCAGGTCGCGACACGACCGACGACGACCGCGGCCTGTGCTTCGTCGTGGCGTGCCAGCAGGTGTGGCGTCCAGGCCAGCGCCACGGCAACGAGGTCGGCCGGGACACCGCGACGGTCCGCGCGCGACATGGCTTCGCGGAACCAGGCGTCCGAGCTCGGCGCCTCACCGCGGCGCGCCGCCCACTCGGCGTTCGCGATCGCCTCGGCGACGCGGCCGGGGCCTTCCTGCCTATCCGTCGGCGGAACCTCGCTGCGCGGGAACAGGGCCGGCACGGCGGCCTCCTCGCCGTTCGCGAGCGCGCTGCGCTGGCGCAGCAGCGCGACGGTGTTGCGCTCGACGTCGGCGCCACGCGCCGGCCAGCCCGCGAGCGCCGCCGCCGACGCACTCGCGGCGCCTCGCACGTCGCCGCGTCGCCACGCGAGGTCGGCGGCGAGCGAGCGCTGGCGCGCGAGCAGCACGCGGTTGCCCGAGGTCGCCGTGCGCTGCGCATGCGCGAGCGCCTCGGCGGCATCGCGGTAGCGGCCTTCGCCGAGACTGACCTGTGCGCGATTGAGCAGCAGGTCGGCCTGCTGGTCCGGATCGGAGATGCGCTCGCGCAGCGCCCACGCGCGCTCGACCGTGGCCGCCGCGTCGGCGCGCTGCAGCATCGCGAGCTGTGCATCGATGACCGCCGTGAGCGTGACGAGGAACTCGTGCAGCGCACCGAACGACTGGAAGCGCTCGGCCGCCGGCTGCAGCACGTCGAGTGCCGCGGCCGGTCGCCCGCGGTAGAGCTCGAGCATGCCGAGGTTCGCATCGACGCGCGCGACACCGAGCGCGTCGCCGGCGGTCTCGAGATCGATGCGTGCGGCACCGAAATCGGCCAGCGCTTCTTCGTAGCGGTGCTCGGGCACGCGGCTGTTCGCACGCCCCATGCGCGCGCGGCCGCGCTCGAGGGCATCGCCGTCGGCACCGAGTAGCGCGAGTGCGGCGTCGAAATCGGCGCCACCGTCGGCGAACATGGCCCGGCGCATGCGCGTCGAGCCGCGCGCCGAGAACACCCTCGCATGGAAGGCCGGATCCGCTCGCGTGGCCGGATCGTCGAGCAAGACCGTGAGACTCGCCTCGGCGGCATCGAGCTGGCCGCCGCGCAGGTCGACCATGGCGAGCTGGTAGCGCAGCAGCGCGGATGCGTCGGCGAGCTGCGGCGATGCGGTCAGGATCGCACGCGCCGTGTCGAGCTCGTTCGCGAGCATCGCCGCACGTGCACGCTGCAGCGTCGATTCGATCGGTGGGTCGAGCTCGCCGTCGACCGGCGCGCTGCGACCGAGCGCGGCGAGCAGCAGGTCGGTCGCACCGCGCATCGCGAACATCGCGTCACGATCGGCGAACTGCACGGGCGTACGCACGCCGTCGACGCCGATCGCGACGAGCTCGACATGCCAGCCCGTCGCGTCGCGGCGTGCGCGCCCCTCGACGATGCGCGCCGCGCCGGTCGCATCGCGCACGCGCGGCGCGGGTTCGGCCGCGGCCTCCGCATCGATCGCGGCCAGCACACTCTCGCTCGGCGGCACCGCGAAGCCGGCCTGCCGCAGGCGGTCGGCGACGAGGTCCATCGCACCGAGGCGGATCCACGCATCCTCACGCAGGCCTTCGACGCGGATCGGCAGCACGGCGAGGCCGGACGGCGTGGCCGTCGTGTCGGCGACCGCACCGACGGCTGCATCGGTGGCGCCATCCGGCACACCCGAACGCCCCGCGAGCACGCCTGCGACGACGATCACGAGCACGGCGAGGGCGCCCCACGCGGCGAGTCGCGCGCGACCACGCCGTTGCTGGCCTGCGATCGAGCCCTTCGCGCGTGCGTCGCCGCTCACGACGATGGCCGGATCCGGCGCGCCATCGGAGCTCGACCGCAGCGTCGACGATGGAAGTGCCGATGCCGGGATCGCATCCGCGGCCACGCTCGTCATGTCGTCGGCGACACCGATCAGGCGATCGACGTCGCCAGCGTCGCCGCGGTCGAGCGGCGCGACCGCAGGATCGATGCTCGCGTCACGCTCGGGAGGCTCACGCCGGCTCGCCGCCGACGCATCGCCCGTGAGCACCTCGACCTCACCGACCCAGCGGTAGCCGAAACCCGGCACGGTGCGGATCAGACGCTGCGTGTTGCCGTCGTCGTCGAGCACGCGGCGTGCGCGCAGCACGACCTGGCCGAGCTGTGCATCGGAGACGTCCGGACGTCCGAACACGACGGCGACGAGCTCGTCGCGACCGACCGCGCGGTCACGGTGCGCGACGAGGTGCTCGAGGCATTCGAACGATCGCCGCGGCACGGCGACGCGTGCGCCGTCGCGCCACAGCTCGCGCGTCGCCGGCACGAGGCGGAATCCTTCGAATGCGTAGGCCGCGACCTTCATCGGCGAAGCGTAGCGCGTGCATGCAGTGATCGCATCGACGCCAGGACGCGCGCAGCTCGCACGTCGTCGCGTTCAGGGTCGACGAGGTGATGAACGCCGCAAGGGCGCATTCCCCACCCTCGTGGCGGGGAAGGCGTGACGCGATCAGGCGAGGTCGAACGGCAGCTTGCGCAGGCGCTTGCCGGTCAGCGCGAACACGGCGTTGGCGACGGCCGGTGCGATCGGCGGCGTGCCGGGCTCGCCGACGCCGCCCATCTTGTCGGTGCTCGGCACGATGTGCACCTCGACGACCGGCATCGCATCGAGGCGCAGCACGGGATAGTCGTGGAAGTTGCCCTGCTCGACCTTGCCGTCCTTGAACGTGATCTTGCCGTACAGCGCCGCGCTGAGGCCGTAGACGATGCCGGACTGGATCTGCGCCTCGACGCCGAGCGGATTGACGACCGGACCGCAGTCGATCGCGCAGACCACGCGATGCACGCGGATGCGCCCGGCCTCGACCGAGACTTCCGCGACCTGCGCGACGTGGCTGCCAAACGACTCGTGCACGGCGAGGCCGGCCGCGCGCCCCTTCGCCAGCGGCCTGCCCCAGCCGAACTTCGCCGCGGCGAGTTCGAGCGCACGACGGTCGCGCGAACCCTGCGGCAGCAGCGACAGGCGGTAGGCGAGCGGGTCCTGCTTCGCCGCGTGGGCGAGCTCGTCGATGAAGCTCTCGACGACGAAGCCCGTGTGCGAATGCCCGACCGAGCGCCACCACAGCACCGTGACGGGACTCTTAGGGCTGTGCAGGTCGACGCGATGGTTCGGGATCGACGCGAGGTAGGTGCCGATGCCCTCGACCGACGAGCCGTCGACGCCGTCCTTGATCATCATCTCGAACGGCGTGCCGGCCATGATCGACTGGCCGACCAGCGTGTGCGCCCACGCACTCGGCTTGCCGTCCTCGCCGATGCCCGCGCTCATGCGCGACAGCCACATCGGGCGGTAGTAGCCGCCGCGGATGTCGTCCTCGCGCGTCCACACGAGCTTGACCGGCTTGCCGGCGGCCTTGGCCGCATGCACCGCCTCGAGCACGAAATCCGACGCCGGGTTCGCACGGCGGCCGAAACCGCCGCCGAGGAACGGCGTGTGCACCTTGACCTGTTCGGGCTTGAGGCCGAGCGCTTTCGCGGCCGCACCCTGGTCACCGGTCTGGAACTGCGTGCCGGTCCAGATCTCGCAGCCGTCCTTGCCGATCTCGACCGTGCAGTTGAGCGGCTCCATCGGCGCATGCGCGAGGTACGGCAGCTCGTACTCGGCCTCGACGCGATGCGCGGCCGAGCCGAGCGCGGCGTCGACGTCGCCGGCCGTCTTGGCGACCGCACCGCGCGTGCCGGCGAGGCCCTGGTACTCGCTGCGCAGCGCCGCGCTCGACATCGCGGCACCGGCACCGTGGTCCCACTCGACGACAAGCGCCTCGCGGCCCTGCTTCGCGGCCCAGAAATGCTTGGCGAGCACCGCGACGCCCTGCGGGATCTGCACGACGTCGACGACGCCGGGCACGGCTTTCGCCTTCGCCGCGTCGACGCGCACGACCTTGCCGCCGAACACGGGCGGACGCGCGACGACGCCGACCAGCATGCCGGGGCGCTGGATGTCGATGCCGAACTGCGCGGTGCCGGTGACCTTGGCCTGGCTGTCGACGCGCCGCGTCGGCTTGCCGATGACGCCCCATTTCGCGGCGTCCTTGAGCGGCACGGTCTTCGGCGGCGGCAACTTCGCGGCCGCCTCGGCGAATTCGCCGTAACGCGCCTTGCGCGTGCCCGACAGGATCATGCCGTTCTCGGTGCGGCAGGTCTTCGGGTCGACCTTCCACGCCGCGGCGGCCGCCTGCACGAGCATCGCGCGCGCCATCGCGCCGGCCGTGCGCAGCTGCTCGAACGATTCCCAGGTGCTCGTCGAACCGCCGGTCATCTGGATGCCGAACGCGGTGTGCGCGTAGGCGGGCGCGGCCGGCGCGTGCTCGACGCGCACGCGCGACCAGTCGCAGTCGAGCTCCTCGGCGACCACCATCGGCATCGAGGTCCAGATGCCCTGCCCCATCTCGGAATGCTTGAGCAGCACGGTCACGGTGTCGTCGGCGCCGATGCGCACGAACGCGTTCGGATCGACCGGCTGCGGCTTGGGTGCGTCCTGAGCGAATGCCTTGCGCATGCCGAACGGCACGAAGCACGCGATGACGAGCCCGGTCGAGGCGATCGCCGTCGTGGCGAGGAAGCGCCGCCGCGACGGCAGCGCGATCACGTCGTCGTCATGCTGCACGGCCGTTCTCCCCATTGAGCTCGGCGGCGCGATGCACCGCGGCGCGGATGCGCTGGTAGGTGCCGCAGCGGCAGATGTTGCCGGCCATCGCGGCGTCGATGTCCTCGTCGGTGGGCTTGGGCTTGGCCTTGATCAGCGCGGCCGCGGCGAGCACCTGGCCTGACTGGCAATAGCCGCACTGCACGACGTCGAGTTCGATCCACGCACGCTGCACCGCGTGCAGGCCGCCTTCGGGGGCGAGGCCTTCGATCGTCGTGATCGGCTTTCCGGCGACCGCGGACGCCGGCGTCACGCACGAACGCATCGGCTGGCCGTCGACGTGCACGGTGCAGGCGCCGCACTGGGCCATGCCGCAGCCGAACTTCGTGCCGGTCATGCCGAGCAGGTCGCGCAGGACCCACAGCAACGGCATGTCATCGGGGGCGTCGACCTCGTGCGGCCGACCGTTGACCTCGAGCTTCATCGCTTCACCTGGGTGTGGGCCTGGGTCCGGTCGAGGCTACTCCTCGCTGCGGCAGGTCGCCACGGGGCGGCGTGCACAGCTTTGCTGAGCAGCGCTTCACGGTCGGGGCAGCGTCGCGGTCTTCGGCGGACCCGAAAAACCGCGTGAAGGCGTCCCGACGGCCACGGATTGCACTACCATCGTGCAATGAGCGGCCCACGCACCACACAGGCGCAACCCGAACCGATCGAGCCGGCCGAACTCGTCGGCCTGTGCCGCACCGGCCTCGCCCAGCTCGACGAAGGCCTGCGCTTCACCTGGCTCAATCCGGCCCTGACCGAGATGCTCGGCGCCGGCACGCGGCGCTGGCTCGGTGCATCGCTCGACCTGCTCGATCCGGGCGCCTCGGGCCTCGCCGACGCGGCACGGCGCGCGCTCGACGCGCAGCACATGGTGCTGCTGCTGCATGCGCGCCTGCGCGGCGGCAGCGACGGCGAGCTGCTCGGCGACATCGCGTTCACGCCGCTCGAAGGCCGCCGCGTGCTGCTCGAGCTGCATGCCGCGAGCACGACCACCGAAGCGACCTCGCCGGCACTCTCCGAGTCGCTGCGCGGCTTCGCCCACGAAGTCAAGAATCCGCTCGCCGGCGTGCGCGGCGCGGCGCAGCTGCTCGGTCGCCGCGTCAACGATCCCGAGCTCGCCGAACTCGCCGAACTCATCATCGGCGAGACCGACCGCCTCACCGCGCTCGCCGACCGCCTGCTGCGCGCGGGCGGCAAGCCGCGCCTCGCACGCCTCAACGTGCACGAACTGCTCGAGCGTGTCGCTGCGCTGATCGCCGCCGAGCCCGGCGCGCCGGCGATGCGCCGCGACTACGATCCGAGCCTGCCTTCCGCGACCGGCGACGCCGACCGCCTGTTCCAGCTGCTGCTCAACCTCGCGCGCAACGCCGTGCAGGCCGGCGCGGCGACGATCACGCTGCGCACGCGCATCGAGTTCGGCGTGCGCCTCGGCGAACGCCTGCGTCGTGTCGCGCTGCGCGTCGACGTCATCGACGACGGCCGCGGCATCCCACCCGAACTCGCCGGCTCGCTGTACCAGCCGCTCGTGTCCGGGCGCAGCGACGGCACCGGCCTCGGCCTCGCGCTCGCGCAGGAGATCGCGCGCGAGCACGGCGGCGAACTGCGTCACAGCAGCCGGCCAGGGCTGACCACCTTCATCCTGTTGCTGCCGCTGGAGCTGCCCGCATGAGCGCGCCGGCCCAGGTCTGGATCGTCGACGACGACCGCAGCGTGCGCCTCGTGCTGAGCGCGGCGCTGCGCGACGCCGGCCTCGTGCCGCGCGAGTTCCCCGATGCGGAATCGGTGCTCGGCGCACTCGGCGAGGCGCAGCCCGGCATGCTGTTCACCGACGTGCGCATGCCGGGCCGCGACGGCCTCGGCCTGCTCGAACGCCTCGCCGCACACGTGCCGCGTTTCCCGGTCGTGGTCATGAGCGCGTTCACCGACGTCGCCACGACGGCCGCGGCGTATCGCACCGGTGCGTTCGACTACCTGCCCAAGCCGTTCGACCTCGACACGGCGGTCGAGATGGCGCAGCGTGCCCTCGCGCAGGCGCATCCCGAGGTCGTGCCGCCACGCGCACCCGCGGTCAGCGAGCCCGAGCTGCTCGGCAACACCGCGGCGATGCGCGAGCTGTTCCGCGCGATCGGCCGCGCCGCCGCGAGCGGACTCAACGCGCTCGTCCTCGGCGAGACCGGCACCGGCAAGGAGCTCGTCGCGCGCGCGCTGCACCGCGAGAGCGCGCGCGCGGGCGAGATCTTCGTCGCGCTCAACACGGCGGCGATCCCTTCCGAGCTGCTCGAGTCGGAACTGTTCGGCCACGAGGCCGGCGCGTTCACGGGCGCGCTCAAGCGCCAGGCCGGGCGCTTCGAACAGGCCGAAGGCGGCACGCTGTTCCTCGACGAGATCGGCGACATGCCGCTCGCGCTGCAGACGCGCCTGCTGCGCGTGCTCGCCGCGGGCGAGTTCTACCGTGTCGGCGGCCGCGAACTGCTGCGCGCCGACGTGCGCGTGATCGCGGCCACGCACCAGGATCTCGAAGGCAAGGTCGAGCGTGGCGAGTTCCGCGCCGATCTGCTGCACCGCCTCGACGTGCTGCGCCTGCACGTGCCGCCGCTGCGCGAGCGCCGCGACGACATCGCGCGCCTCGCCGAACATTTCCTCGCACGTGCGGTCGCCGAGACCGGCATCGAGTCGAAGCGCTTCTCGCCGGCCGTGCTCACCGCGCTGCGCGAGCAGCCGTGGCCCGGCAACGTGCGCCAGCTCGAGAACGTGTGCCGTCGCCTCGCCGTGCTCGCGAGCGGCCGCCAGATCGGCGTCGCCGACCTGCCCGCCGAGATGCGTGCCGCACACGTGCCGCGCCGTCCCGAATGGAGCGTGTCGCTCGGCGAATGGGCCGCGCGCGAGCTCGCCGAAGGCGAGCCTGACCTGCACGCGCGCGCCCTCGCCGAGTTCGAACGCGTACTGCTCGACGCCGCGCTCGCCGAACACCGCGGCCACCGCCAGAATGCCGCCAAGGCGCTCGGCCTCGGTCGCAACACGATCACACGCAAGCTCGGCAGCTCACGGACGCGCAAACCGCGCTGAGACAACTCACGGCGGCAATCAAAGACTGGGCCCCACTCCGGCCCAGAACAATTCACCATGAATTCCCTTCTCCGTCCGGGAGAAGAGCCTGCCTCGTACTCGATACAGGCCGACGGGCGCCGTCGACCACCACAGCCTGCCGACCCGCCCGTTCATCGTCCTCGGCACCGAGGACGAGGCGTGGCTCAATCTCGACGCTCGGGGCGGCTCCGAAGGTGATTCCAGTCGACCGCCTGTGCGGCCGTATGCGACCCTTATGGCCCATCGCGTTCCGTCTACGCCCCCTCCTCCGTGGGGCTTTTAAACGCGTTTGGATGGGGTTCAAATGCTCTCAACAACAGGGCAGGGGCGCCGGGAAACGATGAAGGGCATCAGAGAAGAGGTGCTGTGGTGGCTGTCCTACGGGGCCTGCCTTGGAGCAACCGCAGCAGTTTGTCTCATCGACTGGCCAACGAAGATCACGGCAATCGTCGGGCTGGTCGCCGCAACGATCGCGCTCGCAAAGCTCGCTCGTCCGGTGCCCGAGCAGAAGGCGGATCCCACGTCGGCGAGCGAAGAGAGCCCCGGCGCCTCTTCGCCGCCTTCACAAACTGCCATCGGACAGGCGACACGTTCTCGCCAAGATGACTACGACCTGGACGATCGACGGAACCTCGCTTCGTTCAATCGAAATGGCGCAGATCGAAGAATACGGCGAGTCCTCATCGATCGTTGTCGCAATCGGGATGGATCAGTCGATCTGATCGCGCTGTCGGATCTGGCAGACATTCTTGCTCAACTAGACACCCCGATGCGCGCTCTCCACAACGAGAACCTGGAGCTTTTTCGGCGCCAGATGTTGACGTCCGCAACCGTATTCCTCTTGGAAATGCGGGCCTACTGCATGCCGTCGCCGCACGACCCGCACAAGGGATACTTTCCCAAGAATCCCAACAACTCGCAGATTCATAGCAGCATTGCGAAGAGTGCTGACGATGCTGTGTCTGCTTACGATCAGTTCGTCATGGCCGCACGGCGCGAGTTCCCAGGCTGACTATTTCACGCTCATGCCAGGCGTCAGTTGCCCTTTTCATCGGCGATCCCCGCGCCCCACCCACCTCGGGGCTTTAAAACGCGATACGGACGCGTTCAAATGGGGTTCCAGCGGATACGATGGCGGTGTTGCGATGAAGGGGGTCAGGGACGAGGCCTGGTGGTGGGTGACTTACTTCGCTGCGATGGGAAGTCTCGCAGGGCTCTTCTTAGCACCAAGTGGCACGATACAGATTGCTGCGATCGTCGGGTTGGCTATCGCCACGGTCACGCATTCCAGGGCTGATCGCTGGCAGCGATCCAAGGCCAACCCACATGATGTCGCTCTCTACGCGAATCTATTGAAGGACTTGCCGTCGGAGACTTTACAGTTCCTGAGAATGCACGACTTCGGGATTCCTTTTCACCGCATCTCGATCAAACCACTTGAGGAGTTCGAGGAGCGCTGGCAGCAAGCAACCCACGAGTTCGTCGATCCGGAACTCGAGCAATGCAGGCAGACCCTGCTTGTCGCCGTGCAGAAGTTCCTTGAGGGTGTAGCGGAGACCACGGTGTTTTTGAACGAGGGGCCATACCTGACCGTTTATCCTGACTATCGTCGTGATGACGCGAAGAACGGTGAGAGGCCGCCGGATATCATCGCGGACGAAAAGCGTCTCAGTAAAGCAGCCAAGGCCGTCCAAGCGCCCTACGAGAAGATCGTCCGATTGGCGCGCGAGAAGCTGCACACGGCAGCAGCGTGATTGTTTCGCGCCCATGAAACCCCCTCCGTCGCGCGCGCCGCTGACCATTGCGGGGTTGCAAGCTCGGTCCTCCAACCTCTGCCAAGCAACCATCTGCGATGCCCACCCCGTCGGCGGCATCGCGCTCGCGGTCTGCGCGAGTACGCTGCCGGCAGTCGATGCCGACGCAACGCTGATCGACCTTCAGTTCGTGCAGGAATGCAGGTTCCGCCCATCGGCGGCCACCCCATGACGGTCGACGCCTAGCGCATCGATGCCGCGATCTCCTCTACCGTCATCGCCGACTTCGCGGCGCGCAATACACCGCCGGTGCTCGACTAAGAGCATCAGACTCTGAGGAAGAAGGAGAACGGCCAGCCTGCACCAGCGGCTGGCTGGTTCCGCTCGTACATCGGCCTTTACGGCGCGCGTTGGCTGCGTCCTAGGTTCGACGTTGCAGGTCGAGACGCGCGTGATCATGCGCGGCAAGCGCTCCGCCAACACGGACCACCCATACGCGCTGGGTGGCAATGCCGAGAGACAGCGCATCGAGATTTGCGGACGGCGCGCGCGTCCTCGGGCGGATCTTCGCAGCCGGCTTTAACGCGATCGCGAGTGGTCTTCAATGAAGTCTACGGCTCGGCGTCGATCGCGGCAGAACAACTCTCGAAGTCGCTCAGATCATCACCACGCCCGCCGCGGACATCCCGCAAGAGATCGGTTGGTCAAACGGGTACCGAAGCACCTCTACTGGCCGCCGTGCGCCTGCTCAGCAGCTCGACCTCTCCGGCGCCACGCCGCATCGCACGGCGCGCGTTCGCCCGGTGCACGGTAACAGGACGCTCGCGCACGGCCACGCACTCCCCGTCGGCATTGACTGGCAGACACTGCTTACACCGCTTACGTTCCAGCCCTCGACCGTCACGGACTCTCGCGTTACGGACATCGCCGAGGCGCAGACGCTCTCGGCTTTCGGCCTTATCTCCAAAGACTCAGGCGCAGCAGCTCGCCGGTCCCCTGTGGCACTTTAAAGCGCCCGTTCACCTGGGTTGCAAGCCAGTTGTCCCGACTTTGCAAACTAAGTGTCGGTCTACAACGTGAAACCTCGTCACGATCCCGCCCCGCATACCCAACCCCTCTCCATGACGGAGAGGGGGCTCGGCATCGCTCAGCGCGGCTGGCCGAAATCGCTCGGCGGCGGCGGGGCGACGGGCTTGCGCGGCGGGTTCGCGGCGAGTTCCTGCAGCAGCTGTTCGACGGCCTTCTCGACGCTCGGATCGTGGCCCGCGGCGATGCGGTCGGGGCTGTCGATCACTTCGATGTCCGGACTCACGCCTTCGTTCTCGACCGCCCACTGGCCGTCGGTCGACATGAAGCGGAACGTCGCCGCGAGCAGCGTGCCGCCGTCGGCGAGCGACGGATTGCCCGAGATGCCGATGAGGCCGCCCCAGGTGCGCGTGCCGATGACCTTGCCGAGGCCGAGCTTCTTGAAGTAGTACGGGAACGCGTCGCCACCCGAGCTCGACAGACCGTTGACGAGCATCGCCTTGGGACCGTTGTGCGAGAGCAGCGGCGTAGCCTGCGGATCGAGGCCGCGGCGCTTCCAGTAGTTGAGCGGCTTGCGCGCGACGAGCTCGATCATGCGGTCGGGGATGAAGCCACCGCCGTTGTAGCGGTCGTCGAGGATCAGCGCGTCCTTGTGCGCATAGGCGAGCATGCCCTTGAACAGTTCGCGGTTGCCTTCGACGGCCGTGTTCGGCACGTGGATGTAGCCGATGCGGCCACCCGAAAGGCGATCGACCAGCGCACGGCGCGAGGCGACCCAGTCGGCGTAGCGCAGGGCGAGTTCGGAGGTCAGCGTCTTGACGCGCACGTCGCGGCCGGCAGCTGCATCGGGCTTCGCGCCGACGCGCAGCACGACGTCACGACCGCCCTTGTCCTGCAGCAACTGGTAGACGTTCTTCACGCTGCGCGCATCGACGCCGTCCACCGCGAGCAGGAACTCGCCCTCGCGCACGCCGACGCCGTTCTCGGTCAGCGGCGAGCGGTTGCGCTCGTCCCAGTTCGCACCGGCGAAGATCTTCGTGATGCGGAAGTAGCCCGAGGCATCGGCCGCGAACTCGGCGCCGAGCAGGCCGCCCGGCGTGCGCTCGATGCGCGGTTCGTCGCCCTGCTGCACGTAGACGTGGCCCGAATTGACCTCGCCGACGAGCTCCTGGAACAGGTAGTCCAGATCCTGGCGCGTGGCCGCGTAGGCAACCAGCGGTTCGTAGCGCGTGCGGATCGCGTTCCAGCGGTCGATGCCGCCGTGCACGCCCGGCTCGTAGAACCAGTCGCGCAGGATGCGCCAGCCGTCGACGAACTGCTGCTTCCACTCGCGCGGCGGGTCGACCAGCATCTTCAGGCGCGAAACGTCGAGGGAGGCCTTGGCGAAGTCCTGGTCGGGCTTGGCCTCGAGCAGGGCGAACTTGTCGCCCTGCTGGGCGAGCACGCTCTTGCCGTCCGCGGCGACGCGGAAGCCCGACAGGCCGCGCGCGATCGTCGCCTCCTTGTCGGCGTCGAGCGCGAGCATGCGCAGCTCGCCGCCACCGCCGCCGCGGCCACCCGAGCCGGCCGCGTAGAACAGCGCGTTCGCGCTCGCCTGCAGGTTGCTGTAGTTGCCGCTCGGGGCCTTGAGCACCTGTTCGCGGCCAACGATGCCGTCGAGGTCGACGCGCACCTCGGGCAGCACGGGCTTCTTCGCGTCCTTGACCTTGTCGCCGGCCTTCGCATCGGCGTCCGGTGCGTCGTCGCGATAGAGGAACGGGCCCTTGGCCGACAGCGCGACCGCGTAGAGACGCGAGGCGTTGGCGTAGAGGTAGTTCTGCTCGTAGGCGCTGAACTGCAGGTTGTAGTCGCGGTTCGACACGAAGTAGAGCCAGCGGCCCTGCGGATCGAAGGCCGGGCTGCCTGCGCTCGAGACGGCTTCCGTCACGGCGGTCTTGCGGCCGTCGCGCAGCGAGTACAGCCACACCTGGGTCAGCGCGGCCTCGCTCTCGAGCGTGTAGGCGAGCCACTGGCCGTCGGGCGACCACGTGTACTCGGTGATGTCGTCGCGACGGCTGCTGTCGACGTCGCGCGTGGCACCCGTGGCGACATCGACGATGCGCAGGCGCTGCTGCTTGTCGGCGTAAGCGATGTGCTTGCCGTCGGGCGAGAACAGCGGCGCGAAACGCCAGATACCGCCGTCGCGCGTGATGCGCTTCTCGGCGCCGCCGGCGACCGGACGCGTGTAGAGCTCGTACTCGCCGGTCGCGTCGGAGAGGTAGGCCACCGTCTTGCCGTCCGGCGACAGGGTCACGCCGATCTCGCGCGCGTCAGGCGTGTGCGAGAGGTTGGTGATGTCCTTATCCTTGCCGGACAGGCGGAACAGCTCGCCGCGCGCGCCGAACACGACCGTCGACGCATCGGCGACGAGATCGTAGGACTCGACCTGGCCGGCCACGTTCTTCCACTGCGGCACGGTCTGCGGGAAGTCGCCGGTCACCGTGACAGGAACCTCGATGGCCTTGCCGGCCGACGGATCGAAGCGCCACAGCCTGCCGCCGTTCTCGAACACGATCGCGTCCTTGCCGGCACTCGGCCAGAGGACGTCGAAATCGGTGAACGTCGTGACCTGGCGCTGGTTGCTGCCGTCCGGCGCCATCGCCCACAGGTTGAGCGTGTAATTGCGGTCGGACACGAAGTAGATCGTGTCGCCGACCCACATCGGCTGGTGGTCGGTGGCGACGTCGTCGGTCAGCCGACGCGCGGTGTTGGCGACGAGGTCGTAGGTCCAGACGTCCTGCGCGCGGCCGCCGCGGTAGCGCTTCCAGCTGCGGAAATCACGGTCGATCGGCGTGTAGACGAACTGCTTTCCGTCCGGCGAGAGCATGCCGCCGCCGGTCTCTGGGATCGCGAGCGGCGTCTCCATGCCGCCTTCGACGGGCACGAGATAGGGACGACCACCGCGGTCGTCGGTCGCCACGCGGTTCGCGCGCACGACGATGTTCTTGCCGTCGGGCGTCCAGTCGAGCACGCGGTAGTCGGTGCCGCCGCGCGGCGGCTGCGCGCCGACGTCGTTGTACCAGGTGAGCTGCTTCGGCGCGCCGCCGGCGGCCGGGATCACGTAGACCTGGCGCGTGCCGTCGTACTCGGCCGAGAACGCGATCGAGCGGCAGTCCGGCGAGAATTTCGGGTACAGCTCCTGGCCTGCGTGCGAGGTCAGGCGCAGCGCGGTGCCGCCGTTCGAGGCGACGCGGTAGATATCGCCGCCGTGCACGAACGTGATCGCGTCGCCGCAGATGTCGGGAAAGCGCAGCAGGCGGGAGTCGCCGGCGGGCATGGCCTGCGCGGCAGGCGCAGCGGCCGCCACGAGCAGGGCGACGAGGACGGGACGACGCATGCGGGAACTCCGTTCCGGTCAGGGGGAACGCAGTCTAGCGACCCCGGCCCCGATCCCCGTGGGCCGGAAGGCATGCGCGGGCGGGACACGGCCTTGGGGGTGGAGGTGGACGAACACGGCCACCAACCCCGGCACGCCTCGCCTGGACTCAGCCGAGCAGATCGACACCCTTGTGTCCCGGGGCCACACCCTCCACGAGGATCAGCTCGCCTTCGGTATTCGCGGTGCGCAGCGCACGGATCGCCTGGTAGGCCGGCGAGGCGTACCAGGCGCGCGCCTGGACCATGCTCGGGAACTCGAGGATGACGAGGTCACCCTTCCAGTCGCCTTCGAGCGGCTCGTACGGTCCGCCGTGCACGCGGTAGACGCCCTCGAACGGACGCAGCGTATCGTCGATGCGCTTAAGGTAGTCGACGATCGCGTCGCCGAAGCGTGTTTCGCGGATATGGGCGATGGCGTAGGCCGGCATCGTGGTCTCCCTGGCAGCGTGAAGGATCCCGCGAGGATGCCGCCATGCGCGCCGCAGGTCACGCGATGCGCTCGCCGCGATACCAGCGCTCGTGCGCGAGCGCGAGCATCGGCCGGTCCTCGGGCGTGTCGCCGTACGCCATGATGCGCGCCGCGCCCGCGAGATCACAGGCCTCGCGCACGCGGCGCACCTTCTCGTCGAGTACGCATTGCGCACCGGCATAGCGCCCGGTCAGCACGCCGCCGACGCGCTCGAGCGACGAGCACAGCAGCTCGAGCCCGTGCGCGCGGCACCATGGCGCGAGATACACGTCGAACGCACCGGACACGACGACGACACGATCGCCACGTGCACGATGCGCCTCGACACGCGCGAGCATGTCCGCACGCAGCAGACCAGGCAGCACGTCGCGCGCGAAGGCCTCGCCCGCGGTATCGACACGCGCGGCATCGGCTCCCGCGTAGGCATGGCGCGTGACGACCTCGCGCACGCGCGTGCCGGAGACGAGGCCCATGCGGTAGCCGGCGACGTACGGCGCGAGCCGCCAGCGGCCACGCAGGCGGTCCGGCGTGATGCTCGCGCGCACGAACGCCGGATAGGTCTCCGTGGTCGTCAGCGTGCCGTCGAAATCGAAGAGGGCGAGATCCATCCCGCGATCATGACGCGCGACGCGGCGGTTGCGGAACCGGCGACGCGGCGAATCCTTCCATCCGTGGCGTGAGCATCGGTCCTGGCGGACGAGCCCCACGAGCGACGACGCGGCGGCAATCGCCGCCGCGTCGTCCGAAACATCACCTCACGCCGCGCCTCGCCTGCGCGCGACCGAGCCACGCCATGCCGGCGAGGCCGAGCAGCATCGCGAGCAGCAGCATGCCGCGGTCGACCGGGATCGGCACCGCTTCCGTGCCCGTCGGCGAGGTCACCGTGAACACGGTCGGATCGGCACCGCCCGCACCCGACGGATCGTCGGTCACGAGCGTCGATTCGTTGCTGCCGTTGCCGTCGGCATCGTGGTTCACCGTGCCCTGGTTGACCACGTCGCCCGGTGCCGCATCGGCGCGGATCGTCGCCACGATCGTCACCGTCACGCTGCCGCCGGCCGCGATCGCGCCGTTCCACGTCACCGTGTTCGTGCCCACGTTCGCGACCGCGGTGCCGCTCGTCGCGGTCGCCGAGACGAGGTCGAGCGCGGACGGCAGCACGTCGACGAGTTCGTCGCCCGGGTTGTCGCCCTGCACGCCCGGACCGCCGTTCGCGATCACGATCGTGTAGGTCACCGAGCTGCCCGGCAGCGTGCCCGAGGTCGTCACCGACTTCGTCGCGCTGACGGACGTGCCGAGGAGTGTCGCCGTCGTCGTGTCGGTCGCGGTGTTGTTGCCCGGCACCGGATCCGTCGCCGACGCCGGTGCGGCGATCGTGGCCGTGTTGCTGATGACCGTGCCGTTCGGCGTCGACGCATTCGTCGCGCAGGCCGCCGTGTACGTCACGCTCGCGCCGACCGGCAGGTTCACGCTGTCGGCGATCGTGCCGCTGCCCGAGGCCGCGCAGGTGCCGCCGCCGGAAGCTGCACACGTCCACGTCGCCGTCGTGCACGCCGCAGGGAACGTGTCGGACACGGTCGCACCCGTCACCGCACTCGGACCCGCGTTGGACGCGACGATCGTGTAGGTCAGCGTGTCGCCCGAGTTCACCGAGGTGACGCCATCCGTCTTGGTGATCGACAGATCCGCCGAGGCACCGAGCGTGTCGGTGTCGGTCGCGCTGTTGTTGGCCGGGTTCGGATCGGTCACGCCGGCCGGTGCCGCCACCGTCGCCGTGTTGACGAGCGAGCCCGTCGCGGTCGCGCTGATCGGGCACGTCGCCGTGTAGGTGACGCTGCCGCCCGACGGCAGGTTGACCGTCGCGTTGATGTTGCCGCTGCCCGATGCCGCGCAGGTGCCGCCGCCCGCACCGACGCAGGTCCAAGTCGGGCTGGTGCACGCGGTCGGGAACGTGTCGGCGACGGTCGCACCGGTCGCATTGCTCGGACCTGCGTTGCTCGCGGTGATCGTGTACGTCACCGAGCCGCCCGGTGTCGCCGAGGTCACGCCGTCGGTCTTGGTGATCGACAGATCCGCCGAGGCACCGAGCGTGTCGGTGTCGGTCGCCGAATTGTTGCCCGGGCTCGGATCGGTCACGCCGGCCGGGGCCGCGACCGTCGCGGTGTTGCTCAACGTGCCCGTCGCGGCAGCCGAGATCGTGCAGCTCGCCGTGTGGGTGGTCGAGCCACCCGCCGGCAGGTTGACGGTGGCGTTGATGTTGCCGCTGCCCGATGCCGTGCAGGTGCCGCCGCCCGCGCCGACGCAGGTCCACGTGCAGGTCAGGCTCGCCGGGAACGTGTCGGTGACGGTCGCACCGGTCGCCGCGCTCGGACCCGCGTTGCTCGCCGTGATCGTGTACGTCACCGAGCCGCCCGGCGTCGCCGAGGTCACGCCGTCGGTCTTGGTGATCGACAGATCCGCCGAGGCACCGAGCGTGTCGGTGTCGGTCGCCGAATTGTTGCCCGGGTTCGGATCGGTCACGCCGGCCGGTGCCGTCACCGTCGCCGTGTTGCTCAGCGTGCCGGTCGCGGCAGCCGAGATCGTGCAGCTCGCCGTATGCGTCGTCGATCCGCCAGCCGGCAGATTGACCGTCGCGTTGATGTTGCCGCTGCCCGATGCCGCGCAGGTGCCGCCGCCTGCGCCGACGCAGGTCCACGTGCACGTGAGCGCCGCCGGGAACGTGTCGGCCACCGTCGCGCCCGTCGCATTGCTGGGTCCGGCGTTCGACGCCGTGATCGTGTAGGTCACCGAGCCACCCGGCGTTGCCGAGGTGACGCCGTCGGTCTTGGTGATCGACAGGTCCGCCGAGGCACCGAGCGTGTCGGTGTCGGTCGCCGAATTGTTGCCGGGGTTAGGATCGGTCACGCCGGCCGGGGCCGTCACCGTCGCGGTGTTGCTCAACGTGCCCGTCGCGGCAGCCGAGATCGTGCAGCTCGCCGTGTGGGTCGTCGAGCCACCCGCCGGCAGGTTGACGATGTCGCTGATGTTGCCGCTTCCTGCAGCGGTGCAGGTACCGCCGCCCGCACCGACGCAGGTCCACGTGCACGTCAGCGCCGCAGGGAACGTGTCGGACACCGTCGCACCGGTCGCGTTGCTAGGGCCCGCGTTGCTCGACGTGATCGTGTACGTCACCGAGCCGCCCGGCGTCGCCGTCGTCACACCGTCGGTCTTGGTGATCGCGAGATCCGCCGAGGCCGCGAGCGTGTCGGTGTCGGTCGCCGAGTTGTTGGCCGGATTCGGATCCGGGATCGGGCTCGTCACCGTCGCGGTGTTGCTCAGCGTGCCGGTCGCCGAGGCCGAGATCGTGCAGCTCGCCGTGTAGGTGGTCGAACCACCGGCCGGCAGGTTGACCGTGTCGTTGATGTTGCCGCTGCCCGACGCGGTACAGGTGCCACCGCCCGCACCGACGCAGGTCCAGGTGCAGGTCAACGCGGCCGGGAACGTGTCGGCCACGGTCGCTCCCGTGACGCCATCACCGCCCGTCGGGTTGCTCGCCGTGATCGTGTAGGTCGTGCTGCCGCCCGGCGTCGAGGTCGTCGTGCCGTTGGTCTTGGTGATCGAAAGATCGGCCGTGGCTGCGCGGCATCCGGTGACCGAGATGTCGTCGATCGCGACGCCGCCGAGCACCACCGTATTGTCGCTGTCGACGTGGAAGCGCAGTTCCGTGTTGAGTCCCGCGAGGCTGTCCGCGCGCGCGGAGACCACGCCCCAGCCCGCGCTCGCCGGTACGTTGACGGTGGGATTGCCGACCGAATCGATCATCGTCGCGTCGAGCCATTCGAACAGGCGCACGGGCGTCGCGCCACCGACCTGCTGCAGATCGACCGAGTAGTGATCGAAGTTCGCGCTCTCCATCTGGTAGCGATGGGCCCAGCTCACCAGGATCGGCGGCGAGATGCCGGCCAGGTTGATGTTCGGCGAGAGCAGGTTCTGGTCGCTGTTGACCTCGTAGGTGCCGTCGAGGTCGGTCTTCCAGCAGTTCACGCCGCTGCTGCAGCTGTCGAACGCGGCGACCGGATTGGCGGTGGTCGTGGCAACCGTCGCCGGCAGGCCGAGCTCCCATTCATCCTGCGTGCCGCTGTGCGTGAAGCCGGCCGCGCCCGATTCGAAATCGGTGGCGTAGACGGTCACCGGTGCGAAGCCGGCCGGACACGCCGGCGGCGGCGGGGCCTCGCAGATGCGCAGGCTCCACGAGGTCAGCGTGCCGCCATTCGCACCGGCAGTATCGTCACGCAGGTCGAGCGTCCACGTACCACCGGCATTCTCGCCGTCGAGCCACGCGAGCCGGTAGTTGAGCTCGGGCTTCAGCTGGAGCCCTCTCAGTGCCGTGAACGCGGGCGGGGTGGCCGCCTCGTCGTCGAACACGGTATCCATCTGCTGCTGGCCACCGGTCGCGGCGGCACCGATGTCGGTGAACAGACCGATGTCGTTGCCGGCCGGCGAGCGCAGGTGTGCATCGATGTCCTGCATGAGCGCGTGGTTCAGCTGGATCGCCACGTCGACATCGGCGATGCGCGGATTGCCGGGCACCGTGATCGTCGAGCTCGTCAGGCCCGTGCCGGGGCCGATCGTCTTCGGCACGTCGGTGCTCGTGTAGGTCGTGCAGTTGACACCTTGCGGCGTGGCCGGATGCACGCTGACGCTGAGGTGGTACGTGGCGGTCGGGCCGCCGGTCGCTGCGCTCGCCGAATCGACGAATGCGAAGTAGGTGCCGGCTTCCTTGACCGTGACGAACATCGCCTCGGACGGAATGTTCGGGTTCGGCGCCGTGTCGCCCGTGCCGGCGTCGTCGGCGACGAGGATCTGGTTGGAAGCGTCGCCGAACAGCGCGAAGCCGAGGCGACCGTTCCAGGTCACGCCATCGCGCTCGGGATCGAGGTCGAGCGAGAGATAGACCGTGTCCCCGGCATTGAGGTTCAGGCTGTACCAGTCCTGCTCGGTCGCCGCAGCGGGACTGCGCGCGCCACTGACCCAGCCGTTGGCAGGCAGCGGATTGGCCGTCGCCGGCGTGTCGTTGCCTTCGACTTCAGGCGTCGGCGTGCCGCTCTGCAGGCGGACATGCAGTTCGTAGGGACGCTCGGAGGTCGTGCCCGCAGTGAAGTCGTTGACGCGCAGGTAGTACGTGCCGGTCGTCGGCAACACCGCACCCGCGATCGATGAAGAGAGGGCTGCGAACGTGCCGTTGTCGTCGTCGAATTCGATGACGGTCGTGCCGTCGGTGTCGTACAGCCTGAGCTGGCTGTCGGTGCTGCTGCCCGCGGAGGCCGAGGTCATCGTCGCCGCGTAGACGCGGTCGCCGGCATTGCCGGTGAAGCTGTAGTAGTCGATGTCGCCGTTCGGGAACAGCGTCGCGCGCACGACGAGGTTGGTGCCGGTGAGCGGCGATGCCGTCGCCGCGGTGCCGTTGGGCTCGACTTCGCCCTGGTAGCCCTGCCCGAGCACGGCCGCGGGAATCGCCTGGTTCTCGACGCGTGACGGCGAGGCGGGCTTGTCACCCGGGATCACGCCCTTGATGCCGTCCGTCGCCTGGACCGGCACGAATTCGAGCGGAAGCGCCCCCGCCGGCCCCTGCGCGACGGCGCGCCCGGGCACGGTCCATCCGGCCAGCACGGCCATGGCAGTGCTCAGGGCGAGCACCTGCAAACGAGTGTTCACGTCGAATCCCCTGGTTCACCGCGATCGCGGCGTCACGCATGCGGCTGCGGGCCGCTCCGGTGTGCTACCCCGGCGCGGACGATACTCCTTTTCGACGGCACGGACACCGGGTGCACGCGTTCAGGAAATGCCGGCTTTTCCGCCTTGGAGACGCTTCGTCGGGCAGGGTCGGGCCGACGGGAATGTGCGACGTACCGATGCGCGAAAGTCCCTCAGCCCTCGTTCCACTCGGCGAGGTGCAGCAGCACGCCGGCGGGATCCCACACGTGCGTGACGAGTGCACCGTACGGCTGCTGGCGCGGCGGCGCGACGCGGGCCTCGCCGTACTCGCCCGACGCGAGCGCCGCGGCGATCGCCTCGTGGCATGCGCGCGCATCGGCGACCGGGATGAACAGCATCGTGTTCTCGGCCCACTCCTTGAGGTAGCCGCGCTGCAGGTAGAAGCGGCGCTCGGCATTGGCCATGAGCGCGAGTTCGTGGTCGATGTACTCGACCTCCCAGCCGAGCCGCTCGTAGAACGCCTTCGAGATCTCGAAATCCTTCGACGGCAGGAACGGGCGCAGGTCGGCGACGCCGAGGTCGATGGGATTGGCGGTGGTCATCGTCGTCTCCTCAGGCACCGGCCACGGCGGCCTTCATCGCGGCGACGACGCCCGCGTAATCCTTCTGGCCGAAGATCGCCGAACCGGCGACGAAGGTGTCGGCGCCCGCGCGTGCGATCTCGGCGATGTTGTCGGCCTTCACACCGCCGTCGATCTCGAGGCGGATGTCGCGGCCGCTGCGGTCGATGCGCTCGCGCACGCTGCGCAGCTTGTCGAGCGCGGACGGGATGAAGCTCTGGCCGCCGAAGCCCGGATTCACCGACATGATGAGCACGAGGTCGAGCTTGTCGAGCACGTGGTCGAGGTAGTGCAGCGGCGTGGCCGGATTGAACACGAGGCCGGCCTTGCAGCCCGCGCTCTGGATGAGCTGGATCGTGCGATCGATGTGTTCGGACGCTTCGGGGTGGAAGCTGATCGTCGTCGCACCGGCCTTGGCGAAATCGGGAATGATGCGGTCGACCGGCTTGACCATGAGGTGCACGTCGATCGGCGCGGTGACGCCGTGCTTGCGCAGCGCCTCGCACACGAGCGGCCCGATCGTGAGGTTCGGCACGTAATGGTTGTCCATGACGTCGAAATGGACCCAGTCCGCGCCGGCGGCGATCACGTCGTCGACCTCGGCGCCGAGCCGCGCGAAATCCGCCGACAGGATCGACGGGGCGATGACGCAGGATTGCTTGGCCATGGACCGGCTCCGGTTCGGGTCGTCGCGCGCATGCTCTTGCAATACGGCGGTGCCGGCAAGCACGACGCCTGCGGCACGCCGCCGCTGCGGGGCCGCGGACGTCGCTCGCGTAAACGTGCGTCCGGAGAACGCGATGCGCGACCGGCTCGTCGAAACGTGAGGGTGTTCGCACCCGAACACGTCGACCCAAGGCTACGCTCGACCGGCAGGGGACGAGATAAGGAGGTTTCACCTATGCGACGTTCGAACGCGTCTTTCGCTTGTGCGCTGCTACTCACGATCGCCCTTCCCGCGCATGCGGACGACGGCAACGCCAAGGCCCCGCCGTACAACCTCGCTTCGCTGGCGGGCACCGACCTCAAGTGTTCGTTCAACACGCCGGGCAGCACGCCCTCGAACTTGTGCGCGCCGAGTGTTCCAAGGACAAGCTACTCGGTGATCTTCCAGGCCTATCCACCGGCCGGGGGAAGCTACTCGTATGCGTGGACCGTGCCGCCGCTCAGTCCGCCGTTCGCATCCAAGCAGAGCATTTTCTCGGGCTGCACGTCGACGTCGTCCTGGTGCACGCTCAGCGTGAATTCCGCGGGAGCCGATCTCGACAACACGATCGGCGTCACGGTGACCGATCTCGCGACGTCGCAGACCGTCAACGTCGTCTCCTCGTACACGGTGCCTGCCGTGTGCAGCGCTCCCTTCCTGCACTGGTGTTGACGGCTTGATCCGGGCGCCCGGCATGTGACGGGATACCGTCGCGCGCCGGGCAACCGCTGGCGCGCCTGCAACGCGCCCCGAATGAAACGCTTCACGTGAATCCGCGCTCCGCCTTGATGCGCTCGTAGGCCGCGTTGATCTCTCGCGCGCGCGACTCGGCGCGGCTCTTGAGTTCGGCCGGCACGTTGCCGAGCTTGTCGGGGTGATGCTGGCTCATGAGCTTGCGGTAGGCACGCTTGATGTCGCGCGGATCGGCGTCGTGGCCGATGCCGAGCACGGCGTAGGGATCCGTCGTCGGCGGACCGGCCGGTGCACGCTGGCCACCGCCACCCGGGCCACGCCCGCGCGGCGTCTCGTAGCGCGGACCGTAACCCTTCATCGCGGCGATCGCACCGAGCTCGGCATCGCTGACCCCGAGCGCCCAGCACAGCTTGCGCACCATGCCGTGCTTGGCGACGGCGAGGGTGCCTTCGGCGTAGACGAGGTCGAGCAGCATGTCGAGCAGCAGGAACGCGAGGTCGCGGCGGCCCTGCGTCCACGCCTTGAGCTCGGCCACCGCGAGGTGCACCTCGAAGTCGGGCTGCTTGCCGACGTTGAAGCGCTCGATCGCCACGCGCCGCTGCTCGCTGTCGAGCTGCAGACGCGACATCAGCGCCTCGGCCGCGCGGATCTCCTGCTCCGACACGCGACCGTCGGATTTCGACAGCGCGCCCGCGAAGGCGAACAGCGGCCCGATGAACGAACCTTCCTGCGTGCCGTGGCGCACGCGCTGCACGCTCATGTCGAAGAAATGGCCGGCGATGCCGCCGATGACGAAGCCGACGGTGTTGCGGAAGATCAGGTAGCCGATGATCGCGCCGACGATCTTGCCGATCCAGCTCATGCGCGGCACCCCACGGAGGGCGTGCGTGCATGCCCGGGCGCGCCGGCGGCGCGGGCGACACGAAGAGCGATGGACAACGACACGGGTGAAGGCATCCAGGCACGCCAGGGCGGATCGGACGCGCATTCTACCGTCCGCGACGCACGGCGCGGGCGGTAGAATGCGCGCCCCGCCGCCGTACCGGATCCCCTGCCGTGCCCACCACGCTGTCCGCCTCGAACCTGCCCGGCCTCGACCTCGTCCACCGCGGCAAGGTCCGCGACGTCTACGCGCTCGATGCCGACACGCTGCTGCTCGTCGCGACCGACCGGCTCAGCGCGTTCGACGTCGTGCTGCCGGACCCGATCCCGGGCAAGGGCGAGATGCTCACGCAGATGTCGAACTTCTGGTTCGCGCTGACCGCCGAGGTCATGCCGAACCATCTGACCGGGCGCGCCGTCGCCGATGTGCTGCCGGCCGGCGTGGACACCGCGACCTACCTGCGACGCAGCGTGGTCGCACGCCGCCTCAAGCCCGTGCCGATCGAGGCGATCGCACGCGGTTACCTGATCGGCTCGGGCTGGAAGGACTACAAGGCGACCGGTTCGCTGTGCGGCATCGCGCTGCCCGAAGGCCTGCGCCAGGCCGAGCGCCTGCCCGAACCGATCTTCACGCCGTCGACGAAGGCCGCGGTCGGCGACCACGACGAGAACATCGGCTTCGACGCGGTCGTGGCGAAGATCGGCGGCGACCTCGCCGAGCGCGTGCGCGACGCGACGCTGCGCATCTACCGCCATGCGGCCGCCTATGCGGCCGAACGGGGCATCATCATCGCGGACACCAAGTTCGAGTTCGGCACCGATCCGGAAGGCCGCCTCTACGTCATGGACGAGATGCTCACGCCCGATTCGTCGCGCTTCTGGCCGGCCGAGCAGTACGCCGTGGGCACGAGCCCACCGAGCTACGACAAGCAGTTCGTGCGCGACTACCTCGAGACGCTCGACTGGAACAAGACCGCGCCGGGCCCGCGCGTGCCCGCGAACGTCATCGAGGCGACCGCGGCGAAGTACGCCGAAGCCCTGCAGCGCCTGGCCGGCATCACGCTCGACTGACGCGCTTATACTCGCCGCCACGGGCACGCCGAGGCGTCGCCCGGACTCTGCAGGGGGCGGAGCATGGCGCGCGGTATCGATGTGCTGAAGTTCTACCAGGCGTTCGGCCTCGAACCGGGCGCCGGCCTCGACGACCTGCGCCTGGCCTACCGGCGTCGCGTCGCCAAGCTTCATCCGGACCGCTATGCGCACCACGATCCGATCTCGGCCAAGCTTGCCGGCGAGGAACTCACGCGCCTGACCGTGCTGTACGACGCCGGTGTCGATTTCCATCGCCAGCATGGCCGCCTGCCCGGCGCCGCACCGAGCGGTGCCGAAGCGGCGCCGACGCGTCCCGTCCACGCGCCGGCCTACACGCCACCGCCTCCTTTACGCCGTCGCACGGGCTTGCGGACGCCGCTGCTCGTGCTCGCCTGCGGCGCCGCGTTCGGCGCGTGGTACGCGTGGCATGACAGCGGGCACGCCGATGAAGCTCCGTCCGTTCCGGCGGGCGCGCATGCGCCGTCGCCGGCGAACGGCCGCAACGCACCGCCCGCGGCGAGCAGCTCACCGGGCCTGTACGTCGGCATGCGCGCCGAGGACGTCGTGCGCCAGGAAGGCGAGCCGATCGAGCGCGGCGAGCGGCGCTGGGACTACGGTCCGTCCTGGGTGATGTTCCACCAGGGCCGCGTGATCGAGTGGTACAGCTCGCCGCTGCGGCCGCTGCGCATCGCACGCATCGCCCCCGTCGAACCCGCAGCCGCGCCGCGGCCCTGAGCCGGCGTGCTGCGACGCGCCTTTCGGGTCGCGGGCCGGCGCACTAGACTTGGCGCGTCCGCGTACCGGAGCCGTCGCCATGCGTACCGTCAACGAGTGGTTCGGTCACTACAGCCAGGATCACCGCAATCCCACCAACCGGCTGATCCACTGGATCTGCGTGCCGGCGATCCTGTGGTCGGTGCTCGCCGCGCTGTGGGTGATCCCGGTGTCGCCGTCGATCGGCCGCCCGGGCTTCTGGTGCATGCTCGCGATGGTCGCGGCGTTCGCGTTCTACTGGAAGATGTCCAAGCCGATCGGCCTCGCGATGCTGATCGTGTTCGTCCTGCTCGGCGGCATCACCGAAATCCTGTATCGCCAACTCGGCCCGCAGATGTTGCTGTGGAGTGCGATCGGCGTGTTCGTCGCCGCGTGGATCGGGCAGTTCGTCGGCCATGTCATCGAGGGCGCGCGCCCGTCGTTCTTCACCGACCTCGCCTATCTGCTGATCGGTCCCGCATGGCTGGCCGGCAAGGTCATGCGCCGCTTCAACATCACGTACTGATCCGCGCGCAGGCGGCTTTGACGCCGCACCGCGGCACCGTTACGGTGACGCGGCCTCCACGCTCCGACACGCCCCCATGCCGCATACGCGAGAGATGCATCGTTCCGGCCGCATCGGCTGGCTGCGTGCGGCCGTGCTCGGCGCCAACGACGGCATCGTCTCGACCGCGAGCCTGATCGCCGGACTCGCCGCGGCCGGCACGGGCACGCAAGGCGTCGTGCTCGCCGGTGTCGCCGGCCTCGTCGGCGGCGCGTTGTCGATGGCCGCCGGCGAATACGTGTCGGTCAGCTCGCAGGCCGACCTCGAACAAGCCGATCTCGCGATCGAGCGCCGCGAGCTCGCCACCGAACCGCAGCACGAGCTGCGCGAGCTCGCCCTGATCTACGAGCGCCGCGGCCTCGACGCCGCACTCGCCGCGCAGGTCGCCGAGCAGCTCACCGCCCACGACGCGCTGCAGGCGCACGCGCGCGACGAGCTCGGCATCACGCCCGAGCAGCGCGCACGTCCGCTGCAGGCCGCGGCGGCTTCGGCCGGTGCATTCTCGATCGGCGCGGCGCTGCCACTCGCCTGCGTGGTGCTCGCCCCCGAGACGGCACGGCTCGGCATCGTCGTCGGCGGATCACTCGCCTGCCTCGCCCTGCTAGGCGCGGTCGCCGCACGCGCAGGTGGCGCGCCGATGCTGCCGGGTGCCACGCGCGTCGTCGCCTGGAGCGCGCTCGCGATGGGCGCGACGGCGCTGATCGGCCGCCTGTTCGGCGTTGCGATTGGCTGAGGCACTACGCACGACGCGACGGCGCGCGTATCGTCGCGAGCTCAACTCAGGGAGCAACGACATGTCCACAGGGATCCGGTGGCTCGCACCACTGCTGGCGCTCGCGGGCGCCTCCGCACACGCCGTCGAAGGCGGCTATTTCGCGACGTTCACGCTCGACGGCGCGCACGTGCGCGAGGCCTCGCTCATGGCGATGCCGGCGTACGAGGCGCCGCGTGGAACTGCATCTCGCGACGGCTGGTCGCTGCGCGTGCGCGACGCCGCGGGCACCGAACTGGTCGTCGTGCCGGTCGGCGACCCGCTGCGCCGCACGACGCACGCGACGCGCGACGGCGCGCTCGCGGCACGCTTCCCCGCGCTCGCATCGGCGACGACCCTCGAACTCGTCGACGCATCGGGCCGTGTCGCATGGCAGGGCCCGCTCGATGCCGCGACGCGCGAAGCCGCGCGCGCGAAGGCCGAAGAAATCGGCGCGCAACTCGCCGCATCGGTGCCGGCTGACGCCAAGCGCGCGAGCTCCGTGGAGCTGCCGCGGCTCGAGGCGTTCCGCGATGCGGGCGGCCTGTCCGCCGCGGTCGCCGCGCTCGGCACGACGTCGACACCCGAGGCACGCGATGCCGCCGATGAGGCGCTGCGCCGCTTCGGTGATCGCCGCCGCGCGCAACTCGCCGCACACACGGCACCGGCTGCCAAGGCGACGACGCAGGTGAATGCGCTGCGCGAGCTCTCGGGCATCGTGCGCAGCGCCGGTGGCGAGGCGATCGCCGACGTGACCGTTCGCGCGACGCGCGCCGACAGCGGCACCTACGTGCTGTCGACGCGCACCGACGCGAACGGCCGCTACGAGATGAAGATCGCGGACGGCACCTATCGCCTGGAGGTCGACTCGGGCGCGCGCGAATCACTCGGCGTGGACAATCGCCTCTACGTCGGCGCGCGCTTCGACACGCCCGTCACCGTCGCCGGCAACGTCGTGCGCGACCTCGCGCTGCCCGTCGCGGAGCGCACGCTGACCCTCGTCGTGAACTGGGACGTGCGCATCACCTCGACCGCCGAGGTGCGCGTGCGCCGCGACGGCACCACGCTCGCACGGCCGCGCCTCGGCCGCTGGGACAGCGCCGGCTGCACGGCCACCGCATGCACCGCGACGTGGACGCTGCGCATCACGCCCGGCACCTACGACTTCGATGTCGAGATCGTCACGGCCGGTGTCGCGACGCGTACCGTGGCACAGGTCGACCTCGCCTCGTCGAACCGGCGCATCGACGTCGACGTGGCCGCCTCGCCGCCCGCGTGGGACGGCCGCCTGCAGAAGGTCGACGGCACCGCTTACGCCGATGCGCCGGTGTTCGTGTTCGACGCACTCGGACGCTATCGCGCGGCAGTGAGCTCGGGATCCGACGGCCGTTTCTCGGTGCCGGCCGGCGACGGCTGGACCGTCGAGTTCAGCGCCTCGGCGACCGATCGCGGCATCGGCAAGCGTGTCGTGCTCGGCGCCGTCGCCGGTGCACCGCCGGTCGTCACGCTCGACGATCCCGGCATCGCGGTTTCGGGGACGGGGTCACCGGTGCGCCTGTTCACCGGCGCGTCGAGCGACCGCGTGCGCCTGCTGTACCTCTCGGAAGGCTATACGGCCACGCCCGAGATGTTCACCGACGGCAACGGCAACGGGATGTGGGACGGCATCCTCTGGTACGACACCAACGGCAACGGCCGCTACGAGGCCGCGAACGATTTCGTCGACGTCTACGGCCATGCCACCATGCCCGCGGAGGGCAGCGTGCCGAACACCGCTGCGAACGAGGCGTTCGCGGACACCAGCGGCGACGGCTTCCCGAACTTCGACGACCGCGCACTGTTCCTGCGCAACGCTCGCGACCACCTGCGCGGCCTGTTCGGCACCGACTACTGGGACCGCAACGCACACCGTTTCCAGGCCGACGCCGCGTTCGTCGCTTCGCCGCAATCGGGCATGACCGTCACCGCCGAAGACGGCACCGTGGTCAAGCGTGCGAACACGCTGTTCAACGCGCGCATGAGCATGGAGCGCCAGATCATCGAGCTCGACCGCACGCGTGCGATGCAGATGGCGCAGCAGCTCATGCCGGGGTTCGACGAACTGGTCGTGCTGGTCAACCTGCCGGTCGTCGCGGGGCGCGCGACGCAGACCGTCGGCGCGAATCCGGGATCGATGGTCACGCGTGGCGGCTACCACGGCGTCGATCTCGACGACCCCGTCGCCGGCCACGAGATGGGCCACTTCATCGGCGACCTCGGTGACGAGTACGAGGAACTGTTCACGACGATCGATCCGGCCGACCACTACCCGACCGCGAACGTGACGCTCTCGATCGATCGCGCCACGGTGCCGTGGGGCGCCCTGCTTCCACCGGGCGATCTGCCGATGCGCGTGCCGCAGGAAGGCATCGGCCTGTTCGAGGGCGCCGACTACGTGCAGGGCGGCGCCTACCGGCCGAGCTGGAACTCGATGATGCGCTACGGCGTGCTCTTCAACGCACCGTCGCGCACCGCACTCGACGCGGGCTTCGGTCGATTCGTGACGCCGCTGCCGCCGACGCCGACACCCGGCAACTGGTACGACCGCCGCCGCAGCGGCCACGGCTTCGACCTGCAGCTCGTGCGGCGCGACGCGACGGCCGGCGACGTCTACTACGCCGTGTTCTACACCTACGACGCGCTCGGCGTGCCCGAGTGGTACGTCGCGCTCGCGAACTGGCGCGACGGCAAGCTCGTGCCGGGTGCCGACACCAACGGCAACACGCTCACGCGCATCCGCTACGACGCCACGCGACCGCCCGGCCAGCGTGTCGTGCCCGATGCGACGGTGCCGGGCCAGATCGAGTTCGACTTCGTCCAGGTCGAGACGTGCCGCACGCCCGATCGCGCCGCAGCGCCGGCACTCGCACGCGTGACCTGGCGCATCCGCGCGGAGACCGCGACGTGGTGCATCGAGCCGCTCGTGCTGACCGAAGGTTACCGCGCGGGGCGCAACCTGTCCGGGCACTGGTCTTCGCCGGGCGACGGCGGCTGGGGCTTCGAGGCCGTGACCACGCCGAATGCGGATCCGGCGCAACCTCCGGGCCTCATCGTCTACCTGTACTACCCGACCGCCGACGGCAACATCCGCTGGGCCACCGCGAGCACGCCGTCCTACGTGCCCGGGCAAGGCTTGCCGCTGCTCGAGATCACGAGCGGCTACTGCCGCACCTGCGTATCACCACCGTCGACCGGCGTGCGCACGATCGGCACGCTGACGCCGAACCTCGGGGCCGCGCTGCGCGAGAGCCCGGTGTCCATGACCAACCGCGTGACGATCCGCATCGACGGCGGCGGCGACGTGCGCTTCGAACGCAGCGACGCGCCGGTCACGCTGCTGTCGCAGCCCCCGGGCACCTGAAGGTCGAATGGCGGCACCGCGGGACGGGATGCGATCCTTGCCGGATCCTCCCGTCCCGGATGCCATCGATGTCGACTTCGCAGGAAACCTGGTCCGCACGCTTCGCTCTGCGCTGTTCGGCGTGGGCGGAACGCTGGTTTCCCGATGCCTGGGTGTTCGCGGCGCTGGCCGTGGTCATCGTCGCGGTCGCGGCGCTCGTCATCGGCGCGACGCCGACCACCATCGCGGTCGCGTTCGGCGAGGGCTTCTGGAGCCTGATCCCGTTCACGATGCAGATGGCGTTCGTCGTCATCGGCGGCTACGTGGTCGCGAGTTCGCCAGCAGCGGGCCGCCTCATCGACCTGCTTGCGCGCGTGCCGTCGACGTCGCGCGGCGCGGTGTGCTGGGTCGGCCTCGTGAGCATGCTCGCCTCGCTGCTCAACTGGGGTTTCAGCCTCGTGTTCGGCGGCCTGCTCGTGCGCGCGCTCGGTGCGCGCACCGAGCTGCGCATGGACTACCGCGCGGCCGGCGCGGCGGCCTACCTCGGCCTCGGCGCGGTGTGGGCGATGGGTCTGTCGTCGTCGGCCGCGCAGCTGCAAGCCAACCCGAAGAGCATCCCGCCCTCGCTGCTGCCGATCACGGGCGTGATCCCGTTCTCCGAGACGATCTTCCTGTGGCAGTCGATCGGCCTCACCGCGATCCTCATCATCGTCTCGCTGGTCGTCTCGTTCGTGACCGCACCGAGCGCCGCCGCGGCGCGCGATGCCGAGGCCTGCGGCGTCGACACCACGCCGCCGCCGGCGCCCGACAACAAGCCCTCGCGTCCCGGCGAATGGCTCGAGTACAGCCCGATCCTGACCGTGCTGCTCGCCGCGCTCGCCGCGGGCTGGCTCGTGCACGAGTTCGCGACCAAGGACGCGATCGTCGCGATCTCGAACCTCAACACGTACAACTTCCTGTTCATCATGCTCGGCGCGCTGCTGCACTGGCGCCCGCGACGGTTCCTCGACGCGGTCGCGCGCGCGGTGCCGAGCACCTCGGGCGTGCTGATCCAGTTCCCGCTGTACGGCTCGATCGCGGCGATCCTGACCACCGCCAAGAACGGCAGCGGCGATACCGTCGCGCACCATCTGTCCGAGATGTTCGTGAGCATCGCCTCGCACGACACCTTCGCGGTGATCATGGGCACCTACTCGGCCGTGCTTGGCTTCTTCGTGCCGTCGGGCGGCGGCAAGTGGATCATCGAGGCGCCGTACGTGATGCAGGCTGCGAACGACCTGCAGTACCACCTCGGCTGGGCCGTGCAGATCTACAACGCGGCCGAGGCGCTGCCGAACCTCATCAACCCGTTCTGGATGCTGCCGCTGCTCGGCGTGATCGGCCTCAAGGCGCGCGACATCATCGGCTACTCGTTCGTGCAGCTGCTCGTGCACATCCCGCTGGTGCTGTTCCTGCTGTGGATCTTCGGCCAGACGCTCACGTACAGCCCGCCGGTCATGCCGTGACGGCCCCACGACTGTCCGGGGAACATGCGCACACCGCAGCGGAGCTGTTGCGCGGTACCTCCCGCCGCTCGGCGTCGCGCGACGTCACAGGGTCGACGCGTCCTCCGCAGTCGCGTTGCGCTTGAGCCCCTCTCCCTCCGGGAGAGGGGTTGGGGAGAGTGTGCGGGACCGTGACCACGTCCGATCATCGTCGCGATCCCGGACCCTCATCCGGCCCTGCGGGCCACCCCGTATCGGGGTACGGGGGAGGCTCTTCCCCCGGAGGGAGAAGGGAAAGACGCGCGGTCTCGAGTCGCGGTCGGGCAACAGGATGTACGCCGGTTTGCTCAGCGCTTGACCGTGCGCTTGCGCGGCGGCTTCGCCACAGGCTCCGGCGCGCAGGCTTCGGTCGCGATAAGCAGTGCGCGCAGGCGCTCGGGGTCGTCGAGCAGTTCGTCGGCGAGCGGATAAGGCTTGCCGCCCGGGTAGAACGGCCGCGCCGGCAGGTCGGCCGTGAGCGCCTGCGTGGCGTCGAAGGCCTTCACGTACAGGCTGTTGTCGGCCGCGAACGCGACGACCCGGCCCGACAGGTACAGCGCGTACTCGCCGAACATCCTGCGCGAGGTCAGCCGGCCCTCGAGGCCGGCCTGCTCGGCCACGTAGTCGATGAAGGATCGGTCGGTGGCCATGGGCTGCTCCTGAGGGTCGCGGCGACCAGCCTGCCGCATCGCGGTCGCGGCGACCAGCCGGTTCGCGTGACGATCCCGACGGCACGTCGCGTCGACGGGGACACGACGCGCCGCCGGTGCGTCGTCAGGCCCGCGCCGGCAACAGGCGCGGGTTGCGCAGCACGGCCGCCGAGAACAACGACACGAGCACGCCGACCGGGAAGATCTCGAGGAACGTCATCGGCAGGCGCAGCAGCGGGTTGCGGTACATCGTCTCGAACTCGGAGGCCTGGCGCTGCGCCGCCGCGAGCGCGTCGCCGGTGAGGCCCTGCGACGTCGCCTGCTCGACGAACAGGCGCGCGAACATCGCCGCGAAGTCCTTGCCGATCACGAGCATCGTGAGCTCCCAGGCCAGCACGTAGACGAGGCTCGCGACGAGGCTGATGCCGAGACCGAGGCCGAGGGCGGGCCAGAAACGGATCACGCCGCCACCGGCGCTGTCACGGTGGCGCTTCACGGCCACGAACACGACCGACAGCGCGACCAGCATCGACGCGTAGCCGAGCGCCATGCCGTAGTCCATCGGCGGCTCGCCGTCGAACACGAGGCTGACGATGAACAGCGCGGTGCCGGCGATCGCGCCCGCGATCAGGCCGTAGGTGAGGAGCGTGCGTCCCATGGGATGTCCTTGTGTCGTGGAAGGGGCCGCCATTGGGAGGCCGTCGCGCATCCGGCACCATCGCCCGGAAGGGTGATTTCGGCGGATTCACCCCTCCGGAGCGGCGTCACGGCACGAGGCCGAGCTCCCTCGCGCGCCGCAGCGCGTCGGTGCGCCGCCGCGCGCCGAGCTTCTCGAACAGGTTCGAGATGTGCGTCTTCACGGTGTTCGGTGACACGTGCAGGCGTGCCGCGATCTCCTTGTTCGAATGCCCGGCGGCGATCTCGGCCAGCACCTCGAGCTCGCGCGCGCTGATGCCGAGCACCGCCTGCGCCTGCGGATTGCCCGTCTCGCCCTCGGGTGCCGGCACGCGGCGCGCGAGCAGGCGCGCACCGGTCCAGATGCCGAGCAGCAGGAACAGCCCCGCGAACAGCACGTCGAACACCGAGCCCGGCGCGCTGCGTACGACACGGTGGTAGTCGAGCCACTGCAGCGCGAGCGTGCCGAGGGCGAGCAGGACGCCGTAGAGGATCAGGCGCTTCGTCACGGACGACCTCGGCGTTCGTCGATCGCCGCGCGCGTGGCCGGACCGGTCAGGAGCCTGTGGCCGATCATGTCGCCACGCCGGCTCGGCGCCGGATCGTGAAATGAACCGGACCTTCTCCTGCCTGCGAACCCACCTCGTGCCGCTCCGGATCGAGTACGCCGCGCAACTCGGGCGGCGCCGCGACACCCCAGGTCACGCCTTCGAACCCGAGCGGAAACGGTGTTCCGCGCGGATTGACGCTATGGAGACAGACGGCGTTGTCGCCGGTATCCGCGCAGACCGTCGCGAACACCTGGACCTCGTCGCCACGGAACGCGACGAGCCGCTCGGCCTCGAGGAGCAGTTCGTACGTCATCGCCGCGACGCCGGCGCGCTCTTCGGCGAAACGATTGCCCTTGGACGACATGTCCGGATGCACATGCCAGACATCGAACCACGAGGTGACATCGAGGCCATGCAGGCGCGCGAACGCTTCGGCACGACGACGCGACCAGTAGGCAGCCTTGCGCTTGGCGTATCGACGGTCCATCGCGTCCGGCAGGGTGACGCATCGCGAACGCGATGCCGTGCGCCTACGATATCGCAGGGCTCGCCGCGTGCCGAGCCGTCACGACAGGCGCTTGCCCGCCGCACATGCCTCGACCAGTTTCGCGAGCCGCGCCGCGCGCGTCTCGGGCTTCTTCGCCTTGCAGATCCAGTGCTGCACGAGCTTGCGGTAGCCCGGCGGAGCGCCCTCGAAGTACGCCCACGCCGCCTTGTCGCGCTTGAACGCGCGCACCTCGTCGGCCGAGAGTTCCTCGGTCACCTCGAGCTCGTGGCAGTACACCTTCGAGCGCGCCTCGCTGCGGTGCGCGAACGCGGCGAGGCCGGCCGGCGTCATGCGGCCTTCGCGCTGCAGCGCCTCCATCTTGGCGATGTTGACCGCGCTCCAGATCGAGGTCGGTTTGCGCGGCGTGAAGCGGATCGTGTAGGTCGCGTCGTCGACGCGCTTGCGCACGCCGTCGATCCAGCCGTAGCACAAGGCCTCGTCGACCGAGTCGGACCACGACATGCCAGGTGTGCCGGAGCCGACCTTGTGGAAACCGACGAGCAGTTCCTTCGCGGTCGCCGCATGCGAGGCGAGCCAGCGACGAAACGCGGTGCCGTCGCGGAAGAAGGTCGGCGCGCTCATGCGGTGTCTCCTGCAGTGGCCGGGGTCGCGCTCCGTTCGATCGCGAAGACCATGCGCGTGCCGTCGCGCTCGATCGACACCTCGTCGCGCGACACGCGAATGGCGCGCCATGCCTCGTGCAGGCCGGCGCCCTCGAGCGCGAGCGCGTCGTCGCCGAGGATGCGATACGCGAGCACGACCGCGCACACGGGGCCGTCGACGGTGCCGAGCGTCGCGGCGACGTGGCCGTCGTCGTGGAAGCGATACGCCTCGATCATGCTCGGCGACCGCAGGCGCAGCGTGCAGTCGAGCGGCACGGGCGAAGGCGCGCCCGTGACGAGCGCTCCATGCCTGCCGTCCGCATCGCGCATGCCATGGCGCTCCGTCAGCGGACCGCGACGGCGCGCGGGCGCAGCGCGGTCGCGAGCCGATGCCCGAGCCACGCCATCGGCAGGTAGGCCAGCACGAGGTCGACGATGCAGAACCACAGCGGCGCGGGCAGCATGAACACGCTCGCGATGCCGCCGCACAGGAACAGCACGCCGATCACGGCCGCGGGAATCGGCGAGCGGTTCGGCGCGAGCAGGCTCGCGACGAAGGCACCGGCCAGCGTGCCGAGCGCGTGGGCGAGGAACGGGAATAGGAAGTGCCGCGGTTCGAACAGGTGCAATGACGCGGTGAGCCCTTCGGCCGTCGTCACGTCCGCACCCGACGGCGGCGTGACGACATGCGGGCCGAGCAGGACCAGCCCCATGTTGGCCGCGCTGCCGGCGACGAGGCCGATCACCACGGCGAGCACCATGAGCACTGCGTTCTTCATCGACGCCCTCCGCGTGTCGGGCCCGCGCCGGGGCATCCGCTGGATCGACGGGCACCCCACCCGTCGCGAGCCGCCATCGTACGCCGACCGCGAACGAAGTCGACGGCCGACGTGCTCAGCCCTGTGCGTGGACCAGCGCGATCGCCGCGATCGTGAACAGCACGATCCAGGACAGGTGGCGTCCGCGCGTGATCACGAGCGGCAGCACGCCCGCGGCGAGCGAGGTCCAGCCGATCACCGTGAGCACGCCTGCACGCGTGATGCCGTCCGACTCGGCAGCCTGCCACAGCAGAACGGCCATGCCCCACCACAGCAGGGTGGTCAGGTGCCACGCGAAGCGCAGCGTGCGCGTCGTGAACGCGGTGCCGCCGAACAGCTTCGGCAGGTCGGCACGACGGAACAGACGCATGAGGATGTAACGCTCGCCGAGCACCGAATGGGCGAGGCCGAGCAGGAACGCGAGGAACGCGGCGACGTGGAGCGGGCTCACGGCGATCCCTGAGGCAGCTGCAGGGTGTGAATCATGGTCATGACGTGCCCGCGACGAGGCTTCCGCGCCTCCATGACGTGGCGTGCCGCGACGCGCGACACGCCACGGCGGATGCTCACGCCCGCTCGCGCGGGCGCAGCAGCCAGCGGCACAGCGCCGGCAGGAACACGATCGCGGCGACCATGTTGACCACGAACATGAAGGTCAGCATGACGCCCATGTCGGCCTGGAACTTGAGGTCCGAGAACACCCACGTGAACACGCCGACCGCGAGCGTGAGCGCGGTGTAGAAGATCGCGATGCCGGTGGTCTTGAGCGAGCCGAAGTAGGCCTCGGTGAGCGGCTTGCCGGCGAGCAGCGACTCGCGCATGCGCGCGAAGATGTAGATCGCGTAGTCGACACCGATGCCGACACCGAGCGCGACGACGGTGAGCGTGTTCACCTTCATGCCGATGTCGAGGTAGACCATGAGCGCGTGGCCGAGCTCGGTCACGAGCACGAGCGGCAGCGTGATGCACAGCGCCGCGAGCGCGCTGCGGAAGCTCACGAGGCACATCAGGAACACGGCCGCGTAGAGCATGTAGAGGATCTGGCGCTTGACCAGGCGCACCTCGTCGTTGACCGCGGCCATGACGCCGACGTTGCCGGTGGCCAGGCGCAGGTTCACGAACGGCTGGTCGGCCTTCGGTGCCTCGCCGCTCGCGGTCTGCTCGGCGAGCGTCTTCTGCAGGTTCACGTCGGGGCCGGCCCAGGCGTTGTTGTCCTTGCGGAACTGCTTCACCGCGTCGACGACGCGATCGATCGTGGTCGCGCGATGGTCGGTCAGGAACGCCATGATCGGCATCGCCGAGCAGTCGGCGTTGAGCATGCCGGTGTCGGTCTCGAAGCCCTGCGTGGCGAGGCGCAGCGTGTCGGCGTCGCGCGGCAGCACGCGCCAGCGCACGTTGCCCTCGTTCCAGCCCGCGTTGACGATCTTCGCGGCCATCGGCAGCGTCATGACCTGGGCGACGCCCTCGACGTTGCGCAGGTGCCAGGCGAAGCGGTCGACGAGCTCCATGGTCGGATAGCTCGACGTGCACGCCGACGGGCCCGCCTCGGCGATCACGTTGATGATGTCGACACCGAGCGCGAAGCGGTCGCTGATGAGGTCGGCGTCGCGGTTGTAGCGCGAGTCCGCGTGCAGTTCGGCGACGCCCTTCTGCGCATCGCCGATCATGACCTTGCTGCCGTAGCGCTCGGCGACGAACCATGTCGCGACGCCGATCACGAGGATGATCGCGGCCGGCACCGGGCGGCTGAAATGCGCGAGCGCGGTCCAGATCTTGTCGAACTGGGTCAGCTGGCGCAGACGGTACGCGCGCTTGCGCGGCAGGTTGCGCAGGCGCGTGTACGACAGCAGCACCGGCAGCAGCACGAGGTCGGTGAGGATGGTCAGCGCGACGCCGATCGTGGCGGTGATCGCGAGCTCGAAGATGATGCGGATCGGGATCACGAGGATCGCCGCGAAGCCGATGCAGCCCGCGACGAGTGCGACCGATCCCGGCACGAGCAGCGCGCGGAACGCGCGGCGTGCGGCGGTCTCGGGATCGGTGCCCTGGCGCTGCGCGAGTTCCTCGGGCGTGCCTTCCTCGAGGCCGCCGAAGAAGATCTCGCCGCGGAAGCGGTTGATCATCTGCTCGCCGTGGCTCACCGCGATCGCGAAGATCAGGAACGGCGTGAGCATGTTCATCGGGTCGATGCCGAACCCGAGCAGGCGCAGCGCGCCGAGCATCCACACCACCGACACGAGCGCCGCGAATACGGTCAGCGAGGCGAGCTTGACCGACGACGAGTACACGAACAGCAGCAGCCACGTGAACGCGATCGTGAGGAAGAAGAACCAGATCACCGAGCGCGCGCCGTCGGTGATGTCGCCGACCATCTTGGCGAAGCCGATGATCGCGACGGTGGTGTGCTCGTTCTCGTACTTCGCGCGGATGTCGTCGAGCTGCTTGGCGATGAGGTGGTAGTCCACCTTGACGCCCTGCTCCGGGTTCTCGGGCACGAGGTCGACCCAGATCATCGCGCCCGAGAAATCCTTGGCGACGAGGCGGCCGACGATCGCGGCCTTCTCCATGTTCGCGCGGATCGTCGCGAAATCCTCGGCGCTCGCCTCGAAGCCTTCGCTGTTGGGCGTGAACGACTGCGGGATCACGTTGCCACCGGCGAAGCCGTCCTCGACGACCTCGACGAAGCGCACGTTCGGCGTGAAGATCGAGCGCACGCGCGCCTCGTCGACGCTGGCGATGCTCTTGGCGTCCTGCGTGATGTTCTCCATGGTCTTGAAGAACGGCAGGTTGAACATGTCGCCGTTCTTGTCCATGACCGCGATGAGCACGCGGTTGGCGCCGCCGAACTCCTGCTCGTAGTCGATGAACGTGCGCATGTACTCGTGTTCGAGCGGGATCTGCTTCTTGAACCCCGCGTCGACGCGCAGCTGCGAGGCGAAGAACGCCAGCGCGATCGTGGCCAGCGCGAACAGCGCGAGCACGATCGGGCGGTTGCCGAAGACGAGCGCCTCGGCCGCGCGATGGAACGCGTTGGGCGGCCGGTTGCCGGAGGAAGCTGCACTCATCGCGTCACCGTCACTTGGGCTGATGGCGGCCGATGCCGTTCTCGCCGGCGATCAGCAGGGCACCGCCGTCGCCGGCGGGCAGGACGCCGGCGATGATGCCGGCGGAGGATTCGGTGGCGCGCGCGAGCGTGTCGCCGGCACGTGCACGATGCAGGATCGTGCCGTTCGCGCCGACGATCGCGGCACCGCCGTCGGGCAGCGCGACGCCGCCCATGAGGCTCAGCTCGGTCTGCGTCGGCACCGCGGTCCAGGTCGTGCCGAGGTCGGTCGACTCGAACACGTTGCCGCGCAGGCCGAACGCGAGCACATGGTCGCCGTCGTAGCCGATCACGCCGAACATCGAGCCGTCGTAGGGAAGGCGCGAGCGCTCCCAGGTCGCGCCGTCGCGCGAGTGGAATACCGCACCGCGCTCGCCGACGATGACGTAGGCGCCGCTGCCGGTGCGCGCGATCGCGTTGAGGTGGGGTTCGCTTTCCTCGCCGATGCGCAGTTCGTCGGCGCTGAAGGTGTCGCCGTGATCCTCGACCTCGAGTTCGTCATCGGCGGCGGCAGCGGGTGCTGGCGCGGCGGCGGCCGCGGCCGCATCACCCGCGAGCGCGATGCGCGAGCCCGACCAGGTCTTGCCGCCGTCGGACGTCGACAGCAACAGGCTGTAGGCGCCGATCGCGATGCCGTGCTGCGCATCGGTGAACAGCACGTCGAGCAAGGGCACGCCCTGACGCAGGTCGTGCTCGCTGCCGTCGTCGGGCAGCTTCCACGCATCTTCGCGCTGCACGGTCCAGGTGTCGCCGGCGTCGGCGCTGTGCAGGATCACGCCGTCGTGGCCGACCGCCCACACGGCCTTGCCGACCGCACTCGCGGCGGTCAGCGTCGTGCGCAGCGGCACTGCGACCTGGCGCCATGTCGTGCCGTCGTCGGAGACGAGCACGTGGCCGCGCTCGCCGACCGCGACGATGCGGTCACCGGCGCGGACGAGATCGAGGATGAGCGCGCGCGAGGCGAGCGGAAGCGTTTCGGAGGGACGGCGCAGCGGATCGGCGCCTGCAGTGGCGGTGGCCGGTTCCTGCGCGAACGCGCAGGCGGCGACGGTGGCCAGCGCGAGGCACGCAGCCACGGATGTCGATCGGGTCAGCGGCATGCGGTGTCACCTTGGATTTTTGCGACGAGCACCGGAGGCACACGGCCTCCAGCGCGAACGACCGGCGGCGCGTCGCGCGCCGCCGGTGGATTCCCCCTGCGAGCTTACTGGAAGCCGCGCTGGCGCAGCGAGGCCGGCGAGAACATGTCCGGCGTCGTCTGGAACGAGAAGTCGTACATCTTGTCCTCGTTGTCGAGGCCGACCGCGATGTAGCGGCCCGACTTGAGGTCGTGGTGCGTCTCGAGCGTGGACCAGAACACCGGCACTTCGTAGTAGTTCACGCTCGGCGCCTCGGAGTAGCGCCACAGCTTGCCCTGCGCGTCGTAGTGGTCGATCACGAGGATCTGCCAGCTGTCCTCGTCGAGGTACATCGTGCGCTTCGGGTTGATGTGGCGCTGGCCCGACTTGACGTTGGCCTCGACCACGTAGGTGCGGTGCAGCTCGTAGCGCAGGTAGTCGGGGTTGATGTAGCCCGGCTTGATGAGGTCGGCGACCTTGCTGTCGCTGCTGTGCGCCTTGTACGAGTTGTACGGGACGTAGGTCTCCTTGATGCCGACGAGCTTCCAGTCGAAGCGGTCGAGCGAACCGTTGAACATGTCGGTCATGTCCGTGGTGCGCAGGTTGTCGGCGGCCGTGCCCGGGTTGTCGTAGGCGATGTTCGGCGCGCGACGCACGCGGCGCTGGCCCGGGTTGTACACCCACGCCTGGCGCGGGCCGACCTGCGAGTTCAGCGTCTCGTGCACGAGCAGCACCTGGCCGGCGAGGCGCGGCGGCGAAACGACTTCCTGGTAGAAGTACACGAGGATGTTGTTGATGTCCTGCAGCGTCGCGTCGGGCTTGTAGTACAGGCCGAGCAGCTCTTCCTTGATGCGCACCATCACGTACTGGCCACCCGCAGTGACCGGCGCCTGGTTGGCCCAGCGCTGCAGCGAGACGCCCTTGTACTTGAGCTTGTGGTTCCAGATCGCCTGCGCACCGGCGACGGCCGGATCCTTGTCGAGGATCGGGAACGGCACGCCCTCGGACACGTTGGCGACACCGTCACCGGCGCCGACGAGCTCGCCTGTCTTGGCGTTGGCGATGGTCTTCTCGTAGGTGCGCGCGGGATTCGAAGCCGAGCGGCGGGTCGGATAGACGACCATCTTCCAGTCCGGATACTTCTCGAACATCGCGACCTGGCCGGCGCTGAGCTTGCCCGCGTAGTCCTTGTGGTTCGCGGCCGTGATCGTGAACAGCGGCTTGTCCGAGGCGAACGGATCGGGATGGTGCATGCCGACTTTGTAGCCCGCCGGCGGCTGGGTGATGCCACCGGTCCACTCGGGAATCGTGCCGTCGGCGTTGCCGGCGCGCGTCGCGCCGAGCGGCGTCAGCGGCGTGCCCGAGACGCCGAGCTTGGCGGCGTCCTCTGCGCTCACCTTGGCCAGCGCGGCGTTCGCCAGCATCGCCGTGGCGACGAGGGTCGCGAGCCCGGTCTTCTTCAACATGGTCATGTCCGGTGTCCTCTCAGAAGGAATAACGCGCGGCGATCTGCACGAAATCGCGGTCGTGGATGAGGTTGTAGCTGCCGCCACCGAAGAAATTCGTATAGGCGATGTCGAACGTCCACTGGTTGAGGTAGGTGGTCTCCGCACCGACCGTGACCGACTTGCGGCCTTCGACGAAGCTGCCACCCGGACCCGGCGTGTAACCCTTGACGTCGTGGTTGAACGCGAGGCGCGGCGACACGTTGAACGGCGTGCCCCACAGGTTGTTGTAGTCCGCGCGCATCGCGAGGCGGTAGCCCCACGAGAAGTCGGTCGGGAAGCCGCCCGGCTGCGTGATCGGGTTGCGCCCGCTGCCCGAGTTCACGTCGGGACCGCCGCCGGTGTCGGTGCCGTCGCCGTTGAAGCGCAGGTTGTCCGGCAGCTGGACGTCGGTGAAGCCGACTTCGCCGACGAGGGCGAGCTGGTCGGAGCCCATGAAGTTGCCCGGGCCGAGCACCTTGGTCGCGGTCAGCTGCAGCTGGGTGATCTTGTGGCGCTCGTAACCGCGGATCTCCTCGCCGGGCCCGAACTGGCCGAGCTGGCTCACGAAGCGCAGGTAGGGCTGCGGCAACAGCACGTTGAGCGGCGAGAGGCCGGCGAACAGCAGCTCGACGTCGTCGACCTGGAACGGCTGGTTCGGGCGGTAGCTCAACTCACCCTGCAGCGCGATGCCGCTCGCCTGCAGCTGCGTGTTGAAGCTCACGCCGTACATGCGGATGTCTTCCGGATACTCGGTGAAGTACGAGCCCGTCTGCGGCGCCTGGCCGGTGACTGCGATGCCGCTGATGAGCGGCACGCGGCTGTGGTAGTTCAGCGCGTAGAAGCCGAACTCGGTGTTGTTGAGGCCTTCGGCGAGGTAGCGGAACGCGAAGCCGCCCTGCCCGCTCTTGCTCGGATCGCGCGTCTTGGAACGCGGGAACGCGGCCGAGCAGCCTGCGGCCACGAGCGCGGGCGGAAGATCGGCATCGCTCGCGGCGTAGTTTCCGCCGACGCAGACCTCGTTGTAGAGGTCGGGGTTGATGACCGGCTGCGGCACCGTGCCGAAGTTGAGCATCACGTAACGGCCGCCGATGACGGCGAAGTCGTTCGTCGAGAAGTACGTGCCGACCGGATCGGGATCCGTGCGACGGAAGTCGAGCAGGTACAGCGCTTCCATCGACAGGTTGTCGGTGAGGTTGTACGAGCCCCACAGCATGTTGACCGGCAGGAACGCCTGCTTGAGCTCGGCGCCCGCGACGCGCAGCTTGGAGACGTCGACCGGGTTGATCGCGTTGATGCCGCCCTGGATGAACGTGCTCTCGCCCCAGCTCACGACCTGCTGGCCGACACGGATCGTGCCCTGGCGGCCACCGGCGTTGAAGTTGTGGAACACGAACGCATCGAGGATGCGCGTCTGCGTGCCGACGCGGTTCTTGGCCGCGTTGGAGAGATCGTCGCGGTCGTTGTTCTCGAAGTCGTAGAACCCGTAGCCGCGCACGAAGGCGCCCCAGTTCGGGCCGTAGTTGAGGCTGAGCTCGACGGTCAGGTTGAGCGCGTTGGAGATCGGATCCCACTTGCCGTAGGCGAGGTCGCCGTCGTCACCGTTGACCGAGTAGCGGCCGCGCGCGGCACGCTGGGCGTCGGTGCCGAGGCCGAGCGCGCTGACCATCGGGTTGAAGTGCGCCTTGCCGATGAGGTCGTCGGACGGATCCTGCGTGCGCCAGCCGATGCCGTAGCCGATCGTGGTGTTGACGGTGCCGTAGAAGCCGTCGCTGTCGCCGAAGTTGAAGGCCTGCGCCTGGCCGGCGAAGCCGGCCAGTGCGAGCGCCGTGGCGAGCGCGAGGGTGTTGCGGGCCGGCGTGCGCATGCCGTGGCCGGCCGGGAAATGCTTGCGGATGGTCATTGGTGGTTCCCCAGGTTCCCGGTCGGTTACTGCGTGCGGAGGACGGACGAATTCGTGACCTGCACGGCGGCACCGCCGCTGACGAGCAGGCTCGCCATCTGGCCCTGCATCTCGGCCGTGGCCGCGGCGGAGGCCGCCGGGCTCAGCAGCGAGCCGTGGTCGCCGACGATGAAGCGCGTCGCGCCGCGGATACCCGTGGGCGACTGCGTGGTCTGCGTGATCGAGGCGAGGCCGAGCGTGCGGATCAACGGCTCCGTGCCCGACAGCGGCGCACCGGCGACGCTGTTCGGGATCACCTGATCGGGCAGCACGCTGCCGCCGCCGACGACTTCCTGCAGAAGCAGGCGCTTGCTCGCGAGCAGCGAGTTGTTCGCGGCGAGCGCGAAGTTGACCGGATCCGCCGAATCGATGACGGTCTGCGCCGCACCGAAGAACGAATCGTAGTCCGGGGTGCCGGGCTGCAGGCCCGCACCCGCGGCGAGGCCGGCACGGATGCGCGGACCGAACGTCGGCGAAGCCTCGAGCATGCGCGCGATGCCGCCGCCCGGCACGTTGAGCAGTGCCGTCTGCACGTCGGGCTGGATGCCCATGAACACGCTGCCGATGATGCCGCCGAGCGACTGGCCGACGAAGCTGATGCGCGAGCCGTCGAAGTCCGTGCCGGACTGCGTGATGCGCATGGTCGGGATCGCGCGCGTCAGCACGAGCAGGTCGGCCGCGGCCTGGCGGATGTTGTCGCGCGAGGTCAGCAGGCTGGTGAGGTTGATGAAGTGCGTACCCGACGAATCGACGACGCCGTCGGGGCCGGCGGCACCCGTCGTGTTGTTGACGTAGTCGACGTTGAACGTGCGCTCGCGTGCGCCGGCCGCCGCGAACGGCGAGTTGGCGATGTTGAGGGGGTTCGTCGCGCTCGTGATGCCATGCAGCGGCGCATCGATCGCGATGACGACGAAGCCCTGCGAGGCCAGCGTGCCGGCTACCGCGAACGCGTCGCTGCGGTCACGCGTGATGCCGTGCTGGTAGATCACGACCGGCCAGCCCGACGCCGGCTTGGTACGACCCGAGGCCGCGTTCGGCACGGTCATGAGCACCGGCACCTTCTGCGTCGAGGTCGCCACCGGCAGCGGGTTCGCGAACGTCACGAACGTCGAGGTCGGGTTGAGCTGGCCCGCGAACGGCGGGATGTACGCGCCCGGCGCGGCGCGCCAGAACGTGTTGAGCGGCGCGGTCGGCGCGGCGGCCGACGGGGCGCTCAGGTAGTACGGCAGGTCGATCGTGCCGATGAAGACGTCGGCGATCGGCGGCAGCGCCGGGTTGACCTGGGCGAGCGTGAGGCCGGTCGGCGCGAGCGCGGTCGCGGCCGGCGCGGTCTGTGCGGTGCGTGCCTGCACGGCGCCCATGACCGGCGTGATCGACTGGGTCGTCGCGACCCATGTCAGCACGATGCGGTCCTTCGGGATGCCGGCGGCCGCGGCCGCGGTCTCCTGCGAGTTGACGAGCTGGCGCAGCGGCTCGAGCGCACACGCGGTCGCGTTCGGCAGCAGCGGCTCCTGCGAGACGCCGCCGACGCACAGCGCGGTCGTGCGCTTGGCGAGGAAGTAGGTCTGGTCGGGCGTGGTGTCGTTGCCGCGCTCGTCGACGATGCCGTCGGTGACGACGGCCATGTACGAGGTCAGCTGCTTGAGCGGCCTGGTCGGCACGATCGCGATCGTGCGGCCGGTGGCATCGGACGGCGCCTTCGCGACGACGAAGTCGGCGGTGGCCTGCAGTTCGCGCACGACGCCGGTGACACCGCCGCCGGGACCGGTCAGCGTGACTTCGAAGACGCGTACGCTGGTGCCCGCGACGATGCTGTTGGTACGCGGCGAGACCGAGAACGTGGTCGTCCACGGCGAGGTCGTGCTCCAGCCGTCGAGCGCGTTGATCGCGACGCGCGGGTTGGAGTAGTCCTCGGGGTTCGGCACCGGGATGTTCAGGGTCAGGTCCGTCGTGCCCGACAACAGCAGGTTGGTCGGGAACGGGATGACGCTGTTGGTCGGGTCGAACCGGGCCGTGATGATGCCCGTGACCGGCGACCCGTCGTGGTTGGTCGCGGGCGGCGTGTCGACAGCACGTGGGCTGTTGCTGCCACCGCCGCAGGCGGCGAGCAGCAGGGACGGCAGGATGGCCGCCGCGATCAATCGGGCCTGCATGGTGGATCCCCTTCGTTATGGCGTCGTTGTGCCGCACATAGTAGGCGGTTCAAACGCGCGTTGGCAACGGTGTCTTAACTTAAAAAACCCGTCAGATCAGTATGTTGCGACGCACCATGCGGTGCCGAATGTGAACGGGTTTCAGGCCTCCGGCGTCGCTCCGAGAGCGGCGCCCGAAAGATCGAGCCGGCGCGGCGACCAGCCGAAGTCGGCGCGCGCTGCACCGTCGTCGGCGATCAGGTCCTCACGCAGGCGCTGGACGGCCGCGGACGATACGCCAGCCATGCGCGCCGCGAGGCGCACGCCCCACTCCGGCGCCGGAACGGCGAGCGGCCGCGACGGCAGGGCGTCACGGATCCGCTCGAGCAGGTCCGAGAATGCGAGGCGCTCGCCGCCTCCGAGCGCGTAGGTTTGCGCATGCGTGACCGGCGCGGCCAGGATGTCGTGGCAGGCGAGGGCGAGATCGGCGGCATGCAGGGGCTGGCGCAGCCCGGTGGCCCAGTCGAGTCGCGGCAGCACGCGCCAGCGCCGCGCCAACGCGGCGAGGCGCGCGACGCTGCGATCCGTGCCACCGCCGTAGATCAGGGTCGGCCGCAACAGCGTCCAGGCGATGCCGCGCGCATCGGCGACGTCGCGCAGGCGCTGCTCGGACGCTAGCAGGCGCGCGACGAGCTCGCGCTCGCGGGCATCGGGCGACTCGCGTTTGCTGACCGCGCTCATCGAGCCGATCGCGACGATGCGCGAGACGCCCTCGGCCCGCGTGCGCGCGGCCCAGGCCGCGAACGCGTCGAGCGGGCCGAGGCTCACGATCGCATCGAGCGGCGGCAGCCCGGGAGCCTCCTCGGCATGCAGGTCCGCGGTGATCCAGCGCAGGCCGGACAGCGCCGACGCGCGGTCGCGCCGGCTCATCGCGACGACCTCGTGTCCCGCGGCGAGCAGGCGCGGCACGAGGAACCGGCCGATCGGGCCGGACGCGCCGGTCACGAGGATCGTGGGCATCGGCAGCGTGGATCAGGCGGCCGCGGTGGGACGGGTTTCGACCGGCAGGCCGATCGTGAACGTCGAACCCTCGCCAGGCGTCGTGCGCACGTTGATCGTGCCGCCATGCCGACGCACGATCTCGCGTGCGACCGTGAGCCCGAGCCCGTGGTGGCGCGACGGATCGCGTGTCGTGAAGAAAGGGTCGAAGACCAGCGGCAAGGCGTCGTCGGCGATGCCTTCGCCGCTGTCGGCGACGGCGACCTCGACCGTGCGCGCGCCGACCATGCGCAGGCGCACCGTGATGCGCCCCGTGCCCGCGATCGCCTCGCCCGCATTGGCGAGCAGGTGAAGGAAGAGCTCGGCCACCTGGGCGGCGTGGCAGCGCGGCGTGGCGACGTCACCGTACTCGCGCACGACCTCGATGCGGTCGCCCCAGGCGCGCTCGAGCAGGCGAAGGGCCGCATCGACGGTCTCGGCGAGATCGATCGCCTCGGTGTCGCCGGAAGCATCCGGCGCGAAGCGCGCAAGGCCCTGCACGGTCGCGGCGGGACGCGCGAGCAGGCCCGTGGCGTCACCGAGCAGTTCGCGCAGCTGGCCGAGCGCGGGGTTCCGCTCGAGCTCGGTACGCGCCGCGAACAGCTTGCGGCGTGCATCCTCGACATGCTTCACCAGCTGGTCGAGCGAGGCGGGATCGGCGCCGAAGATCATCTCGACCGGCTGCAGGCAGTACTGCACGGCTGCGTCGTAGGCGCGGACCAGCTTGCGATAGTCCTCGACGTGGCCTTTCGCGAGCTCGACGTTGCCTCGCGCCGCCTCGAGCGGCACGCCGACATCACGCGCGGCGGAAGTCGCGAGCGGGGCGAATGGCGCGAGCGCCGCGGCGTCGACGAGACGCGCCTGACGCTCCTGCAGGTGTTCGATGTCGGCCACGGCCTGTGCATGCTGCTCACGCAGGCGTGCGTGCATGCGGCGCTCGTCGCGCAGGCGCACGACGAGCAGGCCGAGCGCCCCGAGCGCGGCGACCGCGATGATCCAGCCGATCCACTGCATGCCTGCCCTCCTCGCCCTTGGCCGGGCAGTATAAGCCGCCTGCGCGCTCAGCCCGCCGCGAGCACGAGCTCGCCTGCGACGGCGACCACGAACGCGACCAGCAGGATGCCGCCTTCACGCGGCGACAGCTCGCCGTCGCTGCGCATCATCGGGTACGTCGCGAGCGCGAGTGCGAGCAGCGCCGGCAGCTCGAGCCGCGCGAGCGAGCTCGCGGCGGGCGGCGCGACGACGAGCGCGAGCACGCCCGCGAACAGCGTGATCTGCAGGAATGCGGCGAGCATGGCCTGGCCCACAGCGAGATCCCCGGTGCCGCCGCGCGCCGCACCGATCGCGCCGGGCAGTCCCGCGAGCGCGACCGCAGCGCCGGTTACGAGCAGCCCGACGATGAAGGGGTTCCAGGCGAGCGCCGCGGCGGCGTCGCGACTGCCGCGCACGACCAGCCACGCGCCGAGCCCCGCGAACACGAGGCCGACGACGACGCGCACGGCCATGCGCGCGCCGCCGACCGGATGGACCTCGGTCGCCGCGAGCGCCAGCGTGGCGGGTCGCTCGCTGCGCAGCGAGCGCGCGAGCACGACGAGCGCGACGAGCGCCGCAGCGATCAGGATCGCGCCGTCGAGCCGCGACAGCGCCATGTCGAAGACGAGCACGCCGAGTACCACGGCCGCGGCGGGCACGAACGCACCGAGCAGCACGACCGCACGCAGGCGCGTGACGAGCGGTGCCGCGATCGCGGCCACGCCGAGCACGAGGGACACCTGGGCGAACGCACCTCCGACGACGCCGCCGAGCGCGAGATCGGGCTGGCGCAGCGCGAGCGCGGCGACGAGCACGGCGAGTCCCGGCAGCACGGCGGCCACGGTGGCGCCGAGCAGCGAGGGCACCACCGATACGGTACCCGGCCGCGATACGGAGCCGGCGATGCCCTTGGCGGCCGAATCGGTGCCGAGCAGCAGCACCAGCGCACCGAGCGCAGCCATTCCAAGGTCGGTCAGCATGCGATCTCCCCTTCGCCGCGCGCAGGGGGAGCGCGGCACGTGCATTAAGAGCGCAGGGGGCCGGCCGCGGTCAATAGGCGCCGCCGGTCGGACCGCGTGCGATGATCGGCTTCCCGAGGGAGGAGCCGATCATGATCGCGCGCATCTGGCGTGGCATCACGCTGGCCGACAAGGCCGATGCCTACCTCGAATACCTGCAGCAGACCGGCTTGCGCGACTACGCGAAGACGCCGGGCAACCGTGGCGTGACGATCATGCGGCGCGTGCAGGGCGAGCACTGCGAGATCATGCTCGTGTCGCTGTGGGATTCGCTCGATGCGGTGCGTGCGTTCGCGGGCGAGAATCCCGACCGCTCGGTCTACTACCCGGAAGACGACCAGTACCTGCTCGACATGGAACCGCTGGTGCGTCATTACGAGGTCGCCGGCGTGCTCGGCGACGACGGTGACTGGCATATCTGAGGTTTTCGTTAAACGCGCGCTCAGCGTCGCGCCTCCACCATCCCCGGACCGTTGCCCACACCTGTCCTTGGGGACTTTTCCATGATGCGTCCGCTTCCCTATCTGCTCGCCGCGGCTGTCGCCGCCGCGCTCGCTCCCGTCGCCGCGCGCGCCGACGACGACACCTTCGCGATCACGATCTCGGCGTTCCGCCCGACGTCCGAAACGCAGGTCTCCGCGTACGCGCCCGACGTCATGGGCCAGCGCGTCGATTTCGAGGACAGCTTCGACCTCGCCAAGGAGCGCACGCGCCCGCGTGTCGACGGCATGTTCCGCATCGCCGAGCGCCATCGCATCCTGTTCAACTACTACAACCTCGCGCGCCGCAATTCGGCCGTGCTCGACGAGGACATCTCGTTCGACGGGCAGGATTTCTCGATCGATACCGAGGTGACCGCGAAGTTCAAGTTCTCGCTCGCGACGCTGTCGTACGAGTACGCGTTCGTCGAGACGCCGAAGCTCACGGTCGGCGGCGCGATCGGCGTGCATTGGGCCGAGGCCAAGGCCAGCATCGCGGCCGACGACGAGACCCTGCTCGAGGCACGCACGCAGGCCAAGGGCGGCTCGCCGGCGATCGGCCTGCGCTTCCTGTCGACGCCGAACGATCAGTGGCGTTTCGGCGGCTACGTGCAGGCGTTCAAGGCCAACATCAGCGACATCGACGGCCAGTTCGTGCGTGCCGGCGTGCTCGCCGAGTACCGCTTCCTCAAGGGCGTCGGCGTGCAGCTCGGCTACGACTGGTTCAACCTGGATGCCGATTACCGCAAGACCAGCTGGAACGGCAACCTCGACCTCACGATCCGCGGCCCGCACGCAGGCATGACGTTCGCGTTCTGATCCTCGGTCAGCTGCCCGGCCAGATCACGTCGCGCGTGATCCGGTCGGGCGTCGCGCAGCCGGCGAGCATCATCGCCACCTCGAACTCCGATCGCAGGATGTGCAGCACGTGGGCGACGCCCGGCGCGCCTGCGGCCGCGAGTGCGTGCACGTAAGGCCTGCCGACGAGGACCGCGCGCGCGCCGAGCGCGAGCGCCTTGAGCACATCGGTGCCACGCCGGATGCCGCCGTCGAGCAGCACCGGCGCGCGGTCACCTACGGCCGCCACCACGCCGGGCAGCGCATCGATCGTCGCCGGCGCGGTGTCGAGCGTGCGCCCGCCGTGATTGGACACGACGATGCCGGCGATGCCGTGGTCGAGCGCGCGGCGTGCATCGTCGGCGCGCAGGATGCCCTTGAGCAGCACCGGCAGGTGCGTCGACGCGACGAGACTCTCGATGTCCTTCCAGGTCGGCGCCGCCGCGGGCAACGGGCCGTCGAACAGCGACGCGGGCCCGGCAGGCACCTGCGGCGGCGGCGCGCGCAGGCCTTCGAGGTTGACCGGTGAAACACCTTCAGGCAACGCGAAGCCCGCGCGTCGTTCGCGGTCGCGTATGCCTGCCACGGGCGCATCGACCGTGACCACGAGCGCGCGGTAACCGGCGGCCTCGGCACGCGCGACGAGACCCGCCGTGAAGTCACGATCGTGCTGGATGTAGAGCTGGAACCACAGCGGTGTCGGCGCGGCGAGCGCGATCGCCTCGAGCGTCGCCGTGGCCTCGGTGCTGACGACCATGCCGGCGCCGAGTGCGGCCGCGGCCTGCGCGCTCGCGAGTTCGCCGAGCGGATGCGCGAGCTTCTGCAGCGCGACCGGAGCGAGCAGGATCGGGTGATCGAACGTCGTGCCGAACAGCTCGACGCGCGTGTTCGCGCCGTCGAAGTCGCCGAGCACGCGACCGGCCAGGCGCACGCGACGGAACGCGGCGAGGTTGTCGGCGAGCGTCGATTCGTCGGCCGCGCCGCCATCGAGGTAGGCCCAGGCCGCGTCGGTCATGCGCTCGCGCGCGAGCGGCGCGTAGTCGGCGAGCGCGACGACGTCCGAGGGAATGCGCTCGAGCGGCGGCAGCGGCATCAGGTCTCGGCCCATTGCCGCAACAGGTTGTGGTAGACGCCGGTCAGGCTCGCCACGGCCGCATCGTCGGGGAGCTGCGCACCGACCCGCTGGATCGCGTCGTCGAGTTCGAGCAGCAAGGCGCGGCGGGTGTCGTCGCGCACGAGGCTCTGCACCCAGAAGAACGCTGCATAGCGCGTGCCGCGCGTGACCGGCTCGACGCGATGCAGGCTCGTGCCCGGGTACAGCACGAGATGACCGGCCGGCAGTTTGACGCGCTGGGTGCCGTAGGTGTCCTCGACGACGAGCTCGCCGCCGTCGTATTCGTCCGGTGCGCTGAAGAACAGCGTGGCCGAAAGATCGCTGCGCACGCGCAGCGGCGTGCCCGGGATCGAGAAGATCGCGTTGTCGATGTGGTTGCCGTAGGTGCCGCCGCCCGTGTAGCGGTTGAAGCGCGGCGGCAGCACGCGCAGCGGCAGCGCCGCAGCCATGAAACGCGGCACGGTCGCGAGGCGATCGACGAGGCGGTTGCCGAGCTCGACCGCGAGCGGATCGCCGATGGGGAGCTGCTCGTTCTGCTTGGCCTTGGCGGCGAGGTGCCCTGCGCTCGCGCGGCCGTCGCCCCACGTGGCGCGCTCGAGCGCCTCGCGGCACTGGCGCACCTCGTCGGCATTCAGGACCTCGGGGATGTGCAACAGCATCGGTGCTTCCAGCGCAATGGCAGTACGCATCTTAGGCGTGAACGCTTCGCCGTCGCCATGATCGGGGTCAAGCGATGCGCTCAGTCGCCGCCGCAACCGCCTCCATCACCGCCGTCACCGCCGCTGTCGGCATCGCCGAGGCCGTCGGTGCCGCCGTCGAAGCCGTCATCGCCGAAGTCGCCGGCGCAGTGCACGCTGCCGTTGCCGCCCCCGTCGGCTGCGGTTCCGCGAAGCGACGTGCAGTCGAGCGCGTAGCGGTAGCCATCTTCGATGCCGAGCTTGGCATCGAGCGCGAACAGCAGCGGCAGGCGCGTGGGCTTGCGCGGATCGATGTTCTCCTCGGCACAGGCATGCGCCCAGGTGCGCCGCAACGCAGTGTTGTCGAGCCGGTCCTTCGACAGCACGCGCGCCGGCGTGTGGTGCAGGTAGCGGCCGAACGCCTTGCTGCAGAAGTCGTGATAGTGGCGCGTGTACAGGATGAAGCCGTGCCAGAGGTCGTCGACGACCTTCGACGGCATCGCCACCGGCTTGCCCTTGGCCCGCAGCCACACCAGGAAGAACTGGCGCAGGCCACGCGCGACCAGCTGCAGCTGGCCACCCGTCAGCGGGGGATGATGCTCGCGCAGGCTCGCGAGCAGGCCGGGCGGAAACCGGTACTCGCGGATGTGGTTGGCGCGCTTGGCGCCACGCCACGCGAACCACATCGCGGCGCTCGCGACGGTGGAGAAGGACGCAACGAACAGCGCGATCACGGTAGGCGTCGAGGCCATGCGGTTCCTGGAGCCGTGGCGAGTGCCGCTATGCTTGCACATCGTCCATGACGCCCGCTGCCCCGATGGAACCGCTCACGCTGCACGCCACGCGCTACGTCACGCCCCTGCGCGAGGGCGGTTCGCTGCCGGCGATCGTCGAGGCCGACGACGACGGCCTCTACGTGCTCAAGTTCCGTGGTGCGGGACAAGGCCCGAAGGCGCTGATCGCCGAGCTCGTCGCGGGCGAGCTCGCGCGCGACGCCGGCCTGCCGATGCCGCGCATCGTGTTCATCGATCTCGATCCCGAACTCGCGCGCACTGAGCCCGATCCCGAGATCCAGGACCTGATCCGCGCCAGCGCCGGCCTCAATCTCGGCCTCGACTACCTGCCCGGCGCGGTCACGTTCGATCCTGTCGCATGGCAGCCCGATGCGGAGCTTGCCTCGCGCATCGTCTGGTTCGATGCCTACGTGACCAACGTCGATCGCAGCGCGCGCAACACCAACCTCATGGTCTGGCATCGGAAGCTTTGGCTCATCGACCACGGCGCCGCGCTGTATTTTCACCACGCCTGGGGCGACCACGTCGAGCGCGCACGCCGCGCGTTCGCGCCGATCCGCGATCATGTCCTGCTGCCGTTCGCGAGCCGCATCGCCGAGGTCGATGCCGACATGGCCGCACGCATCACACCGGAGCGCATCCGCGCCCACGTCGAGGCGATCCCGGAAGCCTGGCTGTGCGACGACACCGCGTTCGCATCGCCGCGTGAACATCGCGAAGCCTACGTCGACTACCTCGTGCGGCGCCTCGAGGCGCCACGCGATTTCGCCACGGAGGCCGCGCGCGCCCATGCCGGTCTTTGACTACGCGATCGTCCGTGTCGTGCCGCGCCCCGAGCGCGGCGAGTTCGTCAACGTCGGCGTGATCCTGTCGTGCGCGTCGCCTCGCATGCTCGCCTCGCGCATCGAGCTCGACGAGGCGCGCCTGCTCGCGCTCGACCCGGCCGTCGACATCGACCTCGTGCGCGGTCATCTCGCCGCGATACCGCGCATCTGCGCCGGCGGCGCGGATGCCGGGCCGATCGGGCTGCTCGGCGTGCGCGAGCGCTTCCACTGGCTGTGCGCGCAACGCAGCGCGATGATCCAGACCTCGCCCCTGCACACGGGCCGCAGCGACGATCCGCTGCGCACGCTCGAGCACCTCGTGGGCTGCATGGTGCGCCTACCCGGCGCCACCTCGGGATAAAAAAGCCGGCCGTCCACCTTGGGTGTGGACGACCGGCCACCATGGCGCGCCGTGAGCTGCGAGTTCACGGCGTTCGGCCGCCCCAGGGGGCGGACGACCGACACGGCCCAACCTTGCGCAGGCCATCCCGGCATGCGCCCCGGGCGATGCGATCGCCGGGGTTCATCTCCTGTAACGCAATTCGGCGGCGAATCGCGTCACGTCTTCGACGATGGTCGAACACGCCCGCGGTCGACACCCTCGCCGACCCGAGGTCGCCGCGGACGTTCAGCGCGCGTAGCGGGCCTGCAGGTACGCACCGACCGGCGTGCCCGGACGTCCCGCGAGGCGTTCGACGTCGCGTGACACCTCGGCGTACTCGCCCGCGGCGAGCGCGGCGTAGAAGCTCGTGACGCCCGACACCACGAACGGCGGCAGGCCCGCCTCGACGAGGTGCGCGGCGAAGGCCTCGAGCGGAACGTCGACCGCCTCGACCGGCGCGCCGCGCAGGCGCGCGAGCTCCGCGGCGACCTCGTGACCGGTCGGCGCAGCCGGACCCGTGATCTCGTAGGTCCTGCCCTCGTGGCCGCTTCCGCTGAGCACCGCGGCGAGCGCATCGGCGACGTCTTCGTGGGTCACCCACGCGACACGCGCATCCGGGCCCGGCAGGCCGAACACGCCGGTCTCGAGCGCGTGCGCATACAGGCCGTCGTTGTTCGAGGCATAGGCGTTGTCGCGCAGGATCGTCCACGCGAGGCCCGAGGCCTTCAGATACGTCTCCGTCTCGCGATGGGCGCCGGCCCATTCGAAACGGCTGTCGGGGGTCGGATGCGTGGCGCTCGTGTAGACCACGTGCTTCACGCCGGCCGCTCGCGCGGCGTCGATCGCGGCGACATGCTGGCGCAGGCGATCGGCGTCCACGCCCATGCCCGAGATGACCAGGGCCGTCGAGGCGCCTTCTAACGCCGCGCTCAGGCTTGCCGGATCGTCGTAGTCGGCGCGGACCACCTCGAAGCCTTCGGCTGCGAATGCGGCGAGCTTGGAGGGATCGCGCGCGGCGAGGCGGACGGTGGACGGCGCGACGTGGCGCGCGAGTGACAGGGCGGTGGCGCGGCCGAGCTGGCCGCTCGCGGCGGTGATGACGATCATGGCGTGGCTCCTCGTTGAAAGACCCGGTTCCCGACGGCATGTCGGTTACTCGGCGAGAGCGACATGCAATCGCATACCATGGCTTCCAAGAAGGGAGCCGAACGTGCCCTGGTTACTGCCGCGTCACCGAGGAGACCTGTCATGAACCGCCTGCTCGAACGCGATCCCGACCTGCAGGCGCGCTGCCCCGTGCGCGACATCCTCGATCGCATCGGCGACCGCTGGAGCGTGCTCGTGATCAACGAGCTCGCCGCCGGCACGCTGCGCTTCACGGCGCTGCGCCGCGCGATTCCCGACATCTCGCAGCGCATGCTCGCGCAGACGCTGCGCACGCTCGAGACCGACGGCCTCGTCTCGCGTACGGTGTTCCCGACCATCCCGCCACGCGTGGACTACGCGCTGACGCCGCTCGGTCGTTCGCTGCTCGATCCGCTCGCCGCCCTCGTGGCCTGGGCCGAAGACCATCGCGAGGCCGTGCACGCGGCGCGCGCGGCCTCGAAGGAGCGGGCCGAAGCGACCGCGGAAGCCCTCTTGACCTGAGTCGCGAGACCGCACCGCCGGCGCGCGTGCATGCCGGGGATGTCGGGCGCATCGCGCGGTGCCACCGGGCCTGCATCCGCGTGCCGGGTACGCCGCTCGGGCATCAACCGCCTTGCGCGGCGTCCGGGAAGTTGTGCGCCCACACCGCCGCGAACGCCGGGTCGTCGTCCATGCGCCGTGCAATCGCGTGCAGGCGCGGGGCGTGCTGCGCGAACCAGGCACGGCGCGGCCGCCAGCGCGTCATCACGGCGAGGTAGACGTCGAGCGCGCTGCGGCGTTCACCGAGGAACCACGGCGCGCCCGCAGCCGCTTCGACCGCGGACCAGAGCACGTCGATGCGCGCATCGAGCTTCACGCGGAACGCCTTCGCGGCACGCTCGTCCTCGACGTAGCGGGTCGGCTCGTCGCCATAGGTGAAGATCGGGTAGACGTTGGCCACGAGGTAGACGAGCCACCGCAGGAAACGCGCGCGCTCCGGCACGCCAGCTGGCGGCACGAACCGATCGCTCGCCGTCATGTCGGCGAGATGCAGCGTGATCGCGGCGCTCTCGGTGAGCACCTCGCCGTCGGCGAGTTCGAGGACCGGGATCTGGGCGAGAGGATTGAGCGGCACGAGCGCGTCGCGCGCGTCGGCCGAGGCGAGCAGGTCGCCGACTTCGACGAAACGGAAAGGCAGGCCATAGGCCACGAGCTGGGCCTCGACGATCGCCGAACCCCAGCCTGGAATACCGTGCAACGTGAGCATGAGCCACCTCCCAGGGCATCCGTCGGGAGGGGCATGCTGGCCGCCCGCGGGTCACCCCGCAAGCGGCACCATCAAGGACATCACCCCGTGCCGGCATGGCCGGCACGGGGCTGGATCATCAGCCGCGGACGCGACGCGTGCGCAGCGCGAGGCCGGCGAGCGCGACGAGGCCGAGCATCAGCAGCGCGCGACCAAAGCCGTCGCCGACCGGAATCGCGACCGCGTCCACGTTGGGCTGCAGCGGCACGACCGCGTCGTCGCTCTGGTCGCCGTTCGGATCGCTCGGCGAGCTGACCGTGGCGACGTTGAGGATCGGACTCGGGCCCGCGTAGGTCGCAGGCACCTGGAACATCGTCGTGATCGTGCGGCTCTGGCCATTCGGGATCGTGCCCAGTGCACACGGGAACGCCGTGGTACAGGCGCCGGCGTTCGACAGGAACACGAGGCCGGCCGGCGTCGGATCGGTCACCACGACATTGGCCGCGTCGGACGGGCCGTTGTTCGTGACCACGATCGAGTAGGTGATCGCCTGGCCCGGCGTCGCCTGGCCCTGGGTCGCCGTCTTGACGATCGCGAGCTGGGCCACGGCGTCGCCGATCGGCGTCGTCGCGTCGTCGTCGTGCGGACCGGTCGGATCATCCGGCGAATCCACCGAGGCGAGGTTCACGATCGGACTCGGACCCGCGTAGTTGGCCGGGACCTGGAACGTCGTCGTGATCGTGCGCGTCTCGCCTGCCGGCACCGTGCCGAGCGTGCAGGGGAAGGCGGTGGTGCACGCACCCGTGTTCGAGACGAACACGAGCCCTGCCGGCGTCGGATCGCTGACGACCACGCCGGTCGCATCGGACGGACCGTTGTTGGTCACCGCGATCGTGTAGCTCGCATTGCCACCCGGCGTGACCGAGGTCTCGAGCGCGGTCTTCACGATGACCAGCGCGGCCGTCGCGTCGCCGACCGGCGTCGTCGCGTCGTCGGTATGCGGGCCCGACGGATCGGTCGGCGACGTCACCGAAGCGACGTTGACGATCGGATTCGCACCCGCGTAGTTCGACGGCACCTGGAACACGGTGGTGATCGTGCGGCTTTCGCCGTTCGGGATCGTGCCGAGGTTGCACGGGAACGCCGTGGTGCACGCGCCCGCATTCGACACGAACGTGAGGCCGGCCGGCGTCGTGTCGTTGACGACGACGCTGGCGGCGTCCGACGGACCGTTGTTGGTCACGACGATCGTGTAGCTCGCCGTGTCACCCGGGACCACCGAGGTCTCGACCGCCGTCTTGACGATCGCGAGCACGGCGTTGGCCGTGCCGACCGGCGTCGTCGCGTCGTCCTGGTGCGGGCCGCTCGGATCGGTCGGCGACGTCACCGAGGCGACGTTGACGATCGGATTGGCACCCGTGTAGTTCGACGGCACCGAGAACGTGGTCGTGATCGTACGCGTCTCGCCCGCCGGCACCGTGCCGAGGTTGCACGGGAACGCCGTGGTGCAGGCACCCGCGTTGCTGACGAACGTGAGACCCGCCGGCGTCGTGTCGCTGACGACGACGTTGGCGGCATCCGACGGACCGTTGTTGGTCACCGCGATCGTGTAGCTCGCGTTGTTGCCCGGGATCACCGAGGTCTCGACCGCGGTCTTGACGATCGCGAGCACGGCATTGGCCGCCCCGACCGGCGTGGTCGCATCATCCTGGTGCGGGCCGCTCGGATCGGTCGGCGACGCCACCGAGGCGACGTTGACGATCGGGTTCGCGCCGGCGTAGTCCGACGGCACCTGGAACACGGTCGTGATCGTGCGCGTCTCACCCGCCGGCACCGTGCCGAGGTTGCACGGGAACGCCGTGGTGCACGCACCCGCATTCGACACGAACGTGAGGCCGGCCGGCGTCGTGTCGCTGACGACGACGTTGGCGGCGTCGGACGGGCCGTTGTTGGTGACGGCGATCGTGTAGCTCGCGGTGTTGCCCGGGATCACCGACGTCTCGACCGCGGTCTTGACGATTGCGAGCACGGCATTCGCTGCATCGACCGGCGTGGTGGCGTCGTCGCTGTGCGGGCCGCTCGGGTCGGTCGGAGACGCCACCGTGGCGACGTTGGTGATCGGGTTCGTGCCCGCGTAGTTCGACGGCACCGAGAACGTGGTCGTGATCGTGCGGCTCTCGCCGTTCGGGATCGTGCCGAGGTTGCACGGGAACGCCGTGGCGCAGGCACCTGCATTCGACACGAAGGTCAAGCCGGCCGGTGCCGGGTCGGTGACCACGACGTTGGCGGCATCCGACGGACCGTTGTTGGTCACGACGATCGTGTAGCTCGCGTTGTTGCCCGGCACGACGCTCGTCTCGACCGCGGTCTTGACGATCGCCAGCACGGCGTTGGCCGTACCTACCGGCGTGGTCGCGTCGTCGGAGTGCGGACCCGACGGGTCGGTCGGCGACGTCACCGTGGCGACGTTGGTGATCGGGTTCGTGCCCGAGTAGTTCGACGGCACCGAGAACGTCGTCGTGATCGTGCGGCTCTCGCCGTTCGGGATCGTGCCGAGGTTGCACGGGAACGCCGTGGCGCAGGCACCTGCATTCGACACGAAGGTCAAGCCGGCCGGTGCCGGGTCGGTGACCACGACGTTGGCGGCATCCGACGGACCGTTGTTGGTCACGACGATCGTGTAGCTCGCGTTGTTGCCCGGCACGACACTCGTCTCGACCGCGGTCTTGACGATGGCCAGCGTGGCTTCGGCTGCGCCGACCGGCGTGGTCGCGTCGTCCGAATGCGGACCCGACGGATCGCTCGGCGACGACACCGTGGCGAGATTGACGATCGGGCTCGCGCCCGTGTAGTTCGACGGCACCGAGAACGTCGTCGTGATCGTACGGCTCTCGCCGTTCGGGATCGTGCCGAGGTTGCACGGGAACGCGGTGGCGCAGGCCCCGGCGTTGGACACGAACGTGAGGCCGGCCGGCGTCGGGTCGGTGACGACGACGTTGGCCGCATCCGACGGACCGTTGTTGGTCACGACGATCGTGTAGGTCGCGTTGTTGCCCGGAGTCACCGAGGTCTCGAGCGCGGTCTTGACGATCGCGAGCGCGGCATTGGTGACGACCGGCGTGGTCGCGTCGTCCTGGTGCGGGCCCGACGGATCGCTCGGCGAACCGACCGTGGCGACGTTCGTGATCGGGCTCGCGCCCGCATAGTTCGACGGCACCGAGAACGTCGTCGTGATCGTGCGGTTCTGGCCGCTCGGGATCGTGCCGAGATTGCACGGGAAGGCCGTGGCGCAGGCACCCGTGTTCGAGACGAACGTCAGGCCGGCCGGCGTCGGGTCGCTGACCGTGACATTGGCGGCGTCCGACGGACCGTTGTTGGTCACGACGATCGTGTAGCTGGCCGTGTTGCCGGCGGTGACGCTGGTCTCGAGTGCGGTCTTGACGATCGCGAGCGCGGCATTGGCGACGACCGGCGTCGTGGCGTCGTCGTCATGCGGACCCGACGGATCGCTCGGCGACGACACGGTCGCGACGTTGGTGATCGGGCTCGCACCGGCGTAGTTGGCCGGCACCGAGAACGTCGTCGTGATCGTGCGGTTCTGGCCCGCCGGGATCGTGCCGAGGTTGCACGGGAACGCCGCGGTGCAGGCGCCCGTGTTCGACACGAACGTGAGGCCGGCCGGGGCCGGATCGGTCACCGTCACATTGGCCGCGTCCGACGGACCGTTGTTCGTGACGACGATCGTGTAGGTCGCATTCGTGCCCGGCGCGACGCTGGTGTCGAGCGCGGTCTTGAGGATCGTCAGCGCGGCGTTCGCCACAACCGGCGTGGTCGCGTCGTCGGTGTGCGGACCCGACGGATCGGTCGGCGACGCCACCGAGGCGACGTTGGTGATCGGACTCACGCCGGCGTAGTTGGCCGGCACCGAGAACGTCGTCGTGATCGTGCGGGTCGCGCCGTTCGCGAGCGTGCCGAGGTTGCACGGGAACGCGGTCGTGCAGTCGCCCGTGTTCGACACGAACGTGAGGCCGGCCGGAGTCGTGTCGTCGACGACCACGTTGGCGGCGGCGTCGGGACCGTTGTTGGTCACGACGATCGTGTAGCTCGCGTTCGTGCCCGGCGCGACGCTCGTCTCGACTGCGGTCTTGACGATCGCGAGCGTGGCGGTCGGCAGGTTGATCGTCGTCTGGCCGTTGGCGCTGTTGTTCGTGGTCTGCGTCTCGGGCGTGGTCGTGCCGATCGAGGCGTTGACCGGGATCGTCGCCGCGCTGGACGGTGCCGTATACGAGAAGCCGACGTTGATCGTGTCGCCCGGGGCGAGGATCGTCGGCATGCCCGTGAACGTGACCGCGCAGGTCGCGTTGTCGTAGGTGTAGCTCGCGCCCGGCGGCGGCGGCACGGCCAGCGTGACGCCGGCCGGGCAGCTGCCCGGCGTGCCGATCGTCGCCGTGTAGGTGACACCCTGGGCCGTGGCGGTGGCGGTCGCGAGGTTCGAGAACACGATCGTGCCGTTGACGGTCGAGCCCGCGGTCGCGGTGGCCGGCACGGTCACGGTGGTGGCGACGTCGGCATCGGCGATGATGGTCTGCGCGGTCGCGGTGTTCGGCGACGTGCCCGGCGACGGCGATTCGTTGCCCGCGGCGATCGTCGTGGTGATCGGCATCGTGCCGGGGCCCGGTGCCGGATACGTGAAGTTGAAGACGAGCGACTGGCCCGGATTCAACGCGGTCGGCATGCCCGTGAACGTGACCGTGCACAGCGGCAGCGGATTGAACGTCGCGACCACGCCGACCGGCACGAGCGGGAACGCTGCGCTCGCCGGGCAGTAGCCGGTACCGGGATCGCCGAGGACGACGGTGTAGGTGACGCCGGTCGCGCCGGTATCACCGTCGTTGCGGAACACGAAGCTGCCGTTGACGGTCTGGCCCGGGAACACGCTGGCCGCGGCAGAAGCCGACGTGCCGACGTCGACACCGACGGGACCGCCGACAACGTCGAGCTGGCGCACGATCGCGGCGGTCTCCTCGAATGCCCACGTGTCCATGCCCTTGGCATCGCCGAAGCCGCCGGTGCCGCAGTCGGTGTTCGCGTTGGTGCCGTTCCACGTGCGGTAGTAGTTGCCGCCCGTCGCGACGCTCGAATCGACGCCGACCAGCGAGTGGTTCGCCACCGGTTCCGCCTGGCTGCCGCCGCAGATGCGGCCGTTGAGCGTGCCGACCGCGACACCGTTGCGCGACACGTAGCCCCGGTCGTCGTAGTAGACGCGCGATCCGCCGGTGCCGTTGAGCTTGTTGATCGTCGGGCCACCCGACAGGTTCGCCTCGGCGTCGACCAGCGGGAAATGCACCTCGCCGTTACGGCCCGCGATGCGGTAGTCGTAGATGAAGCCTGCGGGGAAGTTCGCGCCGGCGTTGTCCTTGCCGTTCCAGTACACGGCGTGCGCGCCGGTTTCGGCGACACCCGTGATCACGCGGTTGAGCGGGTTGGCCGGATCGAAGTTGATGCCGTCACGGCTGATCACGATCTCGAACGACAGCGTGTTGACCGTGTCGAAGCGGAACATGCCGCCCGCGCCGACCGTCGAGGTCGACCCGCCGACATTGCCTTCGAACTGCGGATTGCTCAGCTGCGGCACCGGCGGAACCGCCGGGATGCCGAGGCGTGCGAGCACGCGGTTGGTCTCCGCCGCATGCGGCGCGGTGGTCGCGACGCTGCTGAAGAACACCGGATACTGCGGCGGCTCGGCACTGATGCCCGATGTGCCACCGAGAAGCGGATTGACCAGCGGTGCCGACGCGCCGGCCGCCGGACGCACGTCCTTGTAGAGCGGCGAACCGCCATCGAGGAAGCCCGAGCGGTTCGCGTACATCGCGTAGCCGTTCGGGTCGATGCCGTGCTGGATCTGCTCGTAGCGATATCCGTCACTGGTGACGTAATACAGCGTGTGGTTGAGGCGGTGGGCCTCGGTGTTGTTGCCACCGGTGAAGCCCGCCCAGGCATAGGTGAACAGGCGGCCGTTGAGATCGGTCGTCGACGTGGCGCTGCTGCGCACCGTCACGTCCCACGCGGATACCGCGTCGCTGAGCTGGGCCGGCGGATCGAGGACATTCTTGTTGCCCGCTCCGGCGCCCGACCGCGTGGTGAAGGTCACGCCATACACGCCCGTCGTCGGCACCGCGTACGCGCAGGGCGTGAAGCCGCCCGGCGTCAGGACCGACCCATCCGCACTGTGCGGACCGGCGAGTTCCTCGGCACGCGTCGCGATCGCGCCGCGCGTCGTTCCCGCGAAGCTGTTCGCCGGCTGCGGCACGCCGGAGAGATCGCACGAGAACACCTGCGTTCCGGTCTGCGGCGTGCCGCCGACGTTCTCCCAGCCCTTCGGCCCGAAGTTCCCCGTGGTACTCGACCAGACCCGGATGTCGCCACCGGCGCCCGTGTTGAGGCGGTTGCGCGAACCGAGCAGGATGTACTCGCCGGCGCGGGCGTACACGTAGAGGAACTGGCGGCGATTGACCTGGCCGACATACTGCGTGTCGCCGCTCAGGTCCATGCTCGCGCGGGCTCGCGTGGCCGGATAGGTCGCCGGAAAGAGTGTGCGACTGCCTTCGGCATGCACCGTGCCCGGCACGGCGGCCAGGGCGAGCAAGGCGGTGGCCGCGGCGAGGCCCGGCAGCGAGCCGGTCGGGCGGAACGGGTGGCGGAACGTCATGTGATACCCCTTGGGGCAGGCACGCGGAGTCACGCGGTCCTGCTTGCAACCGTTTCTGGACGCGGCCGATCCGACCGCGCATCTGCATCTGCCGTGAAACGCGACCCCGACTCCCGGATCCCGACCACGGAGGCCCCCGCCTCTCGCGGCATGCCCCTACCGGGTAGGTTAGGAAGATGTAAACGGTGAATCATCCACGTGGACTCACCGAAACTCACCGAAACTCACCGGATTCCGGAAAGTTGCCGCCCTCAATTGCAAAAGATTGCAACGCGATCGCCGAAGGCGACGCGGCTCACACCACGGGACGACGCTCGTCGGCGTTCAGGATCACGTAGCCGCAGCCCCGCACCGAGCGCAGAGGAACGGTCACGCCGAGGCGATCCTCGATCTTGCGGCGCAGCCGGTGCACGAGCATGTCGAGGCGGTGGGGGTCGAACTCCTCGAGGGGCTCGCTGATGTGCGCGATCAGTTCGTCGCGCGAGACCGGGTCGCCCGGCGTGGCGAGCAGGCGCGTGAGCACGCGACGCTCGGCGAGATTGAGCGGCACGTGGCCGCCGTCGGGTGCGTGCAGCTCCCAGCGTCCTGCCGGGATGTGCCAGCCCGGCGGCGCGAGCACGGGAGCGTTGGCGCTGCGCTCGAGGCGCACGCGCCTCGACACGCTGTGCAGGGTCGCCGCGAGCAGGTCGAAATCGACCGGCTTGCCGAGCCAGGCATCGACCGATTCGCGCAGGCCGGTGAGGCGCGCGTGCGGATCGTGACGCCCGGTCAGCACGACGATGCCGATCGGCGAGGCCGCACGCACCGTGCGCGCGACGTCGAGGCCGTGCTCGTCGGCGAGGCCGACATCGAGCACGAGCAGTTCGAACGCGGTGGACCGCATGCGGCGGTAGAGATCGTGCGAGCGTGCGAATGCTTCGACGCTGAAGCCCAAGGCTCCGAGTTCGGGCACGAGGATCCCGTCCCGGAAGTCGCTGTCGTCCTCGAGGACGGCAACATTGAGCCGCATCGTGTCTCCGCTCGCGACGGACGCCCCTGCGTCCGGTTCGCGGGGACTATACGCAGGAAACGTGACGACGCGAAGCGCGAAGCCATTCAGCTTTCCGGAAGGACGACCACGAACGACGCACCGTCCGGATCGGCCGCGTCGAGCGTGATGCGACCGCCACGCGACGCGACGATGTCGGCCACCAGCGAGAGCCCGAGCCCGGTGCCGTGACCCGAGGCCTTGGTCGTGAAGAACGGTTCGAAGATGCGTTCGCGCAACGCGATGGGCACGCCGGGACCGCTGTCGTGGAACGTGATCGCGGCGCCTCCTTCGCGTGCGCGCGTCGCACGCACCGCGAACACGCCCTCGCCCGCCATCGCATCGCGCGCGTTGGCGGCGAGGTTGAGCACGACGAGCAGGAAGCGATCGCGGTCGAACGCGACGACGAGCGGCTCGTCGCCCGTGTCGAGAAGGATGCGCACACGGCCGTCGAACAGCTGCACGAGCACCGGCAGCATCTCCCGCAAGGCGTCGCGGACATCGAATCGCGTGACCTGTTCCGGCGCGAGGCGGCTGAAGCCGAGCACGGTCTGCGCGACCGAGGTCGCACGTCGTGCCGCGGCATCGACGCCTTCGAGCGCAGCCCTCATCGCGTCCGCATCCGCGACGCGCAGGCCGCGCCGTGCGTGGCCGAGAACGAGGCCGAGAAGATGGTTGAAATCGTGCGCGACGCCGGCCGCGAGCTGTCCGACCGCCTCGATCTTGCGCGCGTGCACGAGCTGGTCGGCGATGCGGTCGCGCTCGGACATCGCCTCGACGAGGCTCGCATTGGCCTGTGCGAGCGCATCGCCGCGCCGCGTCGCCTCGGCGAGGCTCGTGCGCAGCGCCGCGACGCTGCGGTCGACCACGATCGCGATGAGCAGGAAGATCACCGTCGCGGTGACGCCACTCGTGATGCGGTCGGCGACCGAGAAGCGCGACGGCTCGAGTGCCCGCGCGGCCTTGTCGATGTCGACCACGATGCCGCAGGCGAACGCCACGACGATCACCGCGAACATCATCCACAACGCGCGTCGCCCGACGACGAGCCCGGCGAGCACGAGCCAGGCCACCTGCAACGGCTGCTCGTAGCCTTGCGCATCGAAGCCGTTGTGCAGGTAGGCGAGCACGACGAACACCGCGATCACCGCGAGCAGCGGACGCACGGCCCACTGGAAATGCCCGCGCCGCACGAGCGCGAGCGCCGTGACCGCCACCGCGACGATGACCGCACTCATGGCCAGCCCGGCCGTCTCGGCCGGCCGCCACGGCAGGCCGCTGAAGCCGATGCGGTAGGTCCACAACAGCGTCGGCATGCCGGCCAGCAGCAGCAGGACGATCTGCAGCATCGGCGCGTGGCGACGCTCGACCGGGTCGGCCACCGGCACGTCGGCGAGCCAGCGCGCGACCGCGTGCAGCGGACGCCAGCGGCGCGGGCGGAAGATGGCCGGCAACGGCCTCGACCCTATCGTGTTCATGCGTGTGCACCGGCGACGGAGCAGAATGGCCCCGGTTCGCGAGCGCACGGCCCGCGAACCTGAACGACCGACTCTAGTACACACTCCCGGGCCGACCAACGCCCTCGCGTCTCACGGCCTGAGACCGCCCGCATGCCACGATCGGTCCCCGCCCCGCCCGACGCCACGCCGATGTCCGCGCCCCACCCCGTCCTCGAGGCCTTCCATCCCGCCGTGTCGGCATGGTTCGCGCGCACGTTCGACGCGCCGACGCCGGCACAGGTCGACGCCTGGCCCGCGATCGGCGCGGGACGCCACGCGTTGATCGCCGCGCCGACCGGCTCGGGCAAGACCCTCGCGGCCTTTCTCGCGACGATCGACGGCCTCGTGCGCGAAGGCCTCGGCTTCGGCCTCGATGCGCGCACGCGCGTCGTCTACGTCTCGCCGCTGAAGGCCTTGTCCAACGACATCGCGATCAACCTCGAAGGACCGCTCGCCGGCATCCGCGACGAGCTCGAACGGCGCGGCCACCTCAACATCGACATCCGCGCGGGCGTGCGCACCGGCGACACGCCGCAGATCGAGCGCCAGCGCATGCTGCGCGACCCGCCGCACATCCTCGTGACCACGCCCGAGTCGCTGTACGTGCTGCTCGGTTCGGAGTCGGGCCGGCTCATGCTCGGCGACGTGCGCACCGTGATCGTCGACGAGATCCACGCGGTCGCCGACGACAAGCGCGGCTGCCACCTCGCGCTGTCGCTCGAGCGCCTCGAGGCCCTGTGCCAGCGCCGCCTCGTGCGCATCGGCCTGTCCGCGACGCAGAAGCCGATCGAGGAGGTCGCGCGCTTCCTCGTCGGCGCGAGCCACGTCGACCGCGACGGCCGCCCCGACTGCACGATCGTCGACAGCGGTCACGTGCGCGAGCGTGACCTCGCCCTCGAGATGCCACCCGTGCCGCTCGAGGCGGTCATGTCGAACGAGGCCTGGGAGGCCGTCTACGACCGCCTCGCGCAGCTCGCGCAGACGCATCGCACGACCCTCGTGTTCGCCAACACGCGGCGCGCGACCGAGCGGGTCACGCGCCACCTCGGCGAGCGCCTCGGCAAGGAGCACGTCGCCGCCCACCACGGCTCGCTGGCCAAGGAACTGCGCCTCGACGCCGAGCAGCGCCTCAAGCGCGGCGAGCTCAAGCTGCTCGTCGCGACCGCCTCGCTCGAACTCGGCATCGACATCGGCGATGTCGACCTCGTCTGCCAGCTCGGTTCGCCACGTGCGATCGCGGCGTTCCTGCAGCGCGTCGGCCGCTCCGGCCATGCGGTCGGCGCGACCCCGAAAGGACGCCTGTTCCCGACCTCGCGCGACGACCTCGTCGAATGCGCGGCCTTGTTCGACTGCATCCGCCGCGGCGAACTCGACCTGCTCGAGATCCCGATCGCGCCGATCGACGTGCTCGCCCAGCAGATCGTCGCCGAGGTCGCCTGCGGCGAGTGGGACGAAGGCGCGCTGTACGACTGGCTGCGCCGCGCATGGCCGTATCGGGATCTGGCGCGCACCGACTTCGACGCGATCGTGCGCATGCTCGCCGAAGGCTTCACGACGCGCCGCGGCGCGCGCGCGGGTTACCTGCACCGTGACGCCGTGCACGGCCGCGTGCGCGGCCGCCGCAACGCACGCCTCACCGCGCTGACCGCGGGCGGCACGATCCCCGACACCGCCGACTACACCGTCGTGCTCGAGCCCGAGGCGACCACGGTCGGCAGCGTGCACGAGGACTTCGCGATCGAGAGCATGGCCGGCGACGTGTTCCAGCTCGGCAATACCTCGTACCGCATCCTGCGCATCGAACGTGGCCGCCTGCGCGTCGAGGACGCACAAGGCCTGCCGCCGAGCATCCCGTTCTGGGTCGCCGAGGCACCGGGACGCAGCGACGCGCTGTCGGCCGGCGTGTCACGCGTGCGCGAGTCGGTCGAAGCCCTGCTCGGCAGCGACGGCGCACCGCTGGCCGCGGCGATCGCGTGGTGCGTCGACGAGGTCGGCCTCGGCGAGGTCGCCGCGCGCGCCCTCGTCGAGTACCTCGCGCGCGCGCGCCACGCACTCGGCATGCTGCCGACCCAGCGCCAGCTCGCGATGGAGCGCTTCTTCGACGAATCCGGCGGCACCCAGCTCGTCATCCATTCGCCGTTCGGCAGCCGCATCAACAAGGCCTGGGGCCTCGCGCTGCGCAAGCGCTTCTGCCGCACGTTCAACTTCGAGCTGCAGGCCGCGGCCACCGAGGACGCGATCATCCTGTCGCTGTCGACCAGCCACAGCTTCCCGCTCATCGAAGTGTCGCGCTACCTGCATTCGGCGACCGCGCACGACATCCTCGTGCAGGCGCTGCTCGACGCGCCGCTGTTCGGCGTGCGCTGGCGCTGGGCAGCGACCACGGCACTCGCGCTGCCGCGCTTCACGGGCGGCCAGAAGACCGCGCCGCAACTGCAGCGCATGAAGTCCGAGGACCTGCTCGCGACCGTGTTCCCGGACCAGGTCGCCTGCCTCGAGAACATCGTCGGCGAACGCCAGGTGCCCGATCACCCGCTCGTCGCGCAGACACTGCGCGACTGCCTCGGCGAGGCGATGGACGCCGAGGGCTGGCTCGACGTGCTGCGCGGCCTCGAGTCGGGTGCGATCGGCATCGTCGCGCGCGATCTGCCCGAACCCTCGCCGCTCGCCGCCGAGATCCTCACCGCACGTCCCTATGCCTTCCTCGACGACGCGCCGCTCGAGGAACGCCGCACGCAGGCCGTGCAGATGCGCCGCTGGAGCGATCCCGAATCGGCCGACGACATCGGTGCGCTCGATGCCGACGCGATCGCCACGGTGCGCGACGAGGCCTGGCCCGGCCCGCGCGACGCCGACGAGATGCACGAGGTGCTCATGGGCCTCGGCGCGGTCACGACCGGCGAAGCCGGCGCGAATGCGGGCTGGACCGCGTGGCTCGCCCAGCTCGCCCGTGACGCACGCGCGGCCTGCGTGCAGGCCGTCGGCGCGGCACACGGCCTGTGGTGCGCGGCCGAACGCCTGCCGCAGCTGCTCGGCGTGCACGCGGAGGCCACGCGCGACCCCGCGATCGACGCACCGGCCGAGTTCGCGGCGATCGCGTGGACGCGCGAGGACGCACTGGTCGACCTCGTGCGCGGCCGCCTCGGCGCACTCGGACCCGTGACCACCGAAGCGCTCGCCGCCTCGCTCGCGGTCGGCACGAGCGACATCGCCCTCGCGCTGACCATGCTCGAGTCGGAAGGCTATGCGATGCGCGGGCGCTTCACGCCCGGATTCGCCGGCGAGGAGTGGTGCGAGCGTCATCTTCTCGCACGCATCCACCGCTACACGCTCAAGCGCCTGCGCCGCGAGATCGAGCCGGTCGAACCGCGCGACTTCCAGCGCTTCTTGTTCGACTGGCAACGCGTCTCGCCGTCGGCGCGCGCGCGCGGACCCGATGCGCTGCTCGCCGTGCTCGGCCAGCTCGAAGGCTACGAGGCCGCAGCCAGCGCCTGGGAATCCGACCTGCTGCCCGCACGCGTCGCCGACTACACGATCAGCTGGCTCGACGATCTCTGCCGCAGCGGCCGTGCGGTGTGGACGCGCATCGCCGACACGGCTGCGGCGACGCGCGAGCGCGCGACCGGCCCCGTGCGTGCAACACCGGTGCTCGTGCTGCCGCGCCGCACGTTGCGCCTGTGGACCGCGCTCGCGCCTGCCGGCGCGCTCGACGGCGTGCAGGCCTCGTCACGTGCGCAGGCGGTGCTCGACCATCTCGCCGCGCACGGCGCATCGTTCTTCGACGAGGTCGCGCACGCGACGCGCCTGCTGCAGGTCGAACTCGAGGAAGCGTTCGGCGAACTCGTCGCGCGCGGCCTCGTGCACGCCGACAGCTTCGCCGGACTGCGTGCGCTGCTCGTGCCGGCCTCGAAGCGCGGCTCGACACGGGCACGCGCGCCGCGCCGACCGAACCTGCTCGGCATCGCCGACGCGGGCCGCTGGGCCCTGATCCACACGCCGCGGTCCGAGGTACCCGCATCGACGTCCGCGCGCGGCGCATCGGCGTACGATGCCGATACGCTCGAGCACATCGTGCGCACGCTGCTGCGCCGCTACGGTGTCATCGCGTGGCGCCTGCTCGCACGCGAGGCCGACTGGCTGCCACCGTGGCGCGAGCTCGTGCGCACCTGCCGCCAGCTCGAGGCACGCGGCGAGATCCGCGGCGGCCGCTTCGTCGCGGCGCTGTCGGGCGAACAGTTCGCGCTGCCCGAGGCGATCCCGCTGCTGCGCAAGGCGCGCTCGCGGCCACGCGACGGCGAACTCGTCGCGATCGCCGCGACCGATCCGCTCAACCTCGTCGGCATCCTCACGGCTGGCACGCGCATCGCCGCAATGGTCGGCTCGCGCATCGTCTACGCCGACGGCGTGGCGGTCGCGGCCCTCGTCGGCGGCAAACTGCAGGCGATCGTCGGCGAAGGTGTCGACGCGAGCGAGCGCGTGATCGCACCGGAATGGGAGGCCGCGCTCATGCAGCGCGCGATATCACGACCGACTGCGACGCTGCCGGCTCCGGCCTGAGGCCGGGCATGCGGGTCGCGTGGATCGAGCGGCGACGAGCCGGGACGAAGACCGCGCCGTCGCCTCCACAGGGGCGGCATGCGTGATGCCGACGTCATCCCGGCGCCGACACACACACGGCGAGCGTTCGGCGCTGCGCGGACGTGCAGCGCCACGTCGAGCGCGCTGCTCAGCTGTTGCCGTCGAGCGCCGCGTCACCGGTCAGCACGACGTCGGCCGGCCGCTGCGCGAACAGGCCGACCGTGACCACGCCGACGATCTGGTTGATGTCGCGCTCGAGCGCGACCGGATCGGCGATGTGCAGGCCGTGCACGTCGAGGATCCAGTTGCCGTTGTCGGTGACGACGCCGTCGCGCCAGACCGGCTTGCCGCCGCGGTCGACCAGCGCACGCGCGACATGGCTGCGCGCCATCGGGATCACCTCGACCGGCAGCGGAAAGCGCCCGAGCACGTCGACGCGCTTGCTCGGATCGATGATGCAGACGAACTGCTTGGACGCCGCGGCGATGATCTTCTCGCGCGTCAGCGCGGCACCGCCGCCCTTGATGAGGCGACGCTGCGGATCGCACTCGTCGGCGCCGTCCACGTAGAGCGCGAGCTCGCCGGTCGCGTTGAGTTCGAACACCGGAATGCCGCGCTCCTTGAGCAGGCGCGTGGACTGCTCGGAGCTCGACACGGCGCCTTCGATGTCGTGGCGGCGCTCGGCGAGGGCGTCGATGAAGTGGGCGACGGTCGAGCCGGTGCCGACGCCGACGGTCATGCCGTTCTCGACGTAGCGCATCGCGGCGCGCGCGGCGCGGCGCTTGCCTTCTTCCTGCGGGGTCATGCGGGGCTCCGGGTCATTCGAGGGCGAGGATGAAGTCCCACTGCGCACGCGTCACCGGCAGCACCGACAGGCGGTTGCCGCGACGGATCAGCGCGAAGTCGCCGAGCGCGTCGGCCTGCGCCTTGAGCTCGTCGAGCGTGATCGTGCGGGCGAGCTTGCGCTTGAAGCGCACGTCGACGAGCAGCCAGCGCGGCTCCTCGGGACGGCTCGCGGGATCGTGGTAATCGCTGCGCGGATCGAACTGGGTCGGGTCCGGGTGCGCGAGGCTTGCGACCTCGGCGAGGCCGACCACACCCGGCTCGGGGCAGTTAGAGTGGTAGAACAGGATGCCGTCGCCGACGCGCATGCCGTCGCGCATGAAGTTGCGCGCCTGGTAGTTGCGCACGCCGCTCCATGGCTCGACCTTGACCTTGGCGAGCGCGTCGATCGAGAACTCCTCGGGCTCGGACTTCATGAGCCAGTAGCGCTTGGTCATCGCGGTGTTCCCGTGCTGGTGCGGCGGACCCGCGCGCGTGCGCGCAGGAGCAGGCCGCGCGACGTGCTCACGCGGCGCCCGCGCGGCAGTCGATGAGTTCGTTCTCGGTGGCGACGTAGTCGAGCGCGACGTCCCACGGCGAGGCCTCGATCACGTCGAGCTCCTGCGCGGCGTAGCCGATGCCCACGTAGACGGGCTGCGCGACCTCGGTGCGCTCGCGCAGGAACGCGAACGAGGTGTCGTAGTAGCCGCCGCCGTAGCCGAGGCGATGGCCACGACGGTCGAAACCGAGCAGCGGCACGAGCACGACGTCGAGCGCGGAGGGTTCGACGAGGTCGCCCTCGGCGCATGCGGGTTCGGGAATGCCGTAGCGGTTCGGCTCGAACGCGACGCCGGGATGCCAGGGCGCGAAGCGCAGCAGGCGCGGGCCGGCGAGACGCGGCAGGTAATACCGCTGGCCGCGCCGCTGCAGGCTGGCCACGACGCTGTGCAACGGCAGCTCGCCGTCGATCGCCCAGTAGCCGGCGATGCGCGGATCGGTCAGGAATTCGGGCAACTGCTCGAGCGAAGCCGCCACGCCCGTGGCGGCCGTCATGCGCTCGGTGGCCCCGAGGGCCTGGCGCTTCGCGCGGAGCTCGGCACGCAGGAGTCGCCGCTCGTCTTCGACTGTCATGCGCGCCGCAGCTTGGGAAAGAAGTGGCGTCCTCCGCCGTGCCGATGCACACCTAACGACCTTGAACCAATGGGTTCAGGTGGGAGGGCTCTGCAAGGCCATCAGGCTTTCCGCTCGAGGCGGACATGCACACCGGCCGTCACATGGCCATCCCGGGTCGTCTACAGGTACAAGGCAATATGTTGGGATGCGCTGTCGCACACCGCCGAGGACACCGGGGCCTATTGTAGTGACGCGGGCAAACCGGCATCAAGCTTCGACTTCAACGTCTGCAGGTGGCGTTCAAGATGCGCGTCGCGATCCGCACCCGCGCGACGCTCGCCGAGCAGCTCGTGGGCGATGTTGAGGCCGGCCAGCACCGCGATGCGCTCGAGGCCGCCACCGCGATGCGCTTCGCGCAACTCGCGCAGCTTGCCGTCGAGGTAGTTCGCGGCCGCGACGAGGCCGGCGCGCTCCTCGGGAGCGCAGGCGATCAGGTATTCGCGATCGAGGATGCGGACGGCGACCGGCTCGCTCATGCCTGGTTCTGCTCCAGCGACTTCAGGCGCGCGATCATCGCCTCGACGCGCGTGCGCGCCTGCTCGTTGCGCGAGAGCAGCGTGGCGCGTTCGTTGGCGAGCTGCTCCTGGCTCTGGCGCAGGCTGCGGTTCTCGTCCGTGAGGCGGCGGCAGAGCTCGACCAGGCGATCGACCTGGCCGCCGATTTCCGCGACTGCGGACAGCGTGGAATCATGCTCCGACATGGCGGCCACTATACACCGGAAACCGGCCAGTCCATGGGGTCGCCGAGGCTGCTGCGACGCCGCTGGGAACGGTCGCGCAGGAACGCGAAACAGGCCTCCGGCGGGATCGGCCGCGACAGCCAGTGGCCCTGCACCTCGTCGCAGCCCTGCTCGCGCAGGTACTCGACCTGCTCGGCGATCTCGACGCCTTCGGCGACCACGTTCAGGCCCAGCGAGTGGGCCATCGTGATGACGGTCGCGGTGATCGCCTCGTCGTCGGGGTCGGTGGTGATGTCGCCGACGAATTCCTTGTCGATCTTGAGCGTGTCGATCGGCAGACGCTTGAGGTAGCTCAGCGACGAGTAACCCGTACCGAAGTCGTCGATCGACAGCGTCACGCCCACAGCCTTGAGCTGGCGCAGCGTCGTGATCGACTGCTCGGCGTTGGCCATGATGACGCTCTCGGTGAGCTCGAGCTCGAGCTGGTTCGGCGCCATGTCGTTGTCGGCGAGGATGTCGCACAGGCGCTGGGTGAGGTCGCCGCGCTGCAGCTGCAGGACCGACAGGTTCACCGACACCGAGATGTCGCGCAGGCCGGCGCGGTTCCACGCCGACAGCTGGCGGCAGGCCTGCTCGAGCACCCAGTCACCGATCTCGACGATGAGGCCGGTCTCCTCGGCGATCGGCACGAAGGTCGACGGCGGCACGCTGCCGAGCTCCTCGCTGTTCCAGCGCAGCAGCGTCTCGACGCCGGTGATGCGGTCGTCGAGCAACGACAGCTTGGGCTGGTAGACGAGACTGAACTCGTTGCGTTCGAGCGCCTTGCGCAAGGCACCGACCAGCGTCGCGCGCAGGCGCGCGGCCGCGTCCATCGACTCGGTGTAGACCTTGTAGGTCTTCCGGCCGTGCTCCTTGGCTTGGTACATCGCGGTGTCGGCGAACTTGAGGAGATCGGTCGGCGTCTGCGCGTGGTCCGGATACAGGCTGATGCCGATCGACGGCGAGATCACGACTTCCTGGCCGTCGTCGAGCTCGAGCGGCGCCTCGAACGCGGTGATGATCTTCTGCGCGACGCGTTCGGCCTCGATCGCGTCGGTGAGTTCCTCGAGCACGATGTTGAACTCGTCGCCGCCGATGCGCGCGACCGTGTCGCCGTCACGCACGTGGTCGCGCAGGCGACTGCCCGCGGCCTTGAGCATGCGGTCGCCGGCGGCGTGGCCCATCGAATCGTTGACGTGCTTGAAGCGGTCGAGGTCGAGGAACAGCACCGCGACCTTGCGCGCGCCACGACGCGCGCGCACGACCGCGTGGCCGAGGCGTTCGAACAGCAGCGTGCGGTTCGGCAGCCCGGTCAGCGTGTCGTAGTTGGCGAGGTAGCGCAGCTCCTGCTCGTTGCGCTTGCGCTCGGTGATGTCGGTGATGACCTGCACGTAGTGCATGCGCTGTCCCTGCGCATCGCGCACCTCGCTGCTCTGCAGCCAGGACAGGAACTCCTCGCCGTCCTTGCGACGCTGCCACAGCTCGCCGCGCCAGTGGCCGTCGCGCGCGAGCGCGTCGCGCAGCGACTGGTAATGCTCGGGCGAATGCTGCGCGCAGTTGAGCAGCGAGGCCGAACGACCGCGCAGCTCGTGCTCCTGCCAGCCGGTCATGCGCGTGAACGCGGGGTTGATCGAGATGAAGCGGAAGTCGAGGTCGGTCACCGAGACCGCCTCGCTCATGCTGCCGATGACCTGCTGCGCGATGCGGCGATCGCGCTCGGCCTCGCGCGTCGCGGTGACGTTGCGCGCGGTGCCGCAGATGCGCAACGGCCGCCCGGCTTCGTTGCGCTCGACGATCTTGCCGCGCGCGAGCACCCAGATCCATTCGCCTTCGCGCGCGCGCACGCGCTGCTCGGATTCGAACAGCGAGGCCTTGCCGGTGATGTGGTCGTCGAGGCGCTGCGCGATCGCACGCTGGTCGTCGGGATGCACGTAGCCGCGCACCCATTCGTAGACCGAGCCCGCGTCCTCGCGCTGATTGCCGCGGCGATCGGCACCGAGGCGCACGAGCACGCCCGAATCCATGTCGAGATCCCAGAATTCGTCCGCCGAGCCCCACAGCGCGAGGCGCAGACGGTCCTCGCGCTCCTGGATCTCGCGGTGGTGGCGGCGCTCCTCGAGTCGCTTGCGCCGCACCGACTGCCATACGAACAGCACCGCGAGCACGCCGAACAGGACGTAGGCGACCTGCATCGGCAGGCTGTTCCACCATTCGGGCCGGATGCGCAGCGCGAGCGACGCGGAATCGTTGCTCCAGTAGCCGTCGTGGTTGCTGGCCTGGACCTGGAAGACGTAGTTGCCCGCGTCGAGGTTCGTGTAGGTCGCGTCACTGCGCGCGCCGGCATCCACCCAGTGCTCGTCGAAGCCCTCGAGGCGGTAGCGGAACCGGTTGCGCTCGGGTGCGGTGAAGTCGAGCGCGGCGAATTCGAAGCGCACGACACGATCGACCTGCTGCATCGTCAGCTCGGCGCCCGGGCGGTCCTGCGACTCGCCCGCGTTGCCGATGCGCACGCCGGTGATCACGATAGGCGGCACGTAACGACTCGCCACGACCGCACCGGGCATGACGATGTTGAGGCCGGCGAGGCCGCCGAACGCGAATTCGCCATTGGCCAGCGCGAGCGAGGAACCGCCGTTGAACTCGAGCCCCTGCAGGCCGTCCTTGAGCGAGAACGTATGGAACACGGCGTTCGCGGCATCGAACGCGACCACGCCACGGTTCGTGCTGAACCACAGGCGGCCCATCGGATCCTCGAGGATCGCGTACACGGTCGGATCGGGCAGGCCGTCGCGCACGCCGTAGCGCGTGAAGCGCGGCGCGCCGTCGTCGAGCTTGTCGAGATGGTTCAGGCCGCTGTGCGTGCCGATCCAGAAGCTGCCGTCGGCGGCTTCGTGGATGTCGCGCACGAGGTTGCCCGACAGGGAATGCGGGTCGTTGGCGGCGTGCTCGATCGTGCGCACCACGCCGGTCGCCGGATCGATGACGTTGAGGCCGTCGAGCGTGCCCGCCCAGATGCGCCCGCTGCGGTCCTCGTGCAGGGCGATGACGTGGTCGTGCGTGAGGCTGGCCGCATCGCCGTCGATGTGGCGCCAGGAGCGCGAGCTGCCGGTGCGTGGATCGTGTCGCGTGACGCCCTCGGCGTTCGAGCCGTACCAGATGCTGCCGTCGCGCGCGACGATGAGCGTGCGGTAGCCGCGGTCGCGCGACTCGCCGACCCGCCCGAGCGTGCCGGCCAGCGGCGTGACCACCGCCGTCGCGGCATCGAACCGGCCGACGCCGAGGTTGGTCGCGAACCACATCGCTCCACCCGCGTCGCGCGCGAGCGCCTCGACGTGCAGGCGTGTCGGTGCCTTGAGGCCGAACGCCGACGCGATGACCGTCGTGTGGTCCTCGAAACGATCGGACCGGCGGTCGTAATGGCGAAGGCCGCCGCCGTCGGTGCCGAGCCACAGCGCGTCCGGACCGTCCTCGAGGATCGCGCGGATGCTGTTGGCACCGGTCTCGAAGCTCGCCGCCCGGTTGTCGACGATGTAGCGGAACGTCGCGCCATCGGGGTCGACCTTCGCGAGCCCGGTGGTTTCGCCGCCGATCCACAGCAGGCCCGACCGGTCGACGAACAGGCGCGCGATCGTCGGTTCCTGCAGACCCCCGGGCAGCTCGCGGTTCGGATGGATCCAGCGTACGCCTTCGCGACCGCCCTCGTGGATCGCGAGGCCCTCGCCCCGCACGGACATCCAGACACGCCCGGCCATGTCCTCGGCGAGCGAGGTGACCTTGCCGTGGCCCTGGCCCGACCACAGCGCGAGAGCCTCGCCACTGACCTGATCCACGCGGTACAGCGCGCCGGAACCCGCCACGTAGATGACGCGGTCGCGGCCTTCCATGACGCTCGTGAGATCGCCGAGCACGCCGGCCGCGACGCGCTCGGCGGTCTGGCCACCGCGAGGCACGCGCAGGAGGCCTTGCGCGGTCGCGGCCCACACGGTGCCGTCCGACGCGTGGACGAGGCTGCGTACCGGGTTCGGTGCGGCGCCTTCTGCAGGCGACAGCGTGGTGCGCGTGCGCGTAACGGGATCGAGGCGTTCGAGGCCGTGCCGCGAACCGATCCACACCGCGCCCTGCGCATCGACCGCGAGCGCCGTGACCGAGTCACGCAGGCCGCGCAGCGGCGTCTGCTCGTCCAGCATGAACGGCTCGAAGTGCCCGGTGGCCGCATCGAAGCGCGAGACGCCGCTGACGTTGGTGCCGACCCACAGGTGTCCGTCGGCACCGTCGGCGAGCGCCATGAGCACGCCTTCGGGCAGGCTCGTGCGATCGTCGCCATCGTGCGCGTAGAGGCGGAACCGGTAACCGTCGAAGCGGTGCAGCCCGCCTTGCGTGCCGACCCACAGGAAGCCCGCGGCATCCTGATGGATGACGTTGACGGAACTCTGAAGCAGGCCGTGGTCGGCACCGATCGCGTCGAAGTAGAACGCGCGTTCGACGGCGAGCGCCGGCGTGAACGCCGCGCACCACGCGCACGCGATGACCAGCGCACGCAGCAGGATCGCCCGCACGCCTGCGCGCGGGCCCGTCCTGCGTGGAAGCTTGCTGCGTGTGCGCATCCGGATACCGCCTCGCCAGACTCCATCGTCCCGCAGCGGTCGTGTCGCGGCTTGCGCCCCGGGCACGCGTCGACGTTCCTTCCCCCGCTTGGTCGCCGCAGTGTAGGCAATCGGATGCGCCCGTGCCACGTCGCACGCTGCGCGGCGCGCTAGAATCACGGGCATTGCCCAGCGGACGTGATGCGTGACCGATTCATCCCCCCTCGACCACGACGACCTCGGCCGGACACTGGCCCGCCTCAAGGCCGGCCTCGGCGCCAGCGAGGTGCATGGCTCACTGGTCGGCTTCCTGAGCGGCGGTGGACGTGCCGACCCGCGCCGCTGGCCCGAAGCGCTCGCGATCGACCTCGACGACGACAGCGATGCGCGGATGGCCGTGCTCTATCCGGCCTGCCTCGCCCAGCTCGAGGATCCCGAGCTCGGCTTCGAGCCGTTGCTGCCGCGCGACGACGCGCCGCTGTCCGATCGTGCCGATGCGCTCGTCGCATGGTGCCGCGGCTTCCTCGGCGGCATCGGCCTGGCCGGCGCAGGACATCCGGGCACGTGCTCGGCCGACGCGACCGAGATCCTGCGCGACGTCGCCACGATCGCGGGCTCGTCGTTCGATCTCGACGACGAGGACGAAGACGAGGCCGCGCTGACCGAAGTGCTCGAGTTCGTGCGCGTCGGCGTGCTGCTGCTGTACGGCGAGTTCAACGGCGTGACGCGCCCCGGTGCGACCGCGCCGCCGAGCCGACGCCTGCACTGAGCGACGGCCCGATGATCCCCGCCAGCGAATTCGCCCGCCGTCGCCGCCAGCTCATGCGCATGGCCGGCCGCGACGCGATCGTCATCGTGCCCGCGGCGCCGGAGCGCGTGCGCAACAACGACGCGCATTACCCGTATCGCCAGGACAGCGATTTCCACTACCTCAGCGGCTTCCCGGAGCCCGAGGCCGTGCTCGCGCTGATCCCGGGCCGCGCACAGGGCGAAACGATCCTGTTCTGCCGCGAGAAGGATCCCGAGCGCGAGCGCTGGGACGGTGCGCGCGCCGGACACGAAGGCGCCGTCGAACAGTACGGCTTCGACGACGCGTTCCCGATCGCGGACATCGACGACATCCTGCCCGGCATGATCGAGGGCCGCTCGCGCGTCTATTACCACTTCGGCCGCGACACCGAGTTCGACCTCAAGCTGATCGGCTGGGTCAACCGCGTGCGCGCGATGGTGCGCCAGGGCGCGAAGCCGCCGCACGAGTTCGTCGCGCTGTCGCACCTGCTGCACGACCTGCGCCTCTTCAAATCGCGCGCCGAGCTGCGCACGATGCGTCGCTCCGCGCAGATCGCCGCCGAGGCGCACGTGCGCGCGATGCGTACGACGCGACCCGGCATGAACGAGCACGAGGTCGAGGCCGAGCTGCTGCACACGTTCCGGCGTCACGGCGCCGTGGCGAGCTACGAGCCGATCGTCGGCGGCGGCGCGAACGCCTGCGTGCTGCACTACCGCGCCAACAACGCGCCGCTGCGCGACGGCGACCTGCTGCTCATCGACGCCGGCGCCGAGTTCGAGTGCTACGCGTCGGACATCACGCGCACGTTCCCGGTCAACGGGCGCTTCTCGCCCGAGCAGCGCGCGCTGTACGACATCGTGCTGGCCGCGCAGGCCGCGGCGATCGACGCGGTGCGCCCCGGCCGCGCCTACGACGCCTACCACGAGGCCGCCGTCCGCGTGATCACGCGCGGCCTCATCGACCTCGGCCTGCTCAAGGGTACGCTCGAAGCGAACCTGCGCGACCACGCCTACCGCCGCTTCTACATGCACAAGACCGGGCACTGGCTCGGTCTCGACGTGCACGACGTCGGCGATTACCGCATCGACGGCGAGTTCCGCGAACTCGAGCCCGGCATGGTCGTGACGGTCGAACCGGGCATCTACGTCGCGCCGGACCTCAAGGGCGTGCCGGCACGCTGGCGCGGCATCGGCATCCGCATCGAGGACGACGTCGTCGTCACGAACGGCGATCCCGAGGTCATCACGCGCGACGTGCCGAGCGATCCCGACGCGATCGAAGCGCTCATGGCGAAGCGCTGAGCGGGCGGCCGCGATGATCCATCCGATCCTGCGCATGGGCGATCCGCGCCTGCTGCGCGTCGCGCCGCCGGTCCCCAACGCGATGCTCGGCAGCGCCGAACTCGAGGCGCTGATCGCCGACCTGTTCGAGACGATGGCCGCGGCCGGCGGGGTCGGCCTCGCCGCGCCGCAGATCGGCGTCGACCTGCAGCTCGTGATCTTCGGTTTCGAGCGCTCGGAACGTTATCCCGAGGCACCGGCGGTGCCACGCACGATCCTGCTCAACCCGGTCATCGAGGTGCTCGATGCGGCACTCGAGGACGGCTGGGAGGGTTGTCTGTCCGTGCCGGGCCTGCGTGGCCTGGTGCCGCGAGCGCGTGCGATCCGCTACCGCGGCGTCGATCCGCAGGGTGTGCCCATCGATCGTGAAGCCGAAGGCTTCCACGCACGCGTCGTGCAGCACGAGTGCGACCACCTGATCGGCCGGCTCTACCCGACCCGCATGCTCGATCTGACCCGACTGGGTTTCACGGACGTGCTGTTCCCGGGCCTGGACCCGGCTTCGGACGACTGACGCCGCGCGTCAGCCGTGGCGGTCGTGCGTCGCAGGCAGTGTGTCGTCGTGCGCGACGAGCACGTCCGGGCGCTTGGCGCCGGCGTAGCGCTTGGCCCAGTAGGGCTCCGAGAGGCTGCTCACGCTGACGCGCTTGCCCGACGAAGGCGCATGGATGAAGCGGCCGTCGTCGAGGTAGATCCCGACGTGGGAGATCGACTTGCCGGCGATGCGGAAGAACACGAGGTCGCCGCTGCGCAGCTCCTTGCGGTCGATCTTGCGGCCGACGTGGAACTGGGCGGCCGAACTGTGCGGAAGATCGGCATTGAGGCCGTGCTGGAACACGTAGCGCACGAAGCCGCTGCAGTCGAAACCGCTCTCGGGATCACGGCCACCGCGACGGTAGCGGATGTCGCGCAGGCGGTTGGCGATCGAGGTCAGCAGCTGCCGCGGCGACAGCTCCTCGAGCATGCGCGGCTTCCACGAGTGCTTCGTGCCGGAGGCGGTCACGACCTCGGCGGCGGACGGCAGCGTCGAGGCCTGCACGGCCCACAGCGGCGTCACGGCAGCGGCCTGGACGACCGGTGCGACGAGTACCGTCAGACCGGTTTCGAGCGACCACAGGGGCGCTTCGGCGGCGGACGCGGAACGCGGGGCGAGGAAGGTCGCCACGCAGGCGGCGAACACCAACGTTGGCAGGCGCGAGTTGAACATGCGCGAGGTCGCTCGGCTGGAGGTTGACGGGGTGCGCGTCGAACTCCCCGAGCGCGTGACGAAAGTAGCAAATGACGTGACGGGTCGTGGTTCAATTCCCGTTAAGCCCGTCGCGGTTCGGAGGCGTACATGCGTACGCCCCTGCGAGGCCGGTCGTCAGTGCGGCGGCGTCTCGTCGTCGGCGCGGCGTTTTGCCTCACGATCGGCGTCGAGCTCGAACCACATCGCGTTCAGGATCGCGAAGCTGCAGGCGAGCCCCACGCCGAGGATCCAGCTGAAATACCACATCGAGGATGGCCTCCTAGTGCATCGAGTGGGAGCGCCGCACGTCCGCGAGGTCGATGCGCCCGCGCAGCACGCGGTACACCCAGCTCGTGTACGCGACGATGATCGGCATGAAGATCGCCGCGGCGATCAACATGAGCCCGAGCGTGAGCCGGCTCGACGACGCGTCCCACACGGTCAGGCTGCTGCGCGGATCGAGGCTCGACGGCATCAGGAACGGGAACAACGCGAAGCCCGCCGACATCACCGTGCCGACGACCGCGACCGCGCTCGCGAGGAACGCGCCGCGGTGACGCCGGCGTGCGGCGAGCAGCGGCACGAGCACGGCGCTGGCGATCGCGATGCCGGCGATCACGCAGGCCCAGGTCCCGAGCGCACCGTGCAGCCAGCCCTGCCCGTCCGTCGCGACGGCCTTGAACAACGGATTCGACGGTCCGTCGACGACGACCGCACCGCGGATCACGTACGACGGCATGCCGGTCGCGAGCCAGGCGCCCGCCGCGGCATAGAGGAGGACGAACGCCGGCGCGAGCACGCGCAGCGCGCGCTCGGCACGACGCGCGATCGGATCCTCGGACTTCACCGCGGCCCAGGCCGCGCCATGCATGAGCAGCATCGCGAGCGCGACGAGGCCGACCAGCAGCGGGAACGGTCGCAGCAGGTCGACGAGGCCGCCTTCGTAGGTCATGCGCAGCGTCTCGTCGTAGCGGAACGGCACGCCGAGGAACAGGTTGCCGATCGCGACGCCGAAGATCAGCGGCGGCACCACGCCCGTGAACGTGAGCACGCCGTCCCAGGCATCGCGCCAGCGCGGGTCCTGGATCTTGTTGCGGAAATTGAAGCCGGCCGGGCGCAGGATGAACGCGAGCAGGGCGAGGAAGATCGCGAAGTAGAAGCCCGAGAACGATGCCGCGTAGAGCAGCGGCCATGCGGCGAAGATCGCGCCGCCACCGAGGATGAGCCAGACCTGGTTGCCTTCCCAGACCGGCTCGACGGTCTCGAGCAGCGCGCGGCGCTCGCCATCGTCGTGGCCGAGCACGCGCACGAGCGCGGCGACGCCGAGGTCGAAGCCGTCCATGACCGCGAAGCCGGCGAGCAGCACGCCGAGCAGCAGCCACCAGATGATGCGCAGGGTCTCGTAATCGGGCATGCGGCGACCTCCGTTCAGTCCTGCGCGTCGTGCGTGCGGCGCGCCACGCGCGTGGCCGACACCCGAGGAACGCGTCCGCGAACCCCACGCAGCGATGGCACCGTGTTCAATGCACGCCCTCCTCTTTCGGCGGCCACATGCCGAGTCCGTCCGGCCCCTTGCGCGCGTAGCGCACCATGAGGAACGCATCGACCACGGCGAGTGCCGTGTAGAACACGACGAAGCCGATCAGGCTCGTCATGACCTGCGTGACCGACACCGAGGACACACCGAGCGCGGTCGGCAGGATGCCCTCGATCGCCCACGGCTGGCGACCGTACTCGGCAACGATCCAGCCGAGTTCGCTCGCGACCCACGGCAGCGGCAGGCTGCACAGCGCCACCCGCAGATACCAGCGATGACGGTCGAGCTGGCGCTTCGAGGCGAGCCAGAACGAGTACGCGAACAGTGCGATGAACCAGAAGCCGCACGCGACCATGATGCGGAACGACCAGAACAGCACGGGTACGTTCGGGATCGTGCTCTCGGCGGCGCGCGCGACGTCTTCGGGCGACGCCGAAAGCGGATCGACGTTCAGGCGCGTGAGCAGCAGCGCGTGGCCGAGGTCGTCCTTGTGCGCCTCGAACGTCGCGCGTGCCTCGGCGTCGTTGCGATCCGTGCGCAGGACCTGCATCGCCGCGTAGGCCTTGCGGCCCTCGGTGATGCGCACCTCGGCCTCGGCGACGAGTTCGCGGATGCCCGGCAGCACGCCGTCGAGCGAGCGCGTACCGATCAGGCCCATCACCCACGGGATGTGCACGGCGTAGTGCGTCTTGCGCTCGGCCACGTCGGGCCAGCCGAACAGCGTGAACGACGCCGGCGGCGGCTCGGTCTCCCACATCGCCTCGATCGCGGCGAGCTTCATCTTCTGGTGTTCGGTGATCGTGTAGCCGGATTCGTCGCCGAGCACGACCACGCTCAGCGACGCGGCGAGGCCGAAGCTCGCCGCGACCGTCATCGAGCGCTTGGCGAAATCGACATTGCGGCCCTTGAGCAGGTACCAGGCGCTGATCGACAGCACGAACATCGCGCCGAGCACGTAACCCGCGCTGACCGTGTGCACGAACTTCGACTGCGCGACGGGGTTGAAGAACACCGCGCTGAACGAGGTGACCTCCATGCGCATCGTGTCGATGTTGAACTCGGCACCGACCGGGTTCTGCATCCACGCGTTCGCGGCGAGAATCCACAGCGCCGACATGCTGGTCGCGAACGCGAGCAGCCAGGTCACGGCGAGGTGGGCGACACGCGAGAGCTTGTCCCAGCCGAAGAAGAACAGACCGATGAAGGTCGCCTCGAGGAAGAACGCCATCATGCCTTCGATCGCGAGCGGCGTACCGAACACGTCACCGACGTAATGCGAGTAGTACGCCCAGTTCGTGCCGAACTGGAACTCCATCGTCACGCCGGTGGCCACGCCCATCGCGAAGTTGATGCCGAACAGCACGCCCCAGAACTGGGTCATGCGCTTCCAGATCTCGCGCCCGGTCATGACGTAGACCGACTCCATGATCGCGAGCATGAAGACCAGGCCCATGGTCAGCGGCACGAACAGGAAGTGGTACAGCGCCGTCAGCGCGAACTGCAGGCGAGAGAGATCGACGACGGTGTGGTCAATCATGGCGTGGCGTCCTGTCGTCCGGAGGGCGTGAAGTGCGCCTCGATCGCCTCGCGCGAGGTGTCGGCGCGCGGCCATGGCTTGATCGCGACGTGCCAGAGCACGGTGAGCAGGACGAGCTTGACGCCGATGATCAGCGCGAACTCGATGCCGAAGCGGCGCCCGCCGCGTCCGCGGAACCACGACTTCGAAGGCGGCTTGCGTTCCTGCATCGTCGGTCTTCCCGTGTCGCGGCCAGTGTACGCCCGGGATCGTGTGCCGCGATGCGACCGGCTGTCACGGATCAGATGCGCGCAGGTCGATCGGAGCAGTCGGCGATCTCCTACACGCACACGCGGCGGACGGCTGTCGCCATCGCGATCTTCCTCGCGTGATGCTCACGCTCCCGTTCGCGCGGTGGAAACCCCGATGGCCATGCCTTCACTCCGCTCGATCCTGTTCGTCGCCTGCGCGATGTCGCTCGCGACCAAGGCCTCCGCGCAGGTGGTGTACCGCTGCATCGGGGAAGACGGTACGACGATCTTCCAGGATCGCGCCTGCGCGAACGGCGCGCGCCTCGTGATGCCGACCGAACGGCCACCGAGCCCCGCACCGGCGCACGAGCGCACGAAGGCCACGACACGCGAGAAGCGACCCGCCGCGTCGACGCCACGCAACGCGCCGGCACGCGCCGTGACGTCGAACGCCTGGGAATGTCGTGCGTCGGGTGGCACGGTGTTCTACCGCTTCTCCGCCTGCCCGTCGACGCTGCCGGCGAGGGGCTCGAGCGGGCGCGAGGCGAAACCTCCCGAACGCGTGCAGGCGCGCACGATCACGCTGCCCGAGGCGTGCCGACACATGCGCGCGAACGGCCGCCAGGGACGCCAGCACGACGACCAGGTCTCGACCTACGACCGCAACCTCGGACGCGATCCGTGCCGGCGGCACTGATGCCCGATGTGACGGCGGTATAGTCGGCGCTTCGCTCTCTTCGTGGATGGTCGATGCGTACCAGAACCCTCGCTCTCGCCGTCGTCGCCGCGATCGCCGCGACGGCGTGCTCGAAAGGCCAGGAGGCCGCCCCCGCAGCGCCCGCCGCCGCGCAGCAGCCGCGCGGCCCGTCGGCGGCCAAGCAGTTCGAGATGTACCAGCAGATGGTCGACGCCGGCAGCGCCGAGCTCGCCGTGCCGCTCGGCGACGACATCCTGCGCACCTTCCCCGACAGCCCCGAGGCCACCAAGGTCAAGGAGACGCTCGAACCGCTGCGCGCCAAGGCCACGGCCGACGGCGAGTCACGCCGGCTCGGCCGCCTGTGGGCCTACCAGACGGGCCCGATGGCCGGCGGTCGGCAGAGCACGGCGTCGGTCTACAGCAAGGACGGTGCCGCGACCGGCACGGGCCCGCGCCTGATCCTGCGCAAGCACTCCGAATGGGGCCAGAGCGTCTACGTGTTCGGCGAGGAGCCCGGCTTCAGCTGCGCGAAGCCGTGCCGCGTCTCGGTACGTTTCGACGGCGAAGCCGCGAAGTCGTTCGAAGGCAGCATCCCGCCGACCGGCGAACCCGCGATCTTCATCGAGGACGACAAACCGTTCATCGCCCGCATGGGCAAGGCGCGCGAGATCGCGATCGAGGTGACGCCGAAGGGTGGCGCCAAGCGCACGCTGGTATACGAGGTCGGCGGCTTCGATGCGCAGAAATGGGTGCCCGTACCGGCCAAATGAGCACTGAACATCGCATGGAAAAGGGCCGCGCCCTAGGGCGCGGCCCTTGTGACGGCCATGCGATGCGCTGCACGACCGATGAAGCGATTCGTGGCGGTCAGTGCAGCGATGTCTCGAACTCGCGGACCTGCTTCTCCGCTTCGTCGCGCGCCACACCGTAGCGCTCCTGGATGCGGCCCGCGAGAACCTGCTGGTTGCCTTCGAGGCGATCAAGGTCGTCGTCGGTGAGCGTGCCCCACCTGGCCTCGAGCGAGCCCTTGAGCTGCTTCCACTTGCCGTAGATGATGTCCTGGTTCATCGATGCCTCCTCTGCGGATGCTTCTGCGATGCGGCCTTGCCGTGTCATCGCGGGATCCACGTTAGTCCCCGCCATGCGAAGCGGCGGTTGGCTCGCGGTTAGCGTCGTGTTATCGCTCGGCTGCGGTTCATCGCACTGAACGAAGCTCGCCTTTTCCCTTGCGTGATGCCGTGAGCGATTCCCTCGTCGAAAGCTTCCCGCCGCAGGTCGGCTCGCAGTGCCGCGTGCTCGTGCTCGGCACCGCGCCGAGCGTGCGCTCGCTCGCGAAGCAGCAGTCGTACGCGCATCCGCAGAACCTGTTCTGGCCGTTCATGGGCGAGCTCTTCGACGCCGGGCCCGAACTGCCGTATGCGGAACGCGTCGCGCGCCTGCACGCGCTGGGCGTCGGCATCTGGGATGTGTACGCACGTTGCGAGCGACCGGGCAGCCTCGACAGCAGCATCGTGCGCGCGAGCGAGATCGCCAACGACATTCCCGGGCTCGCGGGCGCGCATCCGGAGCTGCATACGATCGTGCTCAACGGCGGCACCGCGCAGAAGGCGTTCCGCCGTCTCGTGCTGCCTGATCTTTCCGAAGGACGCGTCGCCCTGCTCGACCTGCCGTCGACGAGTCCGGCCAATGCGTCAATTCCGCGGGCACGCAAGCGTGAAGCGTGGGAGGCGATGCGTGAGGCGGTGGGAAGGCGCTGACCGGATCCTGACCGTCGTTCTCGCAACCGCGGATTCCGGCCCCGTCCGTTCAGCATGAACGGCCAACACTGCGCTCCCTCTTCCACGTTCGGAGTGTCGCCATGCTTCGCATCATGACGGGTCTCGCCACGACGGTCCTCGCTTCGGGCCTGCTCGCATCGGCGCCGCAGGCGCGTGCGGCGGAAGCCGATCTCGGCTGCACGCTCAAGTTCAACCTCAGCGGCTGGTCGGCGATCTACAAGCACGCCGAAGGCCACGGCACGGTCACCTGCAAGGACGGCCGTTCGATCAAGGTCGACATCTCGGCCAAGGGCGGCGGACTGACGGTCGGCAAGTCGCACATCGACAACGGCACCGGCAAGTTCACCGACGTGCACACGATCAACGACGTCCTCGGCACCTACGCCCAGGGCGAGGCGAATGCGGGTCTCGTCAAGTCGGGCACGGCCCAGATCCTGACCAAGGGCACCGTATCGCTCGCACTGGCCGGCGCCGGTGAGGGCATCGACCTCGGCATCAGCGTCGGCGCCTTCACGCTGAGCAAGGCCAAGTAAGCGGCCTGCTTCATCGTCTGCGACCGTCCGGGACATGCCGGGCGGTGACGGGGGCGGTGCCTGCGGGCACCGTCCCCGTCGTTTAAACCCGTCGCCGCCTGTCGGCATCCCACGGCCACCGAGTCCGTGGAGATGCGTCCGATGTCGTTCCGTCCGTTCGCGAGCGCCCTGCTCGTCCTCGCCGTCTCCATGCCTGCCCACGCCGGACTCGATGTCTCGACGGACACGTGCCGCATCGAGAGTCGCTACGACGTGCGCGTCGATGGCGAGCGCATGACGTTCACCCGCAAGGATCCGCCGCAGGTCGTCGTGATCGCACGCAACGGCGCCATCAGCGTCGACGGGCGGGCGCTTACCCTCGATGCTGCGGATGCCGCCAAGGCCGCCGATCTCGAGCGCTCGCTGCGCGCGATCGTCCCGGAGGCCAAGGGTGTCGCGATCGAAGCCGTCGGCCTTGCGTTCGAGGCCATAGGCCACGCCTCCACGGCCTTCGCCGAGTCGCCGAGCCAGGCCCGGGAGAGCGCCGAGCGCCTCGCACGCACGTCGGCCGAGCTGCGCCGCGCGATCGAAGCGAAGGAAGACTGGAGCCTCGCCTCCGACGCCTACGTCGAGCGTCTCGTCGAAGGTGCCGTCGGCTCGCTGGTCGGCGAGCTCGTCGGCAACATCACGGCCCAGGCCCTCAAGGTCGCCTTCAGCGGTGGCGACACCGCCGCGCTCGCCGAGCTCGAAGCACGTGCCGCCTCGATCGAGAAGCACGTCGAGAAGGGCATCAAGGCCAGCGCTCGCGCCCTCGAGAGACGCGTCGACCGCCTCTGCGACCAACTGCGTGCCGCCGACGCGATCGAGGATGGCCTCGTCGCACGTCTCCCCGACGGTTCGCGCCTGGACCTGTTCGACCTCGCGCGCTGACTCCGCTCAGCCCGGCGGCGGCGGGACCGCCGCCTGCGAGGGCGCATCGCGGCGCGCCTGCCATGCCGCCGCGCGCGTCGAGTCACCGGTCGCCCCGTACAGCGCGATGTAGTCGTCGACGACTTCGCGCGTGCGCGAGTGGCCGGGGCCGAACGCCGGATTCGACGTGAAGATCGCATAGGCGCGATCGAGTTCGGCTTCGGCTTCCGCGTAGCGCTTGCGACTCAGCAACACCTTGGCGAGCGCGTGCACGAAGATGCCACGCGCCGGGTTGTCCGGGCCGAACGCCTTGTCCATGTGTTCGACCGCGTCGCGCGCATGCTGCTCGGCAGCCTCGAGTTCGCCGAGATCGCGCAGCAGGCGTCCCAGGTTGCTCGCCCCCGAGACCGCGAGGAAGTGATCGGGTCCGTGCAGGCGCAGGTTGGTCGCGAGCACGCGCTCGTAGTACGGCCTCGCCTCGGCGTTGCGGCCCTGGTTGCGGATCGCGCCGCCAAGGTTGGACACGAGCACGAGCGTGTTGGAATGATCAGGGCCGAGCACGCGCTCGGCACGCGCCAGCGCCGGCGTGAGCAAGGCCTCGGCTTCGGCGTAGCGCTCCTGCTCGAGGTACATGACGCCGAGTGCGGTGGTCACGTCGAGCGTCTTCGTGGCGTCCTCGCCGTAGGCCGCGCGCGTGCGCGCGAGCGTGTCGAGCAGCAGCGGCTCGGCATCCGTGTAGCGGTCCACACGCGTGTAGGTCGCGGCGAGTCCGCGCGCGGTCTCGAGGGTGTCGGGATCGTCGGCGCCGAAGGCTGCGCGCTGGCGCGGCAACACATCCTCGTAGCGCGAGATCGCGGCCTCGAGCTTGCCGGCACCGCGCTCGTACCAGCCGACACGACTCTCGGCGAACAGGCGGTCACGGTCGGCCGCCGGCAGCGTGTGCGCGAGCTCGAGCATCGCCGGTACGTTGCCGAGCGCTTCCTCGAAACGCCCCTGGTTGCCGATCGCGTCGTTGCGGCTGACGAGCAGGCGCAGGCGCTCGCCGACCGGCATGCCGGTCTTCGCCGCGAGGTCGGCGGCGAGCCCGAAATGCTCGGCGGAGGCCGCGTACTCGCCGATCGCGCCATAGCTCTGCGCAATCGTGCGTTCGATCGTGGCCTGTACCTCCGGCTGACCCGCGAGCTGGTCGCGCGCGCGCGTCGCCGCCGCATCGAGGACCAGGCGCATGAGGCTGCGATCCATGCCGCGCGCGCGATCGGGATCGATGCCGGCGAGCATCTGCTGCGCGAACGCCGCGACCTGACTCGCCTTGTCGGCCTCGATGCGCGCCTGCCGCGCCGCCTGTTCGGCACGCCACTGGCCTTGCACGGCCAGCACGATACCGGCGACGAGCGCCGCGACGACCATCGCGCCGGCTCCGAGGGCGACCCGGTGACGCCGCACGAACGCACGCGTGACGTAGGCGCGCGTGGCAGGCAACGCGTGCACGGGAAGATGCTCGCGGAAGCGCTCGAGATCCTCGGCGAGCGCGGCCGCCGAGGCATAGCGCCGCTCGCGATCCTCGGCGAGCGCGCGTCGCAGGATCGCACGCAGCTCGTAGGGCAGCCGCCGTGCCGCCGCGATGAGGTCCCCCGCATCCGGTACGTCCGGCGAGACGTCCGTGACGAGCAAGGTGTCGTGCAGCGGCATGCGCGGGCGTGCCTGCGACTGGTAGGCGGCCGACGACGTGAGGCCTGCGGCACGGCTGCCGGTCAATACCTCGAACAACATGACGCCGAGCGCGTAGACGTCGCTGCGCGTGTCGAGGTCGCGCACGTCTCCGCGAGCCTGCTCGGGACTCATGTAGATCGCCGTGCCGGCGCGCCAGGCATCGCCCGCATCGGGACCTTGCGCGCCGGTGCCGCCGCCGATGGCGATGCCGAAATCGATGATCTTCGGGGCCGGCGTGCCGTCGACGTCACGTACGAGCACGTTGGCGGGCTTGAGGTCGCGGTGGATGACGCCCTTCTGGTGCGCATGCTGCACGCCCTGGCAGACGCGCACGAACAGGGCGAGGCGCGCACCGAACGACAGCTCGCGATCCGCGCAGTACTGCGTGAGGGGCTCGCCTTCGACGAATTCCATCGCGAGATAGGCATCGCCGCGCGGCGTCGTACCCGCATCGAACACCTGCGCGATCGCGGGGTGCTGCATCTGCGCCAGAGCCTGGCGCTCGACCTCGAACCAGGCCAGCGCCATCGGGCTCGCGAGCTGCTCGCGGATCAGCTTGAGCGCGACCTCGCGACGTACCGGCGCGGTCTGCTCGGCGAGGTAGACACGCCCCATGCCGCCTTCGCCGAGCGCGCGACGGATCACGTAGGCGCCCAGACGCGTGCCGGGCGCGAGGCCACCGTCGTCCGGCCGCGCGGCCGCGGCGCCCTCGAACTCGGTCGCGTCGTCGGCGGACGGATCGTGGCCTGGCATCATGGCGTGCCCCCTGGTGCGCACCGCGCGGCGGGGCGGTGTCGCGTCCCGCGATTAGACGATGCCGGGCGACGCGCGACAAGCGCGCCACACCCCGCGCGGATCACCAGCTGCCGGTGTTCGGCATCGACGCCCACGGTTCGCGGGGCGGCAGCGACTCGCCCTTCTGCAGCAGCTCGATCGAGATGAGGTCCGGTGATCGCACGAACGCCATGTGGCCGTCGCGTGGCGGGCGGTTGATCGTCACCCCGGCCTCCATGAGGCGCTGGCAGGTCGCGTAGATGTCGTCGACCGCGTAGGCGAGATGGCCGAAGTTGCGCGCCGAACCGTAGTCCTCGTCATCCCAGTTCCAGGTCAGCTCGACCTCGCCGCGATCGGCGTCGCCCGGGGCGGCGAGGAACACGAGCGTGAAGCGTCCCTGCGCACTCTCCTTGCGCCGCGTCTCGACGAGGCCGAGCGTGTTGAAGAAGCGCAGCGAGGCGTCGAGATCGCGCACGCGCACCATCGTGTGCAGGTATTTCATGGGTTCTCCGTGGCAGATGGCTGCAGGGGATTCAAGGCCATTCGGTGAGGCCTTCGATCGCGTAGAGCCGCTTCCACGACGGCCGCGACTTCACGATCGACGCGAGCGTGGCGAGGGCCGGCCAGCGGTCGGCCGGACGCGGCATGTTGCGCGACCAGCGCATGAGCATGGTCGCGTAGAAATCGACGATGCCGGGCGTGTCGCCGAGGATGCACGGGCCGTGCGCGGCGAGATGCGCGTCGAGGCGCGTCCAGGCGTCCTCGATGCGACGGCGCGCGTACTCGCGCATCGCGTCGTCCTGGTCGGCGGGACCGAAGTCCTGCGGATAGAACCACTGGCGGAATGCCGGCTGCAGCGTGTTGGCGAGGTGCAGCATCCACTGCAGATAGGTCGCACGCGCGGGCGTGCCCGGCAGCGGTGCAAAGCCGGACTCGGGATGGCGTTCGCCGAGCAGCAGCATGAGCGCGGCGCATTCGTAGACGGGGGCGCCGTCGACGATGAGCGTCGGCACGAGGCCGTTCGGGTTGAGGCGCAGGTAGTCGGGATCCTTCTGCGCGCGTGCATCGAAATCGACCGCGCGCAGCTCGTGCGCGGCGCCGATCTCGAGCAGCGCGAGGTGCACGGCCATGCTGGCCGTGCCCGGCGAGTAGTACAGCGTGTACATGGAGCACCCTCGTGGCGGCGGGGGCCGACATTCTGCCTGCAGTCAAACCCGCGCTGGTAGCCTGCCCCGTCTTTGGACACGAGGACAGGCGATGCAAGCGATACGGGATTTCCTCGACCGGCTCGACGCCTCGCCATGGGCCGCCGCCGCGATGGCCTGGGGCCTGCGCCTGTTCGTGGCACTGCTGATCCTGCTGATCGGCTGGTGGATCGCGCGGCGCATCGCCGACGCGCTGCGGCGCGTGCTCGGGCGTACCGGTGCCGATCCGCTGCTCGGCGACTTCCTGCGCAACGTCGTGTTCGTGCTGCTGCTCGCAGTCGTCATCACCGGCGCGCTCGATCGCCTCGGCGTGCCGACCGCGTCGCTGCTCGCGGTACTCGGCGCGGCCGGCCTCGCGATCGGCCTCGCGCTGCAGAGCTCGCTCTCGCATCTCGCCGCCGGTGTTCTGCTCATGGTGTTCCGGCCGTTCCGCATCGGACAGTTCATCGAGGTCGCCGGCGCGAGCGGCACCGTGCAGCACGTGAGCCTCATGCACACGCACCTGCTCACCGCCGACAACCGCGAGGTGGTGATCCCGAACGGCAAGGTCGCCGGTGACGCGATCACCAATGCCAACGCGCGCGCGACGCGCCGCGTCGACCTCGTCGTCGGCATCGGCTACGAGGACGATGTCGGCCAGGCGATGCAGGTCGTTCAGGAGATCATGGCCGCGGATCCGCGCATCCTGCAGGAGCCCGAACCCACCGTCGTGGTCTCGCAGCTCGCCGATTCGAGCGTCAACCTCGCGATCCGCCCGTGGGCCAAGACCAGTGACGTGTGGGGCGTGCAGACGAGCCTGTTGCGCGCGATCAAGGAGCGCTTCGCGCAGGAGAACATCTCGATCCCGTTCCCGCAGAGCGAGATGACCGTGCGCCAGCTCGCGGGTATCGGTGCCCCGCCGACCTCGCCCCCCGCAGCCGATGCGAAGGCGACACCGGCGGGCGACGACGCGGCTCGCTGACGACGGGCCCCGATTCAGGGCTTGCGGACGAGCTCGAAGCGCGCGCTGCCCTGCACGAGGGTCAGGCGCTGGGCCGGCCCGGCGTCGGGCTCGAACGTCAGCGTCGCGTCGACGGCTTCGACGCGCAGCACCCGCGGCGTCTGGGCCTTCAGTTCGAAGGCCGGTTGACCGGGCACCTGCACGCGCAGCACGCCGTCCTCGCCGAGGAGCACGTCGAGGGACAGCTCGCTCGAGGTATACGCTCCCGCGAGTTCGGCCTTGGCCGCAGCGGACAGCTCGACCCTGGCGGGCGGCGACGGCAGGTCGCCCTCGCGTGCCCAGGTCTCGGCCTCGTCGCCCTCGGGGAAGAAGCGCAGCGCCGTGACGACACCCTTGCGGTCGCGCACGAGCTCGAGACGCGCCGTCGAATCGGGGAAACCGAACCGGTCGCCGCCGAGCCAGGCCATCGTGAACGGCGAACCGCCGCTGCGCTGCGAGACGAGCTTGCCGTCTTCGAGCTTCAAGGTGCGGGTGGTCTTCGCATCGAGGCGGTAGACGCCTTGCGCGGTCTCGAGCTTCGTCGCATCGGGCTGGCCTTCGACCGGCTCGGGATACGGATTCCCTAGCGCGAAGGCGAGCACACGGCGCAGCAGCGGCGACGGTGACGCGCCATCGGTGTTGCGCAGCATGACGCCGCTGAGGCGACTCTCCGGCAGATAGACCAGGCTGGACAAGAAACCGTGGATGCCGCCGCCGTGCTGTAGCGACGTCTGGCCACGCAGGCTGTGGCGTTCGATGCCGAAGCCGTAGTGCGAGGCCATGGCCACGCCCTCCGGCGTGGTCATGCGGCGGTAGGCCTGCGCCGGCAACACCTTGCCGCCGTGCAGGGCGAGGTTCCAGTGCAGCAGATCGTCGACCGTGGACACGAGCGCGCCGGCCGCGTGCGGCTGCGTCATGCTCAGGTAGCCCGCGCGCGCGGGCTTGCCGTCTAGGCCACGCGTGTAGCCCTCGACGAAGCCCGGCACGATCGCCGCGTCGTCGCCGACACGCGTGTGCGCGAGCCCGAGCGGGCGCAGGAAGCGCTCCTGCAGCTGCTCGTACCAGGGCTTGCCGCCGATCGCCTCGATGACGGCGCCGACGAGCACGTAGCCCGAGTTGTTGTAGCGCCACTCGGCGCCGGGCGCGAAATCGGGCTTCTCGTCCTTGAACACGGCGATCAGCGCCTTGGTATCGCGGTCCAGACGCACGCCTTCGTCCATGTAACCCGGCAGGTCGGTGTAGCTGCGCACGCCCGAGGTGTGGTCGAGCAGCTGGCGCAACGTGATCGCGCCACCATTCGGGTAATCGGGCAGGAACCTCGACAGCGGATCGTCGAGGCTCGCCTTGCCGTCCTCGACGAGCGCGAGCAGCAGCGCGGCGGCGAACTGCTTGGTCACCGAGCCGATGCGGAACACGTGGTCGGGTTTCAGCGCGACGCCGAGTTCGATGCTGGCCATGCCGCGCGCGCCGCGGAACAGCACCGCGTCGCCTCGCGCGACGAGCACGGCCATGCCGGGTCCTGCAGGATCCGGCACGGCCTCGTCGAGGGCGCGCTGCGCGAACGCGGCCACCTCGGCATCGCTCGGCAGCACCGGTTTGACCGGCGGCTTCGCGAACACCGCCGTCGTCGCGAGCAGCATCGGGAGCACGAGCGCGTGGCGCGCGAGGGTCCGCATCATCGGCCTTCCTTGTCGGGATCGGCGGGCGGCGGCATGCCGCCCTGCACGGACAGGATCATCGCACCGCGCGGCGACCGCGCGTGACGGAGGTCATCGCGCGTCGGGCAGGCGCCGGCTCATCGCGAAGTAGGCGAGGTTGCCGATGCCCGCGGCACCGAGCAGCACGGCGATGACACCCGGATTGACGTCGCGCCAGCCGAACGCCTCGATGAGGCCGAAGCCGACCGCGAGCGCGACGAGGGTGACGCCCCAGCGCAGCGACGCGTGGCGACGGCGGCGCTCGTCGGCCTCGACGATCGAGCGCACGAGGTCTTCGGAGGCGTTCGAGCCGACCAGCTGCTTGCGCACGCGGGCGTCGACGACGGCCTTGATCGCGTAGGTGATGCACAGGAACAGGCTGATCGGGATGAAGGGCAGCAGCAGGTCTTCGGTCATGGCGGCTCTCGGTGGACGGTGGATGCCTCAGGGTTCGCGACAGGAGATACGGTGTCCGCGCAACCGGTTGCGCGAACGCCACTTGCAACCGTCCGCCCACCGGGCGTATCCCATGCCGCGATGGACGACGCCGCCGACTTCTCGACCGACCTCGCGTACGCGCGTGACGCCCTCGAAGGGCGTCCCGGCGCGTTCGAGCGGCTCGTGCGCGACCACCAGGGCCTGTGCTGGCACATCATCGAGCGCATGGTGCGGCATCCCGAGGACGCGCGCGAGCTCTGCCAGGAGACCTTCCTGCGCGTGCACCGCTGCCTGCACCAGTACCGCGGCGAGAGCCCGCTCAAGGCCTGGATCGGCCAGGTCGCCTACTCGATGGCCAAGCGCCACCTCGAGAAGCGGCGCATCCCGATCGCCGAGACCAGCGAAGGCGACGGTCTCGACGCGGCCGCGGCGGTCGGCGACGGCCTCGACCTGCAGGCCGACCTCGCCGACGCGCAGATCAACGCACGCCTGCACGCGGCGATCGAATGCCTGCCGCCGCTGCAACGCACGATCCTCACCCTCTACCATCTCGACGAGCAGCCGATCGGCGTGATCGCCGGCATCACCGGGCTCGCCGAGGGTACGATCAAGAGCCACCTGTTCCGCAGCCGCAAGCAGCTCCGCGGCCTGCTCGAAGACCGATTCGGAGTCGCCGCATGACCCACGACGAACGCGAATGGCAGATGCAGGAGCGCGCCCGCCTCGACGAGCGCGAGGCACGCGAACCCGGCCACGATCCGGCGGCCGTGTCCTACCGCCGGATCGCCCACGCGCTGAGACAGGCCCCGCCGGTCGATCTGCCGGTCGATTTCGCGGCGACGGTCGCGCGCCGCGCCGAGGCGGCCCGCGCGCCGGTCGTCGACGCGCGTCTCGAGCAGCGGCTCGTCGCCACGCTCGTCGTGCTGCTGGTCGTGTCGGGGCTCGGTGCGCTCGGTTACTTCGGACTCGGCGGCCTGCGGACCATGGCCGGCTGGTTGTCGGGCTCGTCGTCGGACACGACCCTGCGCTGGATGTTCGCCGCGGCGGCGTGCATCGGCGTGTCGGCGCTCGGCGGCCTGTTCGACCGCACGGTCCCGCGGGGGCGCTAGCCGGCGGACGCCGCGACCGCGCTGGCCGCGTCACCGCGGTTGCCGCGCGCGCGCAGCCAGCTCGCGTACTCGTCGAGGTCGCCCTTGAACGGTTCGACCTTGCCGTCGGCGACGCGCCAGTAGGTCTCGCAGACGAGGCCGATCAGGTGGCGGTCGTGCGAGACCATGACGATCGCGCCCGGGAAGATCGCCAGCGCCTCGGCGAGCGCCTCGCGCATCTCGAGATCGAGGTGGTTGGTCGGCTCGTCGAGCAGCAGCACGTTGGGCTTGCGCCACGCGATCAGCGCGAGGGCGAGGCGCGCGCGCTCGCCGCCCGAGAAGCCGTCGATGACCTCGAACGCGCGGTTGCCGGCGAAGTTCCAGCGGCCCAGGTAGTCGCGGAAATCCTGCAGCGACGTGCCCGGCGCGATCTCGCGCAGGTGGTCGATCGGGCTCTGCCCTTCGTGCAGCGACTCGACCGTGTGCTGGGCGAAGTAGCCGAGCTCGAGGTCCGGATGCGCGGTGCGCTCGCCCGCGATCAGCGCCAGTTCGCCGACCAGCGTCTTGACGAGCGTCGACTTGCCCGCGCCGTTCGGACCGAGCAGGCCGATGCGGTCGCCCGCCTCGAGGCCGAAGCCGACGTCGCGCAGGATGCGCAGGTCGCCGTAGCCCGCGTCGACGTGGTTGAGCCGGATCAGCGTGTTCGGCAGCTTGACCGGATCGCTGAAGGTGATGTGGATCTGGCGCTCGGCGCGCACGGCTTCGGTGCCGGCGAGCTTGGCCAGGCGCTTGACGCGCGACTGCGCCTGCTTGGCCTTGGCCGCCGACGCCTTGAAGCGGTCGATGAACGACTGCAGGTGGGCGCGCTCGGCCTGCTCCTTCTCGAACGCGATCTGCTGCTGGCGCAGCTGTTCGGCACGCTGGCGCTCGAAATCGGTGTAGCCGCCCGTGTAGAGCTTCGCGCGACCGTCATTGAGATGCAGCATGTGCGTGCCGACGCCGTCGAGGAACTCGCGGTCGTGCGAGATCATGAGCAGCATGCCGGGGTACTTGAGCAGCCACTGCTCCAGCCACAGCACGGCGTCGAGATCGAGATGGTTGGTCGGCTCGTCGAGCAGCAGCAGGTCGCTCGGCATCATGAGCGCCTTGGCGAGGTTCAGGCGCCCGCGCCAGCCACCCGAGAACTCGGCGACCGTGCGCTCGTGCGTCGACGACGGGAACCCGAGGCCGTGCAGCAGCTTGCCCGCGCGCGCGGTCGCGTCGTAGCCGTTGATCTCGGCGAGCTTCTGATGCGCGGCGGCGACGCCGTCCCAGTCCTCGGCGGCCATCGCGGCGGCCTCGGCCACGAGCACGGCGTGCACCTCGGTGTCGCCCGAGACGACGAAGTCGATCGCGCGGTCCGGCAGGCCCGGCGTCTCCTGCGCGACGCTCGCGATGCGCAGCTTGCCCGACAGCTCGATGTCGCCGCGATCGGGTTCGATCTCGTGCTGGATCGCCGCGAACAGGCTCGATTTGCCGCAGCCGTTGCGGCCGATCACGCCGATGCGCCAGCCCGCATGGAGCGCGAGGTCGACGTCGGACAGCAGCAGGCGTTCGCCACGCCGCAGGGCGAAGTTTCGGAAGGAGATCATGAGGGGCGCGGATTCTACAGGCTTTCGCGCACGCTGCCGCCGTGCATCGACGCGATGTCAGGATGGGCAGGCATCGCGCGTATCCCGCGAGGACCCGCCACGAGAAGGACGACCATGCCGTTGACGACCGCTGCCCTGCTCGCCTCGGCCGCACTGCAGGCCGGTGCCGGCGAGCCGTCCGACACCGCCACCCTGCCGCCGTGGCTGCGCGAGCGCATCGCCGCATTCGAGGCCGCGCCGGTCACGAATCCGCCGCGCAGCGTGGTCCGCTACGTCTACCGCGACGCGACCGTGTACCTGATCCCGGCACGCTGCTGCGACATTCCGAGCCAGCTGCTCGATGCCGAAGGGGAACGCGTCTGCGCGCCCGACGGCGGCATCACCGGCCGCGGCGACGGCCGCTGTACGGATTTCCACCGCGAAGCCCGCGAACGCACGCCGATATGGCGCGACCCACGCGAACGCACGCCGCCGCCGCCGAAACGATGACCACGCGGTCCCGGAGCGGCTGCACGCCGCCGGGATCGCGCCATCGTCACATCCCCAGCGGAACGGTCAGATCTCGAGGCCGTTCTCGACGTCCTGCGCGGCGCGGCGCGCGAGCGCGAGGTTGGCGCGGTTCTTATCGAGCACGAGGTAGATGAACAGGCCCGGCTTGGCCACGACCGGACGGATGATGTGGTACTGCTTGCCGAGCGTGATGAGGATGTCCTCGATCGCGTCGTTGAGGCCGAGCGACTTCATCGTCTTGAGCTTGGCGCGCACGACTTCGGTGTTGCCGGCCGCGGCGAGGTCGAGGTCGACACCACTGCCGGCCTTGCCGAGCAGCATGCCGCTGTTGGCGTCGACGAGCGCCGTGCACATCGCGCCGTCGATGGCGAGCAGCTTGCCGAGACTATCGTTGAGATTGGACATGGTGGTTCCTGGATCGAGACAGCGGATTCGGGGCGGTCGCGCGCGGTGTCTCGTCCACGGCGCAATCGTCATTCGTTCATCAATTTCGCCAATGCGGTGCAACAACGCCGCACCGCCCACAGCAGCTGCCCGAGCGTCACGGCCTCGTCGGCCACGACCGCGAGCGACATCGCGTGCGGTCCCTCCACGCGCGTGATCACGATGGTGCCGTTGACACTCTGGATCGTCGTGCAATCGAAGTCGGCGAGCCCGGCCTCGGCCGAGATCGCCGAACCGAGCGCCGACAGCGAGCTGCCGATCGCCGCGATGCGCGCCGGTGCACCGACCTCCGCGCTGTGCGAGGCGACCTCGAAACCATCCGCCGTGAACAGCACCACGGTCTTGACGCCGACGACTTCGCCGAGGGTTTCAAGCAATTTCCTCGCCAACTCGCGGGGAACACGGCTCGGGCGCGTCACGGCATTCATGCGTAAGCGTTCCCGTTCTGGGTCTCGAGGATGCAGGCGAGCGTCTGCACGAGCAGCATGACGTCGGCCTTGCGACGCACGTCGACCGACAGCACCGGCGCGAGGATGCCGCGCGCCTCGAGGCGCGAGGCGAACGTGTCGCTGTTGAGCGCGCCATCCTCGGTCGTGCGGCCGACGCCGACCACGAGCGCGCCCTCGGGCACGAGCGGCCGGAACGCGTCGACGAACAGGTCCATCTGCACGAGCGCACCGGGCTGGGTCGCGTCGAGCAGCACGATCGCACCGGCCGCACCACGACCCACGATCGACCACATGAAGCGGAAGCGCGGCTGGCCCGGCGTGCCGTAGAGGCGCACCACGCCGCCGCCCGGCAGCGTGATGCGGCCGTAGTCGAAACCGACCGTCGTGGAGGCCTTCTCGTGGCTCATGCGGTCGTTGTTGGCGACCTCGGTGCGGACCGGATCGATCTCGCTGATCGCCGCGATCGCGGTCGTCTTGCCGGCGCCCATCGGGCCCGTGAAGACGATCTTGAATTCACCCTCGGCGACGTCGTTCATGCGACGAGCCCGAGGTGCTTGCGCAGGTCGCCGACGAACCGGCGCCAGCCGCGCACGGGCGGCGCCGTGGCGACGCTCGGCGCAGGCACGGCCTCGACGCGCGGCACCGCGACGAGCAGGCCGGCCATCGACGCCGCGGCCAGGAAACGGTTGACGGTCGCGATCGACTGGCCGGAGCCCGACGCGAGCAGTGCCGGCGTGCACGGACGTGCCGCCGCGTGTGCGGCCAGCTCGAGCAGCTCGACGCGTGCGCCGAGGCGACCGAAGTCCGGCCAGCGGCGCAGTCGGAACGCGGCACCCGCATCGAGCCACGGAGCGAGGCTTTCGTCCCCGGCGAGGCCGATGTACCAGGCCAGGTCGCGCACGGGCAGGCGCTCGGCGCCCCCGGCGGGCCAGTCGGTGGTCGGCTGGAACGTACCGAGCGCGAGGCGTCCTTCACGCAGCGCGGCGAGCGTGGCGGGCAGCGCGTGGGCGTGGCCGCCACCGACCCAGACATGGGCACCTTCGGCGTCCTCTGCCACGTTCCAGCCACGCTCGACGGTGTGCATGGCGACGGCACGCAGCGATTCGGCGACCCGCCACGCGGACGTGCCGTCGGATGTCGCGGAGGGCTGGCGGCGCGGCTCGCGCAGGTGTTCGGTGACGTTGTCGAGCATCGACAGCAGCTGCATGACGCGCACGGGGTGGCGCAGCACGAACGGTGCGGGCGGGAAGCTGCCGCGCTCGTCGATGACGAAGATGACGGGCTTGCCCGAGCGCGCCCAGGCGCTCAGCGCGAGCGGATCGGCCGTGACATTGGCGAGCAGCACGTCGGCCGACTCGAGGGCGGCGGGGATCCACGAGGCCTGTGCGCGGCCTTCCATGATCTTGAACATCGAATGCAGCGCGTGGGACGCGTCCGGCGCGAATCCGATGTCGCAGATCTTGTAGGTGGCCATGCGGGGACTCCTTGGTGACGGTTCTCCGGCGTTGCCGCCGGCGCGCCGTCACGGTGTTTCGAATTTTGTCGTTCTGTGACGTGTCGCGTGTGACGCGGTGGGCGGTTCACGGCCCGCCGCGTCACAGGCGACCGGGGGACGACGCGGTCACCCGCGCCATCCACGTCGGCTTCCCCCTTGCTGTACGTGATTCCGCCACGCGTCCTGCCAGCAGGAATCGGTGCCTCGACACTTCCTCGTAGGAAGCAATAGACAAGCCATCGCATGACGGTTTCCAGCAGCGCATGCGGGGACTGCGACGACAATCACGAAACAACGTACGTTCAGGTACGTTACGCGATCGCCACGGCGGAATGTATACATGTATCCGGACGCGACGGGAATCCGCCGCCACCCCTGCCACGTTCAGGCCACGGTGCCGTCGACGTAGAACCAGCGGCCGTCCTCGCACACGAACCGGCTGGTCTCGTGCTGGCGCACCGCGCGGCCGCCGCCTTGGCGGAAACGCGCAACGAATTCGACCTCGGCGCGGTCGCCGTCGGCGACGTGGCGACGCACGTCGAGGCCGAGCCAGGTGGTGCCGGGATCCAGTGCGAGGGTTTCCGGCCGGCGCCCGGGATGCCAGGTCGCGAGCAGGTAGTCGGAGAGGCCGAGCGCGAACGCCGCGTAACGCGAACGCATGAGCGCTTCGGCGTCGGGTGCCGGCACACCGGCATGCCAGCGCGCACAGCAGGCCGCGTAGGACGCGGCTCGACCGCACGGGCATGGCGACTCGGTGCGATCGGCGGGCATCGTCGGGGCAGCGATCGGTCGGGCTGGCCAGCATAGCCCGCCAGCGCTCACCGGCGGTGGCGGGACATCCGGTCCGGCGGCTCTACGTGCGCTGCAGCCTCAGCGTGCGCCCCACAGCCACTGCACGCCGAGCATCACGCTGCGGCCCATGCCGGGCTCGTAGTAGCGGCCGTTGCCGTCGTTGACGATGACCGAGCCGACATAACGCTTGTCGAACACGTTGTCGATCGAGGCGAACGTGCGCAGCTTGCCCGACTCGAGTCGGAAGCCGTAGCCGACGTCGAGCCCGGCCACCGTGTAGGACGGCGCCGACTCGGAGCCGATGTCGTTGACCGGCACCTCGCCCATCGCCTCGACCTGGGTGCCGACGCGCCAGCCGTACTCGCCGCCCCAGGTCAGTCCCGCCCGCAGGCTGCGGCGCGGCACGCCCGGAATGCGCGTGCCGGCCTCGACCGGCGTCGCCGGCGTCGTGCACGGCGAACCCGTGCAGGTCAGGAACGGCGAACGGAACGTCGCATCGAGCCAGGTCGCGGCGAGCTGCACGGTCCAGTCTTCGCCGAGACGCGTCGCAAGCGAGGCCTCGACGCCTTCGCGGCGCGCGCTGCCGACGTTCTGGAACGTCGTGCGGCCACCCGAGTTCGTCGCGATCGCGATCTCGTCGTCGGTGTCGGCGCGGAACACCGCGACCGTGGCTTCGGTACGCGCGCCGAAGCGCAGCTTCGCGCCGAGCTCGCCGTTGCGTGTCTCGGCCGGCTCGAGTTCGAAGTTGAGACCCGATCCGCCGTCGTTGCGGTAGGCGAGCTCGGCGAACGTGGGCGTCTCGAAGCCCTTGCCCCAGGTCGCGTAGAGGTTCGCCGAGGGCGTCACCGAGTACAGCAGGCCGACCACGGGCGTCGTCGCGGTGTATTTGCGCGTGCCGCTGTCGTCGGGATTGCCCGCGGTGATGTAGTGGTCGGTCGAACGGAACTTGATCTCGCTGTGACGCACGCCGGCCATCAGCGACCATGCGTCGGCGAAATGCCAGCTCGCCTGCGCGTACTGGTCGAAGTTGAACGCGCGGTTGTCCTCGTCGCGGCGCAACGCGCCACGGATGCCGACGTCGCTGCCGACGAAGTTGAGGAAGCCGAGGCGGTCCTGCTCCTGGTTCTCGAAATTCGCGCCGAGCGTGAACTCGAATGCACCCTGCGTGATCGTCCAGCGCGCGTCGGCGCCGTGGTAGTCGCTGTCGAGGTCGATCACGCCGCCCGAATGCAGCGGGCTGTTCTGCGGTCCGGCCGGGATGGCGAGGAACTGCTCGACCTCGCGGCGTCCCGTGTAGGCGAGCACGCGCACGCTGCCCGCACCGACGGCCTGCTCCCAGATCGCGCCGGCCTGCGACTGGTCGACGCTCTTGCGCGTGTTGAACTGTTCGGCCACCGAGGCGACCTGGCGCGGGTTGTCGCGGAACTGCGCCAGCGTGAGGCCGAGCGGGTCCTGCGCATCGGGGATCGACACCGCGTTGCCGATCAGCGTGAGTCGGCCCGGACCCGTATCGACCGTGAGCTTGGCGTTGAAGGAATCGCGCTCGGCGGCGCTGTGGTCGCGCCAGCCGTCGGTTTCGAAATGGCTGAGGTCGACGTTGTAGCCGATGCGCTCGGTGCCGCCGCGCAGGTTGACGCTCGCACGCCCCTGGCCGTAGCGGCCGCCGACGATGCCGGCGCGCAGCTCGGGCGGGCCTTCGCCGTCGGCCGTGAAGATCTGGATCACGCCGCCAGACGAATTGCCGTACAGCGCCGAGAACGGACCGCGCAGCACTTCGATGCGCTCGGCCGAGTCGAGATTGAAGTGCGAGACCTGGCCGGAGCCATCCGGCATCGACGCCGGGATGCCGTCGGTGTAGAGGCGCACACCGCGCACGCCGAACGTCGAGCGTGCGCCGAAGCCGCGGATCGAGATCTGCTCGTCCTGCGCGTAGTTCTGGCGGTTGCGCGCGAGCACGCCGGGCACGAGGCCGAGCACTTCCGACACGTTGACGCCGAGGCCGTCGTGGTCGGCGCTGTCCAGCGCGACCGCATCGATCGAGGCGGCGACGTCGAACGCTTCCTGCTCGCTGCGCGTCGCGGTGACGACGACGGCAGGCAGGCGGCCGTCGTCGGTGGGCTCGTCGGCGAATGCCACGGTGGGCGCGGACAGCGTCGCGATGCACGCAGCAGCGAGGCGGCGGAGGGTCAGCGCGCCACGCGCGGCGTTCGTCGTCGGGATCGGGGTCATGCGGGAGGTCACTCTGGAAAACACGGAGGGGACGGAGCAAGGCGCATGCCACGGAGGCAGGCGGCGCCGCGCGGGCGCGCGACGGGGCGCGGCCATGCGGAACGTGCCACGCGTGGCACCATTGTGTAACGCGGGCGACCCTCGCGGCACACCGTCGAGGTGTCGGCGATGTCGCAGGCTGCGACAGCTGTCGCGCCTGCGACGCCTCAGTCGGCGAGCGGGATGTCGTGCTTGCGGATCTTGCGGTACAGCGTGTTGCGGCTGATGCCGAGCGCCTCGGCGGTGTGCGTGATGTTCCAACGCATGCGTTCGAGCTCGCGCACGAGCGCGGCGCGCTCGGCGCTGTCGAGCGGTGCGCGCGCGCCGAGTGCCTCGACGGGTTCGGCGACCGCGATCTCGGGCGGCGCCGACGCCTTCTGCGTCTCGTCGAGCAACTCCTGCGGCAGGTTCGACGGGCGGATCGTGTTCTCGGTGCACAGCGCCGCGGCCGTGCGCAGCACGTTGCGCAGCTCGCGGATGTTGCCGGGCCAGCGGTACTCGAGCATCGCGCGCAGCGCATCGGGACGGATCTGCACGATCTCGTCCTCGGGCGATTCCTCGCGCAGGATCACGTGGATGAGCTCGGCCTTGTCCTCGCGGTCGCGCAGCGCGGGCAGGTACAGCGTGGTGCCGTTGAGCCGGTAGTAGAGGTCCATGCGGAACTCGTTGGACTGGCTCATCTGACGGATGTCGTGGTGGCTCGCGCTGATCACGTGCAGGTCGACCGGATGTGCCGTGTCGGAGCCGAGCGGCACGATCTCGCGCTCCTCGAGCACGCGCAGCAGGCGCGTCTGCAGGCTCAGCGGCATGTCGCCGATTTCGTCGAGGAACAGCGTGCCGCCGCTCGACTGCAGGATCTTGCCGGGGCGGCCTTCGCGGTTGGCGTCGGTGAAGGCGCCGCGCGTGTAGCCGAACAGTTCGCTCTCGATCAGCGGTTCGGGGATCGCGCCGCAGTTGACCGCGACGAAGGGCTTGTCCGACCACGCCGAGGCACGGTGCAGCGCCTTCGCGAACGCCTCCTTGCCGGTGCCCGTCGCGCCCTGCAGCAGGATCGGCACGCGCCGGCTGAACAGCTGGTGGGCGCAGGCGAAGTTGTGCTTCATGCGCGAATCGGTACCGACGTGGCGATCCGACACCTCGATGCGCGGATTCGACATCGCCGGATGCATCGGGTTGACGACGAGCGGCGAGGCCGGCGCGCGCAGCGCATTCGCGGGCACGCGCACCTTGGCGAAGAAGCGGCGGCCGCGCACGACATCGCGGATCGGCCAGATCGTCGCGGAATCGTTGTGCGAGCGTGCTTCGAGCGCGGCGAACGTGAACTGGAAGACCGTCTCGATCGACTGGCCGACGAGGTTCTGGCGGCCACCGTGGCCGAGCTGCTCGATCGCCGCGTCGTTGGCGGCGACGATGCGGCCGTCGCCGTCGATCGCGAGCAGGCCTTCGTGCAGCAGGCCGACGAACTCGGGACGGCTGTGGAAGCGCAGCACGTGCGCATCGGGGAATTCGCGCAGGAAATGGCAGCGCGAGATCAGGCGCGCCGACATGTTCACGAGCGCCATCGTGTGGCGGTGGATCGAACGCGCGTCGCCGCAATGCGCCGACGACGTGTCGAGCACGGCGAGGATCTCGCCGTGCGCATCGAGGATCGGCGCGCCGGCACAGCACAGGCCGATGTTGTAGCCCATGAAGTGTTCGTCGCGGTGCACGGTCACGGCACGCTTCTCGGCAATGCACGTGCCCATGCCGTTGGTGCCTTCGTGGCGCTCGTCCCACAGCGCGCCGTGCCAGAGGCCGGCATGGCGGAATTCGCGCTTGAGGGTCGGGTCGGTGATCGTGTGCAGGATCGCCGCGTCGGCGTCGGTCAGGATGACCGCGTAGCCCGATCCCGAGATCTGGTCGAACAGGCTCTCCATTTCGGCCTTGGCGACGCCGAGCAGCTCGCCGAAGCCCTGCTGGCGTTCGCGCAGCTGTGCCGCTTCGAGGACGGCGGTGTCCCGCATGCGGTGCGGTTCGATGCCGTATTCGTTGAGGCAGCGCGACCACGAACTCGTGACGTGGGCCGCGACCTGGCGCCCGCGAGCCTTGTCCTGGACGAGGCTGATGACGCGGTTGGCGTGGGACGCGGTCAGGGCGGGACTGCTCATCGGCTGGACTCCGGGCTGCGCTGCGGCGACGTGCCACGCCACTTCGCGCCTGTCGGGCGTTCGTACGGGCAGCTAGGTTGGCGCCGATGGCATCATCATTGCAAACCGCACTGCAGCAAAACGGCGCCGGCGGGCGAAGGTCCACTGTGCCCGCGCGGTATTACCGCACAAGGTAATACCTCGCTTTTCCGGTCCGTTCACGGCGCCGGCGGCGCCCCCGCGACGAACGCCATCGAGGCCGAGTTGAGGCAGTAGCGCTGGCCGGTCGGCCGCGGTCCGTCCGGGAACACGTGGCCGAGGTGCGCGTCGCAGCGCGCGCAGCGGATCTCGGTACGGACCATGCCGTGGCTGGTGTCGCGCAGCTCGAGCACGTGGGCCGGGTCGAACGGCGCGAAGAAACTCGGCCAGCCCGTACCCGACTCGAATTTCTCGTCCGAGCGGAACAGCGGCAGCGCGCACAGCCGGCACACGTAGGTGCCCGCTTCCTTGTGATCGAGCAGCAGGCCGCAGAACGGCCGCTCGGTGCCGCGGTCGAGGATGATGCGGCGCTCCTCGGGGCTCAGTCCGACCGCGAGCGCGTCGACGCGCTCGGGCGACAGCGGGCCGAGGTCGTAACCCGACGCCGAGGTCGTCACGTGGCATCTCCCTTGAGCCTGTCCCCGAACTGCTTGCGCAGCTTGGCCACCTTGGGCAGCGCGACCGCGGCGATGTAGGACTGCTCCGGATGCAGCTCGGCGTAGTTGTGGTGGTAGGCCTCGGCCTCGTGGAAGGCCTCGAGCGGCACGACCTCGGTCACGACCGGCGCGTTGTAGACGTGCGCGGCGTCGAGCTGGCGGATGTAGGCCTCGGCGACCTCCTTCTGCGCCTCGTCCGTGTAGAACACGGCGGAGCGGTACTGGCGGCCGCGGTCCTCGCCCTGGCGATCCTTCTGGGTCGGATCGTGGGCGACCGCGAAGTACACCTTGAGCAGCTGGCCGAAGCTCGTGCGCGCGGGATCGAAGCGGATCGCGACGACCTCGGCATGGTCGGTCGTGCCCGTGCACACGGTCTTGTAGTCGGCCGTCTCGGCGGTGCCGCCGCTGTAGCCCGAGGTCACCGTGCGCACGCCGTCGAGCTCCTTGAACACGGCCTCGACACACCAGAAACAGCCGCCCGCGAGCACCGCGAGCTGTTCGCCGGCGACGCTGGCCGGATCGATGTCGCGCTCGGGGTTCGGGAAGGCACCGCGCTCGATGGCGAGGTTGGCACCCGGGATGTCGCAGACGAAGGCCATGACGGAGTCCGGTCGGAGGGGAGGTGCCCCTTGATGCGCCCGGATCATGGCGATTTCAAGCCGAATGTGCAGGCCGCCTTTGCGTTTCCCTTGCATTTGCAGCCGGCGGCATAACGCCTGCGTCGGCACACTGGCCGTGCACTCTCCCCATGCCCCGCGCGAACGGATCCCGAGATGAAGACCCGCTCCAAACGCCTCCTGCGCAACCTCGTCCTCGTCGCGGTGCTCGTCGCCGCCGGCGTCGGCCTCAAGCTGTGGCTGTTCCCGTCCACGGCGACCCAGAGCTACGTGACCGCAGCGGTGGCGCGCGGCGACATCGAGCAGACCGTCATCGCGACCGGCACGCTCGAGGCGCGCAACCTCGTCAGCGTCGGCGCCCAGGTGTCGGGCCGCGTCGTCTCGCTCAAGGTCGACGTCGGCGACACCGTGACCTCCGGCCAGCTCATCGCCGAGATCGACTCGCTGCCGCAGCAGAACTCCCTGCGCAATGCCGAAGCCGGCCTCGCGACCTCGCGCGCGCAGCGCAGCGCCCGCGTCGCCGCACTCAAGCAGGCCGAACTCGTGTTCAAGCGCCAGCAGGAGATGATCGCGGCCGACGCGACCTCGCGCGCCGAGTTCGAGGCGGCCGAGGCGACGCTGGCCTCGACGCGCGCCGACATCGCCGCGCTCGATGCGCAGATCGAGCAGGGCACGATCCAGGTCGACACGGCCAAGCTCAACCTCGGCTACACGAAGATCCTCGCGCCGATGGACGGCACCGTCGTCGCGGTCGTCACCAAGGAAGGCCAGACCGTCAACGCGAACCAGTCGGCGCCGACCATCGTCAAGCTCGCCGAACTGTCGACGCTGACGATCAAGGCGCAGATCTCCGAGGCCGACGTCGTTCGCGTGGCCGCAGGCCAGAAAGTGTGGTTCACGATCCTCGGCGAACCGGATCGCCGCTACCACGCCGAACTGCGCGCGGTGGAACCGGCCCCCGAGTCGATCGCGAGCGAGTCGACCAGCAACACGAGCTCGAGCAGCAGCTCGAGCACGGCGATCTACTACAACGGCCTGTTCGACGTGCCCAATCCCGACGGCAAGCTGCGCATCTCGATGACCGCGACGGTCAACATCGTGCTCGCCGATGCACGCGACGTGCTGACCGTGCCGGCCTCGGCCGTGATGGCCGCGCCGCGCGGCACCGGCGCTCGCGCGGCAGGCGCAGCGCGGACCGAGGGCGAGGCACCGCGCACGGCCGGCACCCAGGGACCGCCCGGCGAAGGCAGCACCCGCCGGCCCCGCGACGGCGCGGCCCGTGAAGGTTCGCCGGGTGACGCTGCAGGCGGCGCACCGCGCCTCGTGCGCGTGCTCGATGCGGAAGGCAACCCGGTCGAGAAGCCCGTGCGCATCGGCATCAGCAACAACATCCTCACCGAGATCCGCGACGGCCTCGCCGAGGGCGACACCGTCGTGCTCGGCCAGTCGGGTGCGGCCGGCGCCGCCGCGCAGTCGCGCGGCCCGATGATGCGTCGCCCGCCGGGCTTCTGACCATGACGACCCCGCTGCTCCAGCTCGCCCGCGTGCGGCGCGAGTACCCGGCCGGCGACCAGACGCTCGTCGTGCTCAAGGACGTCGATCTCACGATCGAGGCCGGCGAGTACGTCGCGATCGTCGGCGCCTCGGGTTCCGGCAAGTCCACGCTCATGAACATCCTCGGCTGCCTCGACCGCCCGACCGACGGCAGCTACCGCGTCGCCGGCCGCGAGACCGGCGCGCTCGAGCCCGACGAGCTCGCCGAGCTGCGCCGCGAACACTTCGGCTTCGTGTTCCAGCGCTACCACCTGCTCGCCGACCTCGATGCACTCGGCAACGTCGAGACGCCGGCGGTCTACGCGGGCAAGGCCTCGGCGCAGCGCCGCGAACGCGCTCGCGCGCTGCTGACGCGGCTCGGCCTGGCCGAGCGCCTCGACCACAAGCCCGGCCAGCTCTCGGGCGGCCAGCAGCAGCGCGTGTCGATCGCGCGCGCGCTCATGAACGGCGGCGAGGTGATCCTGGCCGACGAGCCGACCGGCGCGCTCGACAGCGCGAGCGGCGAGGAGATGCTGCGGCTGCTCGACGAGCTGCACGCCGAAGGCCACACGATCGTGCTGGTCACCCACGACATGCATGTCGCCGAGCACGCCTCGCGCGTGATCGAGATCAGCGACGGCGAGATCGTCGCCGACCGCCGCCGCGCCGGCCGCGAACGCACCGCCGCGGCGGTGCGCGCGCGTCGTGGCGACGAGGGCTGGAAGGCCGTGCGCGACCGCTTCCTCGAGGCGTTCCGCATGGCCTTGCTCGCGATGAACGCGCACCGCCTGCGCACGTTCCTGACCATGCTCGGCATCATCATCGGCATCGCCTCGGTGGTGTCGGTGGTCGCGCTCGGCGCGGGCTCGCAGAAGCAGATCGTCGACAACATCAACACGATCGGCACCAACGTCATCGACATCTACCCCGGCAGCGGCTTCGGCGACATGCGCTCGGCGCGCGTGCGCACGCTGGTGCCGTCGGATGCCGACGCGCTGGCCCAGCAGGACTACGTCGACAGCGTCACCCCGAGCGTGCAGTCGAGCGTGACGCTGCGCTACCGCAACGTCTCGGTGACCTCGCAGGCCAACGGCGTCGGGGACCAGTACTTCCGCGTGCGCGGCTTCGAGATGGCGCGCGGCGTCGCCTTCGATGCCGACAGCGTGCGCCGCCAGTCGCAGGACATCGTCATCGACGACAACACCTACGCCAAGCTGTTCGAGACCGGCGGCGACCCGATCGGCGAGGTCGTGCTGCTCAACAACATGCCTGCGCGCATCGTCGGCGTCACCGCGAAGAAGGACTCGGCGTTCGGCAACAACGAAAGCCTGAACGTCTTCATCCCGTACACGACGGCGATGTACCGCCTGCTCGGCCAGAACTACCTGCGCGGCATCACCGTGCGCGTCGACGACAGCGTGTCGATGGACGCGGCCGAGGCCGGCATCACGGCCCTGCTCACGCAGCGCCACGGCTCGCAGGACTTCTACGTCTCCAACACCGACTCGATCCGCCAGACCATCCAGCAGACCACGCAGACCATGACCCTGCTGATCTCGTCGATCGCGGTGATCTCGCTGATCGTCGGCGGCATCGGCGTCATGAACATCATGCTGGTGTCGGTGACCGAGCGCACCCGCGAGATCGGCGTGCGCATGGCGGTCGGCGCGCGCCAAGGCGACATCCTGCAGCAGTTCCTCATCGAGGCGGTGCTCGTGTGCCTGCTCGGCGGCCTGATCGGCGTGCTGCTCGCACTCGGCATCGGCGCGGTGTTCGCGCAGGCCGGCGGCAGCTTCACGATGGTCTATTCGACGACGTCGATGGTGGTCGCGTTCGCCTGCTCGACGCTGATCGGCATCGTGTTCGGCTTCCTCCCCGCGCGCAACGCCGCGCGCCTCGACCCCGTCGACGCGCTCGCGCGCGACTGACCCGGAGCGACCCATGCACGCCCCTGCCCCCCGATCGATCCGCCCCGCCAGCCGGCACGCGCTGGCCGCCGCACTGGCGCTGTCGCTGGCCGCCTGCGCGACGACACGCACGCCGTACGAGCGTCCCGCCGCCGACGTGCCCGCGCAATGGAGCACCGCCACCGCCGCGTCGTCGCCCGACGCCGCCATCGTGCAGGAACGCTGGTGGCAGGCCTTCGGCGACCCGACCCTCGATGCGCTCGTCGAGCGTGCGCTCGCGCGCAACAACGACCTCGCCGCGGCGACGATCCGCGTACGCCGTGCCCAGCTGCAGGCCGATCTCGCGCGCAATGCGTTCGTACCGTCGGTGTCGGCCAGCGTCAGTGCCGGCGCGAGCCGCCGCCTCGACGAGAGCGCACCGACTTCGCGAAGCAACTCCGCGTCGCTGTCGGCGAGCTACGAGGTCGATCTCTGGAACCGCCTCGGCAGCGAGCGCGACGCCGCGACCTGGAATGCCGTCGCGACGGCCGAGGACCGCGAGGCGACCGCACTGACGCTGGTCGGCACCACCGCCGGTCTGTACTGGCAGCTCGCCTACCTCAACGAACGTGTCGCCGTGAGCGAGGCCAGCCTCGACGTCGCCGAGCGCACGCTCGCGTTCGTGCGCGTGCAGTACCGCTCCGGCGCGGTGTCGGGTCTCGAGGTCGCCGACGCCGAGCAGAGCCTCGCGAGCCAGCGCGCCAGCCACGCGAGCCTTCTGCAGCAGCGCGCCGAGACGCGCAACGCGCTCGCGATCCTGTTCGATGCGCCGCCCGGCGATCCGGGCGTCGATCCGGCGCGCCTGCCCGCCACGGATCTTCCCGCGGTCGCCGCGGGCCTGCCGGCCGACCTGCTCGCGCGTCGCCCGGACCTGCGCGCGGCCGAGCTTCGCCTGCGTGCGACCCTGGCCGGCGTCGACGCGACGCGCGCGAGCTTCTACCCGCGTCTGAGCCTGACCGCCGGCGCGGGCAGCTCGAGCACGTCGCTGCTCGATGTGCTCAAGAACCCGGTCGGCTCGCTCGGCGCGGCGCTGTCGCTGCCGTTCCTGCAGGTCGACCAGATGCGCCTCAACATCGGCGTCTCGCAGACCCAGTACGACGAAGCCGTCGTGACGTTCCGCCAGACCCTCTACCAGGCTCTCGCCGACACCGCCGACGCACTCGCTGCACGCGACACGCTGGCCGAACGCGCTGCGCTGCTCGCCGAGTCGCTGGAGACCGCGCGCCGCGCCGAGCGCCTCTACGAGGTGCGCTACAAGGCCGGCGCGGTCGCACTGCGCGCCTGGCTCGACGCGCAGGAGCGCCGCCGTTCGGCCGAGATCGCCTGGACCGAGGGCCAGCTCGCCCGCCTCAACAACCAGGTGCTGGTCTACCAGGTGCTCGGCGGCGGTACACGTCCGGCCGGTGAGGCGATCGCGGGCGGTTGACCCGCGCGGCGTCGCGCGTGCTGAGACCGGCACGCGCATACTCGCCGCATGCCGCGCCCGCACGATCCCGCCGACCTGACCCGCGCCGAGCGCATCAAGGGGCGTGGCGCGGCGTCGAACCGTGAAGGCCGTTTCGAAGGCATCACGAAGACGGTCGAGGACGACGGCTGGGCGCGTGACGACGACGCGCCCGCGCGGCCGCGTACCGAGGTGACGTTCGAGACCGCGCGCACGATCATCAGCCGCAACGACTCGCCCGACATCCCGTTCACGCAGTCGGTCAACCCGTACCGAGGCTGCGAGCACGGCTGCGTCTACTGCTACGCGCGGCCGACGCACGCCTATCTCAACCTGTCGCCCGGCATCGACTTCGAGACCCGTCTGGTCGCCAAGCACAATGCGGCCGAGCGCCTGCGTGCCGAGCTCGCCAAGCCGGGCTACGTGTGCTCGCCGATCAACCTTGGCGCCAACACCGATCCCTACCAGCCGATCGAGCGCGAGCACCGCCTGACGCGTGCGGTGATCGAGGTGCTCGCCGAGCACCGCCATCCGCTCACGATCGTGACCAAGAACGCACTGGTCGAACGCGATCTCGACCTGCTCGCACCGATGGCGCGCGACGGCCTCGTGCAGGTGTTCGTGTCGGTGACCTCGCTCGACAACCGCCTGTCGAGCACGCTCGAGCCGCGCGCGAGCGCACCGCACCGGCGCATCGCCGCGCTCGCGGCGCTGCACGCGGCGGGCGTGCCCTGCGGGGTGCTGGTCGCGCCGATCATCCCGGCGGTGACCGACCGTTGGATCGAACGCATCCTCGAGGATGCCGCCGCGGCCGGCGCACGCACGGCCGGCTATACGATCGTGCGCCTGCCGCACGAGCTCAAGGACCTGTTCCGCGAATGGCTCGACCTCCACGTGCCCGAGCGCGCCGCGCACGTCATGAGCCTCGTGCAGCAGATGCGCGGCGGCCGCGACAACGACCCGAGGTTCGGCTCGCGCATGCGCGGCGAAGGCGTGTTCGCCGACCTGATCCGTCAGCGCTTCCGCGTCGCGAGCCGCAGGCTCGGGCTCACCCGCACGCGCGAGCTCCCCCTCGACACGAGCCTGTTCCGCGTGCCGCGCGCGGCGACACCGCAGGGCGAGCTGTTCTGACGGCGCAGATCCCGGCCAGGACACAGGGAGCCGAAACCCGGGGCGGGTTCATGTGCACCACGCGCGCAGCAGGCTCACACTGCGCATCACCGCCCACTGCTGTCCGGGGAAGATCCCCACACCGCGTCGCGCCGTCAGCGGAGCTCTTGCACGGTGCTTCACGGCGCTCGGCGCGCGCGACGCCACACGCACGACGCGTCCTCCCGCCGTGGCGTCGCGCTCGAGCCCCTCGCCCTCCGGGAGAGGGGCTCACCATCACGCCGAGATCGCGAGCCGTTCGCCGCGATAGACACGGGCGGTGATCGCGTAGACGACGAGCGCCACGACGGCCGTCGACACGATGCACAGCGCGAGCTCCGCCACCGCGACCGGATCGCCACGCAGCAGGCGCGTGATCGTGATCTGCTGGCCCATGAGCGGCACGGCGTACATCCACAGCTGGGTCTTCACGGGGAAGATCGACAGCAGCATCGTCGGCACGGCCGGCACGAACATGAGCAGCGACAGGTAGGTCTGCGCCTCGCGGAAGCTCTTGGCGAACGCCGCGGCGAGCGTCTGCAGCGTCGCCACGAGGAACACCAGCGGCACCATCGCGACCAGCGTGTACAGGATGAAGCGCGGGCCGATCTGCAGCACCATGCCGAGCTTGCCGGTCGGCATGAACTGGCCCGCGATCGAGAACGCGACGATGCTGAGCACGAGCGTCGTGAACGCGAAGGCCGAGGTCGCGCCGAGCTTGCCGAGCAGGATGCGCGAGCGCGGCAGCGGTGTCGCGAACAGGGGTTCGAGCGATTGCCGCTCGCGTTCGCCCGCAGTCGTGTCGATCGCGAGGGCCATGCCGCCGATGAACGCGCCGAGGATGAAGAAATACGGCAGCATCGCGAACATCATGCCGCCGCGCGCCTGCGCGGTGGACTGGTCGCGGCTCGCGACGACGAGCGGCCTGGTCACCACGGGCGACAGGCCGCGCGCCATCACGCGCATCGCCGACGTGCGCTGCGCGTAACCTTCGAGCATGCCGCGCAGGCGTGCGACCGAGCCGGCCGCGTCGCGCTGCGACTGGTCGAAGACGAGTTCGACCTGGGCCGGCTCGCCCTTGCGCCAGGCCTCGGCGTAGCTGGGCGGGATACGCAGCACGAGGTCGACTTCCTGCTCACGCACGGCACGCTCGGGGTCGGCCGGCGCGTCCTTGATCTCGACGCCCGACTGGCGCAGCGCCTCGATGAGGTTCGGCGCGTGCTCGGCGCCGACCACCGGCACGGGCAGCGGCTTCTCGGCCTTGTCGAACTCGCGCGAGACGATGCCGTTGATCAGCAGCACGAAGATCAGCGGCGCGAGCAGCGGACCGGTCAGCAGCGTGTTGAGCACGGTGCGGCGGTCGCGCAGGTTCTCGCGCACTTCCTTGAGGAAGACGGTCAGGATCGATCTCATGCGGCGAGTCCTTCTGCGGAGCCGATGATGCGCACGAACGCATCCTCGAGGTTGTCGGTGCCGGCCTGCTCGCGCAGCGCGTCGGGCGCGGCGTCGGCGACGACACGGCCGCGCGCGATCACGACGATGCGGTCACACAGCGCGGCGACCTCCTGCATGATGTGGCTCGAGAACAGCACGCAACGCCCCTCGCCGCGCAGGCGGCGCAGGAAGTCGCGCATCGCACGCGTGGCCATGACGTCGAGGCCGTTGGTCGGCTCGTCGAGGATGCAGTTGCGCGGATCGTGGATCAGCGCACGCGCGATCGCGGTCTTGACGCGCTGGCCCTGCGAGAAGCCCTCGGTGCGGCGATCGGCGATGTCGGCCATGTCGAGTGCACGCACGAGGTCTTCGCGGCGCGCCGTGATCGTCGCCTCGTCCATGCCGTGCAGGCGGCCGAAGTAGTCGATGTTCTCGCGCGAGGTCAGGCGCTTGTAGAGGCCGCGCGCATCGGGCAGCACGCCGAGGCGGCGGCGCACGGCGATCGGATCGACCGCGGCGTCGATGCCGTCGACGAGCACCTGGCCGCGGTCGGGCTTCATGAGCGTGTAGAGCATGCGCAGCGTGGTCGTCTTGCCGGCACCGTTCGGTCCGAGCAGGCCGGTGATCTCGCCGTCGCGCGCGGTGAACGAGACGCCGTCGACGGCGCGCACGTCGCCGAAGGCCTTGTGCAGATCGCGCAGTTCGATCATGGCGCGGCTCCGTTGTAGTCGATGAGGTGGGGGGTGGCGCCGAGCGTGTCGGCACAACTGGTATCGAGCGCCGCGGGATCGCGTTCGTCCATGAAGCGGCTCATGAGCCTCGGGATGCAGCCACGGCCGAGGATCGCGTGGCCCTGGCCCTTGGCGACGATGTGGCGCGCGCGGGTCAGGTGCTTGACCACCGCTTCGCCGTAGCGCGGCGGCGTGACCGGATCGAACTCGCCCGACAGCACGAGCACCGGGACATCGCCGGTGGCCGGCTCGTTGAAGTCGGCCGGGCGCACGCCGCGCGGCCAGATTTCGCACTGCGCCTTCACGACGTCGACGAGCAGGTTGCCGAGCAGGAAGCCTTCGGCGGTGGGATCGCGTTCGACGCGGTCGGCATCCTCGGCGCACATCACCGACAGCTGCATGCCGCTGCCGGCGAGCTCGCCCATGCCGTCCTGCAGGATCTTGATCTGGCCCATGAGCGGCGCGTCGTTGCCGGCCAGCGACTGCTCGATCGCGAGCGGGATCAGCGCGGCCGTCTCGGGCGAGTAGGCGAAGATGCGCACGAGCCCGGCGAGGCCCCACGCGTCGAGGCGACGCGTGGTCGAGGTGAAGTCGACCGGATCCGGATAGCGCACCTCGCGCGGCGCGGCGCGCAGACCGTCGCGCAGCTTCTGCAGCTTGGCATACGGGTCGCCGAACGCGGCCGTGCAGGCGGCGTCCGCCGTGCAGCGCGCGAACTGCGCCTTGAGGGCCTCCTCGAGGTTGCGCGCGTGCTCACCACCGAGTGCGAGCTCGTTCGGTACCGGGCTGTCGAGCACGATCGTGCGCACGCCGTCGGGGTGACGCTTGAGGTACTGCTGCGCGACGCGCGTGCCATAGGAGATGCCGACGAGGTCGTAGCGCGGCCCGCCTAGGGCCTGGCGCAGCGCCTCGAGGTCGCGCACCGCGACGGTGGTCGTGTACTGGGCCGGATCGGCATTCGCCGAGACCTTGTCGAGGCAGGCGCGGGTCTGTTCGCGCACGTGGTCGAGGTCGAACTCGGGCAGCGCTTCGGCGTCGAGGTCGGTGTCGCAGGCGAGCGGATGCGATTCGCCCGTGCCGCGCTGGTCGAGCAGCAGCACGTGGCGACGCTTGGTCGCCGGAGCCAGCGCGGCGGCCACCTGCGGCCACGACTCGATCGCGGCCTGGCCGGGCCCGCCGGCGAGCAGCACGACGAAATCGTCGTCGGGCGCCTCGGCACTGCGCACGAGGGCGAGGTTGAGCGCGATGCGGCGACCGTCGGGCTTGTCCCAGTCCTCGGGCACCTCGAACGGCGCGCAGAACGCGGCCGTCGTCGCGGCCGAGCGCTTCTGCGGCAGCTCGCAGGCCTTGAACGCGAGCGTGCCGAACGTGAACGCGTCGGCGCCGGCCGGGATCACGTAGCGGCCCTGCGACGGCGGTTCCGCATCGGCGGCCGGCTTCTTCACCTGCTTCCAGGCGAACAGGCCGACGACGACGGCGAGCGCCAGCGCAGCCTGCAACGACTTCTTCTTCATGACGCTTCCCTCGTGGAGCATGGATCGGGCGGTGACACGGAAACGGGGCGATGGATCACTCGGCTCACGACTCCTCCTCGGCATCGGAGGACCACCAGTAGCGGTAGCGCGCGCGCACCCACAGCTGCGCGCCGATCCACGCGAGCGCGAGGATCATCGCCGCGACGGGCAGGCCGAGGCCGAGGCCACCGAACAGCTCGAGGAAGCTCAGCATCGCGAGCACGCAGAACGACACCGAGAACGCGATCGTCATGGCTTCGACCTCGATGCGCTTGCGCAGCTCGTCGCGGCGGCGCAGGCGCAGGATTTCGACGCGCGCCATCCACAGGATCGACGGCACCGGCAGCAGGGCGGCGAGCCAGCGCGGCCAGCCTTCGGGCAGGCGCGAAGCGAGCAGAGCCGCTGCGGCCACGCTCGCGAAGTAGGCGACCGAAGCGGGGCCGGTGTCGCGCAGGTAACGCTTGAACAACGGGTTCATCGGGCTCCTCAGGCACCGGGATCGAAGATCGCCTCGATCGGCTCGCCGAACAGGCGTGCGATCGCGAAGGCGAGCGGGAGGCTCGGGTCGTACTTGCCGGTCTCGATCGCATTGACGGTCTGGCGCGACACGTCGAGGCGCTCGGCCAGCTCGGCCTGCGACCAGGCGTGCTCCGCGCGCAGCTCGCGGACGCGGTTGTTCATTCGTGCGCGTAACGCCGCGCGACACCGCAGCGCACGAGGCCGAACAGCATGGCCAGCGCCGGGAACACCCACAGCAGGATCGTGCCGTCGAGTTCGATGACGCGCGCCGCGGCGAGGAATCCCCCGGCCATGCTCGCGAAGCTGACGATCGCGGCCGACACCGCGAGTGCCTCGAGCTGGATCTTGCGCTGGAACTCGTCGCTGTCGCGGACGTGGCGGATCATCGCGCGCAGTGCCGCCGCAAAAGGCAGCAGCGGCATCAGCGCGACCGCGACGAGCAGCACGCCGGACTCGAGGCGCCGCACCATCGGCCAGACCAGCAGCATGACCACCATGTACGCGCCCATCGCGATCGTCATCTCGCGGAAGTAGCGCTTGTCGACGGACCTCGCCATGGCGGCCCCTGTGTCAAGTTGACTTGACATGCAGTGTGGCGGCCGCCGCGCAAGGTGTCAAGCGTGCTTGACATCGACACGTCCTGGCTGAACGCGTAGACGCAAAACGTCCATCCACGCCAACGATTGGGCGACGGCGTTCGCGTTTTGATTTCGTATACTCGTTGCAAATGTTGCGTGTTTCACACTTTGAACTTGGCACGCGTTATGCCTCATCTGGACACGTTTCCACACTCCCCTAAAGTCCACTCCGAGGCCACGCCATGAACGCTCTCCGCTCGCTCGCCGCTTCCCTCGTCCTCGTCGCCGCCGCCGGCGCCGCCTCCAACGCGTCCGCCGACACGGTCGGCAGCTCGTTCCAGGTCCGCATCACGATCCAGAAGGCCTGCGACGTCACCACGACGGCGCCGACCGACGTCGATTTCGGCAGCCACTCGTCGCTGTCGACGAACGTCACAGCCACGTCGACCATCAGCGTCACCTGCACGCCGGGCTCGGCCTACAACATCGGCCTCGGTGCCGGCCTCAATGCGTCGACGGCCGGCAACATCGCCACGCGCCGCATGACCGATGGCGCCAGCCACTACGTCGGCTACCAGCTCTACCAGGACAGCGCGCGCACGCTGCCGTGGGGCGACACGATCGGCACGAACACGTTCGCCGGGACCGGCTCGGGCAGCGCGCAGGCGCGCACCGTGTATGGCCTCGTCGCGAGCGCGAATGCCAACGCCGGCAGCTATACCGACACGATCGCGGTCACGGTCACCTACTGAGATGACCGTCGCCCTCGCCCGCCCGCTGCTCGCCGCCGCCGTGTACGGCGCGGCCGCGACGGCCACGGCGGCAGGGCTGCAGGTCACGCCGATCCTCGTCGAGATCCCGCGCGGCGAGAGCAGCGCGGTGCTGTGGTTGTCCAATACCGGTGACGCCGCACTGCGCGCCCAGGTCCGCGTGTTCCGCTGGACCCAGGACGACACCGGCGACCAGCTCGAGGCCTCGACCGAACTCGTCGCGAGTCCGCCGATGCTCGAGGTCGCGCCGGGCCAGCGCCAGCTCGTACGCGTGATCCGCCCGCGCGGCGACGGCGGGCCGGGCGAGACGAGCTTCCGCCTGCTCGTCGACGAACTGCCGCCTCCGGTCGGCAGCGAACAAGGCGTACGTTTCGTGCTGCGCTATTCGGTGCCCGTGTTCACGGGCGGCGACGGCAGCGGTACGCCCCAGCTCCAGTGGCGCGTCACGGGTTCGCCCGCGGCGCTCGAGGTCGCCAATACGGGCCCCGTGCGTGCGCAGCTCAGCGAAGTCGGACTCGTCGGTGCCGACGGTACGCGCAACGTCATCAGCGCCGGCCTGCTCGGCTACGTCCTTCCCGGTTCACGCATGCGCTGGCAGCTGCCGCCGTCGGTCGACGCGGCCGGCGCGTCGGCGTTGCGAGCGAGGATCAACGGTGAGCCGCTCGAGCAGGCGATACCGCGCGCTGCGGATCGCTAGCCTGCTGCTCGCCCACGTGCCGCTGTGCTGCGCCGCGACACCGGGCGTGGACGCGATGGCGGTGCAGGAGCTGGCCGATGCGCAACAGACGCTGTTCCTCGATGTCGTCATGAACGGCACCCACAGCCGCGAGCTGCTGCAGTTCGAGCTCGTCGGCGGCCGCCTGCACGCGCGCGCCGGCGTCCTGCACACCCTCGGCTTCCGCCTCGAGGATGTCGCCCCGGGCGATCCGCCGATCGACCTCGCCAGCCTGCCAGGCGTGCGCGTGGACTACGACGCCGCCCGCCAGCGCGTCGCGATCGACGCCGAGCTGCGCCTGCTCGACCTCGAGACGACCGTTCTCAACACGCCGCATGCGCCGGTCCCGGAGGTCACGACTTCGCCCGGCGCGCTGGTCAACTACGATCTCTATGCCTCGGTCGCCGACGGCGGCCAGCGCGGGCTCAGCGGCTTCGGCGAGCTGCGCCTGTTCGGCGCGGCCGGCGTGTTCAGCCACTCGATGCTCGCGCGCGCGACCGACGGCGGCGAAGGTTCCGACCACGGCACGGTGCGTCTCGACACGACCTGGTCGATGAGCCTTCCCGCGCGCATGCTCACCCTGCGCGTCGGCGACACGGTGACGCGTGCGCCCGACTGGGCGCGCCCGACCTACATCGGCGGCGTCCAGCTGTCGCGCGACTTCGCCCTACAGCCGTATCGCCTGACCATGCCGCTGCCGGCATTCGTCGGCGAAGCCAACGCGCCGTCGGCGATCGACCTCTACGTCGACGGCATGCGCCAGTTCAGCGGCAACCTCGCCGCAGGGCCTTTCCAGCTCAACGCCCTGCCGAGCGTTTCGGGCAGCGGCATGGCGCGCGTCGTGCTGACCGATGCGCTCGGCCGCGTCACCTCGTTCGACTTCCCGTTCTACGCGACGCCGCAGCTGCTGCAGGGCGGCCTCGACGACTGGTCGGCCGAACTCGGCTTCGTGCGCCGCGACCGCGGCGTCGACGCGTTCGACTATGCCGCGCAGCCTGTCGCGAGCGGCCTGTACCGGCGTGGCGTCAGCGATCGACTCACGGTCGAGGCCCACGTCGAGGGCGGTGACGGCGTGGTGCTCGCCGGCGGCGGCGCCAACCTCGCCACGGGACTCGCCGGCGTCGCCTCGTTCGCCTATGCGCGCAGCCATGCCGACGGTCTCGGCGACGGCGGACTGAGCAGCCTCGGCTGGTCGATGCGCCAGGCGCGCCTGCAGTTCGCCGTGCAGGGCACGTACGCCGACAGCCGCTACCGCGACATCGCGAGCGGCTTCGGACGTCCGCCGCCGCGCGTGTCGGAGCGCGCCCTGTTCGGCGTCGACGCCGGCCGTGCAGGCCATTTCGGCACGAGCTACGCACGCCTGCGCTACGCCGGCGAGGAACCAGCCCGCTATGCGAGCGTGTACTGGACCCGCGCGCTGGGGCGTGCGGCGAGCCTCAACCTCAGCGTCAACCGCAACCTCGACGATACGAAGGACAGCACCGTGTTCCTCGGCATCACGCTCGGCACGCGGCGCGGCATCCAGGTCGGCTCGACCGTGCAGCACACCGACGCGGGCACGACGCTCACCGCCGACGCGACGCGCTCGATCCCGGGCGACGGCGGCTTCGGCTGGCGCGTGCAGGGCCGCACCGGTGGCGCGTCCGAAGGCGGCGCCGCGGAAGCGGGCTGGCGCACGACCTGGGGCCAGGTCATCGGCGGCATCAACGCGGTCGGCGACAGCCGCTACGGCTACGCGAGCCTGAGCGGCGCGTTCGCGATGCTCGGCGGTCACACCTTCGCCGCGCGCCGCATCGACGACGCCTTCGCCGTGGTCTCGACCGGTGGCGTCGCCGGCGTCCCGGTGCTGCTCGAGAACCGCGAGATCGGCCGCACCGACGACGACGGCATGCTGCTCGTGACCCCGCTCAACGCCTACCAGGGCAACCAGATCGCGATCTCGCCGCTCGACCTGCCGGCCGACCAGCGCGTCGAGGACGTGGCGCGCACGGTCACACCCGCACGCGGTACCGGCACGCACGTGCGCTTCGAGGTGCGCGGCGTCAGCGGCGTGTCGGTCGTGCTGCACGATGCGCAAGGCGCGCCCGTCGCGCTCGGCAGCCGCGTGCGGCGCGACGGCGGCGCCGAAGCGATGGTCGGCTACGACGGCATGACCTGGCTCGAGGATCTGCCCGAACAGGCGACATTGCAGGTCGAAACCCCGACCGGTTCCTGCACCGCGCGCATCGACCGCCGCGCCGCGACCTCTCCCGCGACACTCGGACCGATCCCATGCCTCTGACCCGCCGCCTGCGCGCGCTCCTGCTGCTCGTGATGCTGACGGCCTCGGCACCGGCGGCCGCGACCGTGACCTGCAGCGCGACGATGACCAACATCAGCTTCGGCACGGTCGACCCCCTCGGCGCGCTCGTCAACACGACGGCGACGATCAACTACCAATGCACGTACTCCGCCGGCATCCTGAGCAACCTCAACGGCGTCTTCGCGCGGCTGTGCTTCAGCGTCGGCACGGGCATGCAGGGCAGCACGGTCGTGCCGCGCCAGATGACCAACCCGAGCGGCGACACGATGAATTACCAGCTCTATCGCGACGCCGCGCGCACGCAGGTGCTCGGCTCGGTCGATACGCCGGGCGTCTCGCCGATCGGCGCCGACGTGTTCTTCACGATCCTCGGTGTCGGCACCACGCAGACCGGCACCGCGACCGTCTACGGCCAGGTGCCGGCCGGCCAGACCGGCCTCGGTGTCGGCACCTACGGCAGCGCGTTCACGGGTGCGAACACGAAACTCTCGTTCCGCTACAACGAGGCGCTGTTGAGCCTCGGCGTGTTCCCGCCCGACTGCGGCACGGCCAACAACGGCACGTTCGCGTTCAATGCGGGCGCGCTGGTCGTGCCGGCCTGCACGGTCGGCGCAGGCCTGCACGATTTTGGTGGCGTCAGCGGCCTGCTCGCCGGCAACACCGACGCGACCTCCGCGATCAGCCTGCGCTGCACCTACCGCGCACCGTGGCAGGTCGGCCTCGACAACGGTCAGAACGCGAGCGGGCAGGTGCGCCGCATGACCGGCACGGGCGGGTTGATCACCTACGAGCTCTACCGCAACACCACGCGCAACCAGCGCTGGGGCAACACGCTCAACACCGACACGTTCACGGGCACCGGCACGGGCGCGACGCAGAACCTCACCGTGTACGGTCGCGTGCCCGCGCAGTCGCCGCGTGCGGCCGGCGTCTACACCGACACGATCGTCGTCACGGTCACCTACTGAACCGCCGCGGGGCGGTCAGCGCGAGGAGACGTACTTCTCGCGACGGATGTGCCGGACCGGCAGGCCGGCCTGCTGCAGCAGCGCGAACGCCTCGTCGACCATGTCGGGATTGCCGCACAGGTAGGCGATGTCGCCCTCGGCATCGGGCGCGAGCGCCTCGAGCGCGACGTGCACACGGCCGGTACGGTCGTTGGCGTGCGCGGGCTCGCGCGCCACGCGGCTGAAGCACGGGTGGAACGAGAACCCTGGGTTCGCCGCCGCGAAGGCCTCGAACTCGTCGCCGTAGAGCAGTTCGGCCTCGCTGCGCGCACCGTACACGAGTGAGAACGTGCAGCCGCGCTCACGCGTGAGCTTCGCGAACAACGGCAGCATCGCGCGATAAGGCGTCACACCGGTGCCGGTCGCGACGAGCAGGTAGCGACGGTTGGTGTCGGCCTCCATGAGGCAGAAGCGGCCGTACGGTCCGCTCGCACTGACCGACGCGCCGATCTCGAGGTTGCCGAGCAGCTGCGTCGCCGCACCGCCTTCGACGTAGGACACCGCGATCTCGAGCTGCTCGATCGGTGTCGCGTCGCCCACCGCGACCGTGCCGACCGAATAGCTGCGCTTGGTCGGCTTGCCGTCGGCGTCGTCGAAGTGGATCTGGATGAACTGGCCCGGGATGAAGGCGAACGGCTCGCCGTCGCTGCGCTCGAACGCGAGGTGGCGCACGCTCGGCGCGAGCATGCGGGCGGCGGCCAGGCGCAGCGGGAACTGTCGGATCACGGGCGGGGAAACGGGCTGGATGACAGCCCGCTATACTAACAGGGCCATGCAGGCCCTCCGTTTTCCCTCCGTGGACCCCCTTCGATGACCACCGCTCCCGCGCTCGAGATCCGCGAGCTGCGCAAGACCTATGCGACCGGCGTGGAGGCCCTCAAGGGCGTCTCGCTGAGCGTGCAACCGGGCGATTTCTTCGCCCTGCTCGGCCCCAACGGCGCCGGCAAGTCCACCCTGATCG